>Ga0213861_10002314_pt1 | contig 16433 bp, 15 predicted proteins | sample PICome_4_FD_160110 | JGI IMG/M metagenome (GOLD analysis project Ga0213861, IMG submission 160110) | Coastal seawater microbial communities near Pivers Island, North Carolina, United States - PICO131 | ecosystem: Environmental > Aquatic > Marine > Coastal | place: USA: North Carolina... | reverse complement strand
AAGGAAGATCGCATTGAGATTTTAAATAATATTATTGCTGAATATGAAAATAGGTATGATGATTTGGTTCAAACTATCACAGAAGAAATGGGTGCTCCTATCTGGCTATCACAAAAGGCTCAAGCATCCACAGGAATTAAAAATCTTCATGAAACTTTAGATGCTCTGAAAGAATATGAGTTTGAAAAAAAGGAAGGTGACTACACATTGGTCAGAGAACCTATTGGTGTTATTGGAATGATAACCCCATGGAATTGGCCCATGAATCAAATTACTACCAAAGCTTCGGCTGCTCTTGCAGCTGGATGTTCGATGGTACTGAAGCCCAGTGAGATTTCTCCATACTGCGCACTACTGCTTGCAGAAATATTTGATAAAGCTGGTGTTCCTGCAGGTGTTTTTAATGTGGTAAATGGTTATGGTCCTATTGTAGGTGCGGCCTTATCTGATCATCTTGATGTAGCAATGATGTCCTTTACAGGATCAACTGAAGCAGGCATAGCTGTTGCACAGGCATCTGCGGTTTCTGTAAAAAGGGTACATCAAGAACTTGGGGGTAAATCTTCAAATATTATTCTCGATGATGTGGCAGACCTTGAAAAATCTGTCAGAGGTGGCGCTGGACATTGCTTCTTAAACTCAGGACAGTCATGTAATGCGCCAACAAAAATGTTAGTTTCCAAAAAAAATTATGAGAAAGCAGTAGAAGTTGCAGCGCAAACTGCAAATAGTACAACCGTAGGTGATCCTCAGGGGGAATTTAGAATTGGGCCTATTGCGAACAAGCCTCAGTATGAAAAGATCCTAAGAATGATCAAAATAGGCATTGAGGAAGGTGCGACCTTGGTTGCTGGCGGCGTTGAAAAGCCGGAGGGTTATGAAAAAGGCTACTATGTAAAACCAACTGTTTTTGCAAATGTTACTAATGATATGACCATTGCAAAAGAAGAAATTTTTGGTCCAGTCTTATCCATTCTACAATATGATTCAGAAGAGCAAGCGATTGAAATGGCCAATGATACTGAATATGGGTTGGCTGGCTATGTTCAAGGTGAGCCTGTTCATGCTAACCAAGTTGCAAGAAAGATCAGGGCTGGACAAGTGATTATCAATGGAGGGGCAAGAGGTACAGGAGCACCTTTTGGAGGTTATAAATCTTCTGGAAATGGCAGAGAACATGGCCTTCATGGGTTAGAGGAGTGCCTAGAGACCAAAGCGGTAATCATGCCGTGAGTTCATACTTATTAAATCTCAAAGGAGTAAGCTAACTCTTGGTATCATTAACTTATGAATATTAGATTCTTTAGTCAGATATTGTTTGTATTTTCAATTACATTTAGCGCTTTTGAAATTCAGAGCCAGGCAATTGATAGCCAGTCTTCACTTTTGGTTCATAAGACTCCAACTTGTGGGTGCTGCAAAAAATGGATCAAGCATCTTAAAAGTAACGGTTTTTCTACAAGTACAAAAGACCATCAAAGCTTGGAAGCAATCAAAGAAAAATTTGATATTAAGCCAGAATATAGATCATGTCACACAGCAGTATCCGAAGATGGCTACATTTTTGAGGGTCATATTCCAAGCAAATATATCACTCAACTTCTTTCTGAGAAAAACGATAATGCGATTGGACTATCAGTTCCTGGAATGCCGTTAGGCTCTCCTGGAATGGAGGTTGGTGATCGCTTTATGCCATATAAAGTTCTAATTCTTTTTAAGGATGGGACAAGCGACGTCTATGCTGAAATAAACGAAAAATAGTTTCATAATTTAATGGCTTTTAGTTTGCTCTTTGGCATTTATAAATGCCTGCTCTACATAGGGGAGTCTATCCTCTTTACCTCCAAATGTATCTGGATCCAATAACACATCTTTTGTTGAAAGCGCTCTATCAACTCCCTTGGGCCAATTATTAAAAGCAGTAAAAAGTTTATCTGTTATTTCTGGTTCATTATTTGAAATATCAATCCTTTCAGTCGGATCATCGAATATATTATAAAGCTCTATTTTTTCACCGCTTATAATCAATTTGTAGGGTGAATCTATTATTGCAAAAGTATCATTAAAGATATTAGCTACAACATAATTAGATTCCTCGATTGTTTTCTTTCCGAAAAGAACATCCTTTTGAGACGTACCATCAAAAGACATGCCCTCTAGAGAATCAACTCCTACTAAATCAAGAATGGTTGGTAATACATCAACCATTGAGATAAAACTCTGTGTCTGACCATTTTCTAAATGATTTGGCCACCATACCGCAGCAGGAACTCTTATACCCCCTTCTAATACAGACATTTTGCCAAGTTGTAAGGGTTCATTGCTACTGCCTCCATCAAAGTTACTGCAAATAAACTCTATCTGCTTAAGCCCAATAGGTCTTTCTAAATTACAAAGCCCCAGGATTTTTGGTAGCTTTAGAAAAGTAGATTTAATTTCTGGATTTGGTGTGAGACCGCCATTATCACTAGCAAAGAAAATAATAGTATTTTCTATGATTCCATTTTTTTCTAAAGCACTCAGAATCCTTCCTATCGATTGATCCATTTCAAAAACCATAGCAGCATGAAATTCTCTATTGGTGTTACCAAGCTCTGAAAAAGAGTTAACTGTTGCTTGAGGAGCCTCATTAGGAGTATGGGGAGCATTAAAATTAACATTTAAAAATAAAGGGGTATTAAAATCATGCTCGTTGATAATTCGAACAGCATCGGCTTCTAGCAAATGAGTAGAGTATCCTGTTTCCCTGAGCGTAACTTCATTCCTTTGCCAATCATGACCTCCTCCATGATTATGATCCCAGTAACCAATTCCACCTGATAAATATCCATAAAAATAATCGAATCCTCTTCTTGTCGGAAAATACTCAGGTGTATATGCTCCAAGGTGCCATTTTCCAAGCAAAACAGTTTTATACCCCAACTCTTTTAGATATTGTGGAAGGATCTTTTCTTTTGTGCTTAATCCTAGCTTTTGATTTTTAGAAATAGGTCTTGTTATTCCAAGTCTGAGTGCCGACTTGCCTGTCATAAGCTCTGCCCTAGTTGGGCTGCAGGTAGGCTGCACATAGAACCTATCTAGTTCAATTCCAGCTTTAACTATTCGATCTATATTGGGTGTAGGAATCTTACTGCCATGGAAGCTAACATCATTCCAGCCCAAGTCATCTGCAAGGATGATGACAATATTTGGATTTGAGAAAACAAAGCTTGAAAAGCTCATCAGCAAAATTGTTAAAAAGCGATTGTTTGACATCTCCTTATTGAGTATTTAAATACTAGGCTTTCATCACAAAGATGATTGTCAGGATAACTATCAATGCCATAGTGGTTACATTAAATAGATTCTCATCTACCTTTATCATTTTTTCCTGACCAAATAAATTAAATGGAAATACCTTGTTTTTACCTTTCAGCCTTAAGCTACTTGATCTATCAAAAGTAAATGTAAATGGAATCCTTCCACCCTTATCTGACAGGGTGCCATCAAAAATTTTCATAGAAAAGAGAGTAATCAGGAAAGTCCCATAAAAGCCAAAGAAATAAATCATCCAAATGTATAGCTGGTAAGGATAATGGAAATCAGGAATTCTTGACCAAAGAATTATTAAAGCAATGATGGCACTTGGATAGAATCCCAAAACTTGCCATACAACATGAAACCTTGCATGCCCAGGCCAATCAGGATGAGTGGCATGAGTTTTATTAAAATCAGCAATTGTTGGCCCAACTGCAATTGCAATACTTGCAATAGTAAAAATTACACGTGTTATAAAATTTTGATCGTATAAATCCATAATTTAAAAAATATGTATGACTTTTAATAATTATAATGATTGTTATAATTTGAAGTCAACGAATACAAAATAATGACAAATCTACAAATACCAAAAACTAAGGCTGGCAGACCAACTAAAAATAGAGCCAATGGATCTAAGAAAATAAAAAAAGCAGCCCTATATGAATTTGCGCGAGGTGGTTTTCAAGGAACCAGTATAAGTCAAATTGCTGAGACTGCAGGAGTTGCAAGACCTTTAATTCAGCATCATTTTTCAGGGAAAGAGGATCTTTGGAAGAAAGCAGTATCTGAGAATTATGAGGAATTTATTGATTCACTAAAAATAGCTAAAGAAAATTTTATAGAAAATGATGCAGAGCATAATATTCAACTTTTATCAGAAACATTAGTTAAGTTTGCTTCCGAAAATCCATTTTTAATAAGAATCATTACAGATGAAACCAGACAAAATAGTGATCGAGCAACCTGGATTAGAGAAAGATACTTGTTACCAGTTCATGTTTTTGCTGCATCTTTAGTTGAATCAATGATGTCAAAAAGCTCGCTAAAGGAGCTGAATAGTATTCAAGCTAATTTAATTCCAGTAATCTTTGGTGCTTTGAATTTTCCTTTCATTGACTCAGATACAATCTCTGAAGTCTATGCTGTTGACGTTTATTCTAAAAAATATATTCGGGAACACTCTAATATCATTTCAAAGCTTATTAGAACACTTTTAATTACTTAATATATTTTTTGTAGAGCATATATAAAATTGCAGGCAAGATCGCCACACCAAAGAATGCAATTGTTGAAGACTCATTTGATAGAGCAGCAGCTCCAAGTCCAGAGAATATAATTGCAACACCAATATTTGTTATGACAACAACATAAAAGAATTTCTTAAACGGCATTTTTATCATCCCTGCAGCCAAAGTGCTTAGTTCAGCAAATGCAGGAACGGGCCTTGCTAGAATTAATCCTAAGGTATCAATATTTTTAGCTGATTCTTCTGCTTGCGCTAAATCCTTATCTCCGACTATTTTTTTTGCTATTGGTCTCCCAGCAAATCTGCCAACAAAATATCCTAAAATAGCTCCAGCATTAAGACCTAGCCATACAACAAAAGATGCTTTTGCCCACCCCAAGCTTGCACCAGCAAGTGTATTTGTAAGACCGTTTGGAACAGGAAGAAATACATCTAAAGTTAGTGCACTTATAACAACAAGTGAAACATAAAGACTATTTTCTCCTGCCCATTTTAGGGCGATGTCTCCATATTTTGCTAATGAGGTTTCAAAAAAGATAATAGGTAGTATTAATGTGGTGATTATTACTGTAATGAAAGAAATCCATTTAAAAACTTTTATCATTTAAGAAATAAACTTGGTTGATTTAGGCTCCTGAATAATTGAGTTCTCTATATATCCAAGTTTTTCGATTTCAACTTTAACTTTGTCACCTGGTTTTAACCAATTTTGAGTAGTTACCGCAGAACCATCTGGAGTTCCTGAGGCTATTAAATCGCCAGGCTTTAGAGTAAATGCAGTCGATAGATATTCAACAATCTTATAGGAGTTATAAATCATCAGACTAGTATTAGAAGACTGTCTAATCTCTTCATTTACAAATGTTTTAAGCTCAAGTTCATGAGGGTTGCCAACTTCATCGGCTGTAACAATATATGGTCCAAATGGGCAATGTGTATCCCAAGATTTGCCCATAGTCATGGTATGTGGAGGACCTCTAAACTGCCAGTCTCTTACAGTCACATCGTTTACTATTGTGAAACCATAAATGCATTCTTTAGCATCATCATAAGATGCATGCCTGCAATTTTTACCAATAACAAAGCCCATTTCACCTTCATAATCTAGTTGATCAGATGCATTTGGACGATGAATATGGTCATAAGGTCCTGCTATAGATGAATTTTGTTTATTAAAAATATTAGGGTATTGCTCTTGAAGATCAATATTTCTATTTTGCTCCTCAATAATCTCTTTTGCTTCAGCGAGATGTTCTTTGTAATTTAGACCTACTCCCAAAACTTTTCCAGGTTGAGCAATTGGAGCCTTAAGAGCAATTTCCTCAACTGAAATTAAATTTTGCTTGGAATCAATTAAATCATTCGCAATGGATAAAGCCTTATCTCCCAATTCAATGAAAGAAATCATGTCTTTTGGTAGTGAAGATGGTGAAAAATCTACTATGAAATCGCCACAGTGAGCGCCTATTTTGATCTCTTTAGGATCTTTTTTTGATTGGAATGATATAAGTTTCATAAATTTATAGAGTTTGTATATATTATATAATTATAATGACTATTATAATTAATAGAAATGAAAATTAACAATCTTAAAACTGATGTATTGATAGTGGGAGCAGGAGCCTCTGGGATGGTTGCAGCGCTATGTTTGGCTAAGTGGGATATCAAATCAATTATTGTAGAGAGAAATTTTAAGGTAAATGAGCATCCCAAAGCACATGAACTGAACACCCGCTCAATTGAAATTCTTGAAAGTATTGGAGTTCCAATACAAAAGTTGGAACAGGAAGCTTCGCCAATTACAGATGGAACCAGAATAGCATTCTGCACCAGCATCAAAGATGAGTTTGGTGCAATTGATCTTGATAAGGATGTTGATGATCCAAGTAAATATGAAAGACATGTAAAAAGCGCTCGTCCTTATTTAAATATCTCTCAAACTGAAATTGAGAGAGTCCTAAGAAAAACAATAAAAGAAAATCCTTACATTGATTTACTTTCTGGGCACACCTGGAAATCAGTTGAGGATATGGATGAAACTGTCGTGGCTGAAGTTGAGGATATAAACAATGCTCAAGACATCAAAATTGCTGCAAAGTATTTGTTAGCTGCTGATGGTGCTAGCAGCCCTGTTCGAAAAACTTTAGAAATTCAAATGTCAGGACATGGACTTATTGGCACTTTTGTAAATGCCTACTTTGAAAAAAATTTGAGAGCATTTATTCAAAAACCTGCAAAACTTTACTGGATACTAAATCCTGCTGCAGCCGGAGTATTTATTGCTCACCACATAGACAAACGCTGGGTCTACAACTTCCCCATTTACGAGCCTTGGGACAACAAAGAAGAAATTACAGATGAATATCTAACAAGCAGAATCAAGGAAGCCCTTGGAATTAAAAAAATTGAGATAAAAATTAAATCAATTAGTTTCTGGAAAATGACGCTTCAAATAGCAGAGAAATGGCATCATAAAAATATTTTCTTGCTAGGAGATGCTGCACACTGTTTTCCACCAACCGGGGGTCTTGGAATGAATTCTGGTATTGGCGATGCTCATAATTTAGGTTGGAAGATAGCTCAATGCATATACTCAAATTCAAAAAATTCCCTTTTAAATAGCTATGAAAATGAAAGGCGACCAGTTGCTGAGAATAATGCGAAGGAAAGTCTTGAAAACTTTGAAAAACTTTTTGATGTGTTTGAAAGTATAGGGCTTCCCAAAGATGGTGCTGAGAAGTTAGCTAAATTTAAAGCTTCCAAACTGATAAAGTTGTTGCCAACTTTTTTAAGTGAAAGATTGATTGCAATACTGCAATCAGTTGCAAAAGCTAAAATTAAAGGCGCAATTAAATCTCCTAAAAAAAATAAAAAGATTCTTTCTACCATCAAAGAGCAAATACCACACTTTGACAGAATAGGACTAGACTTGGGATATATTTATGATGGTGATGCAGTGCATTCAAAAGAAATAGTAAACAAACCTTCAACAGCTACTCAATATTTTCCTTTTTGCTCACCTGGCGCAAGATTTCCCCATTTATGGTTGAACTCCTCTAAAACCCTTTCATCACATTCTTTACTAGATTATACAAAGTGGACCTTGTTAACATTTAATGGTAATCCGGTATTGACCGACTTTAATCTATCAATATTAAAGTCTGTTCCAATTCAATTAACTTCAATTAGTGATTTAAATCTTGAGAGCAAATATCAAGAATCATTTTTGGAAATCACAAAGATATATTCTGAAGAATCAATTATGATTAGACCAGACGGTCATATTGCTTTTAAAGCTGAAACCACAATTGACTATCAAAATATTGCTAAGGAATTTTTTCTTAAACTAGGTTTAATCGACTAAATTAGTGACACAGAGAGAAGTCTTGTGAACAGCAAAAAATGTTATTTGTGAACCTAGTAATAGGTGTTCACACTTTTTAAAAATGAAGAATCTCTGAAACCCTGTTAAATGGTGGGCCCGGGAGGACTCGAACCTCCGACCAATGGATTATGAGTCCGTTAACAAAGGCTAAAAAGCCTATAGGTAAAGGCTTAGAAAGCCCTATTTTATGATAACTTCTTGATAACTTTTAATTTTCTCTTAAATTTTGATGATCTTTCTATACAATCCATTTTAGTACTTTGTGATAACCATATGATAACTTTTTACTATGTTTAAAGATCCCATAACTATCTATGGCTCAAGCATTTCTTATTTTACTGGCAAGATGGAGAGCTACTTTAAAATTAGAGGCATACCCTATAAAAGAATAGTTGCTCCCTATCCATCTTTTGAAAGAAAAATGAAAAAAATGGTAGGCATCCATCAAATGCCAGCAGTAGTCTTACCCGATGGTAGATGGATGACCGACACCACTTCAATGATTCAATGGTTTGAATCAAATCTTCCCCATTCGTCAATTATTCCTTCTGATCCAAAACAAGCGTTTGCTTGTTATTTAATAGAAGATTGGGCAGATGAATGGTGGTGGCGACCAGCGATGCATTATCGTTGGCATTACAAAGAAGGAGCAAATTTTGCTTCAAATCATCTAGCAAAAGAGCTATTAGGATCATTTCCAGCCCCTCATTTTCTTAAGAAAAAATTTCTTACTCGAAGACAAAGAAATGGCTATACAGTTGGTGACGGTGTATCTGCAGACAATATAGTTTCTATTGAGGCAAATGTTAAAAACCTATTCCGCAATTTAGAAAAGATTTTTTCTAAAAGAACATTTATATTTGGAGATCATCCATCTCTTGCAGATATTGGTCTATCAGGCCCTTTCTTAAGACATTTTGCTCTTGATCCAGTTCCCCTCAAAATAATTAAAAATGAGGCTCCTGCAATCCTTAATTGGCTCCAATCTTTATGGAATATAAAACTATCAAACCAAGAATTTAGTTACTTAGATAATATACCGAATGATTTGAGTCCACTTCTGAATGAGATAGGAAAAATTTATCTGCCCTATTTATGCGCCAATGTAGATGCTGTGAGTAAAAATAAAAGGCGCTTTGAATTTAAATCTGATGAAATGCATTTTGTAGGTGCAAGATACTCTCAATATAGAGTCTGGTGTTTAAAGCAACTTCAAGAAAAATATCATCAATTACATGAAAACCAAAAAGAAGATATAAAAATGATGCTTAGTGAACATGGATGCTGGGAACCATTATGGAGGCATCAAGATTTACCTATGAAGGGATCACAGGAAGAAAAACTGCCCTTTTGGGCGGATAGAAAAATGATTGGAATAAATGAATAACATGGTGGGCCCGGGAGGACTCGAACCTCCGACCAATGGATTATGAGTCCGTTAACGAAGATCAAAAAGCTTATAGGTAAAGCCTTTAAAGGCCCTATTTTATGATAACTTGATGATAACTTTTAGTTTTTTCACAAATTTTGAGCTTATTTCTAGACAATCCATTTTGGTACTTTGTGATACCTATATGATAACTTTTTAAAGAATTTGTAACATTTTTTGTTTTGAAACGTTTATAGATTAATGCTGCAAAATAAATTGCAGTAACTTTAGGAACGACTTATGGATTTACTTCAATCCAATACAAAAGTTACATTAAGCAAGAATGCAGGTGCTTGTCATAGCCTGCATTCTCCTCCTATTTTAAAAAATACATGTAAAAATGTTCATGGCATAAAAAATAATGTGTGTGAAAATAAATTTATGATTTCAGATAAAGATTTTGGCAAGAAACTTAAGAAACTTACAGCCCAGATTTTGATGCCATATGCAAAAATCCTTACTGAAGGAAATGATTCTTTAATGGAAGATTTGTGCTCAATAACAATCTTAAAGATTATTAAAAATAAAGAATCTTTTCTTGAGGCTGACTTCCCTGCAGCTTATGCAAAAAGAATTTTAAAAAATTCTTTTATCGATCGTTACAGACGACAGAACATTAGAGTCACAAATGCAATTGAAGATAAAGAAATTTCTGGCATACCAAAAGATGGATATGAGTTTGATGAAAATGGCTATCCGGTAAATAAACAAAATCAAAAGGTTCTGAAGAGCACCTTTTTGGATTCAAAACCAATGAAATCTCAAATTCTTTCTATGGAGCAAAATAATATTCAACCAGATAGTCAAGGTAATCAAGAAATATCAATGGAATATCAAGAGCTACTTGTATGTATAAAAAAACATAATGAAATTGAGCAAACTATTCTTTCAATGCTAGCAATAGGTAATTCATATGAGGATATTCAAGAGGCTCTTCCAGGTTTCTCTACTGGTAATTTAAGGGTAAAAGCAAAAAGAGCAAGAAAAACTTTAGCAGAATGTATGGGTAAAAATTATGGATAAACTAAAACTAAAAATAATTGAGTTAGTTGATGAGGGTCATGTTCTTGAAACATCTAAAGATCTCCAAGCGATCATTAAAAATTCTGAAGAGCTAGATAAATTTTATCGAGATTTAAATTTATCTGAAGAAAAGCTTAGAAGTTTTTTTAATCAAGAAAATGATCAAGAGATACTCAAAAATATAGAGAATCTTATTGATAAAGAATTGGGGATGGAAGACAAGAAAATATCTAATAATCCAAAACTCGTGGTTCAATTTGCTATAGCAGCAGGAATTACCTTATTTGCTTTTAATTTTTTTCTCCCATCTAATATTGATCAATCCATTGAGCCTGCCATGCAAGAATCAATTTTATTAACAGATAGCAAAATTGAGGTAACAGAACCTGAGATTGAATTAGAGCCTACATATTTTGTTGCAATCCATGAAGATGAGACTCTATGGAATAAGTCATCTGAATTAGCTCAAGAATTAAATGCTGATAGATATCAGGTTATGTATGCTCTGTATGAATCTAATAAAGATGCTTTTGAAAATAGTGATATTAATAAAATTCAATATGGCCAGGAGCTCATTCTTGAAGAAAAAATGATTTTTGCATTAACACCAGGTGAAGCGAACGATATAGTAAACAGACATATATACTGCGGTTGTTAACGCTTACAAATAATTTTAAAAATGAGTATTCAATTAATAAAATATAACCAACTAGTCATGAATGAGGGTGGCATCAACCTTCAAAGAGGAATGAATTTTGGGATTCAAGGCTCATATTCTATTGTTTTAATGTCAGTTGCTAAAAATGCTCCCTATGCAGATGAAATGCTGGAGGATGGAATTATTAAATATGAAGGCCATGATCAGCACAGCATTTCTAAAGAATTAAAAAAGGTTACAGACCAGCCAATGGCTAATAAATCAGGAACACTGACTCAAAATGGTCAATTTTTTCAAGCAGCGGAGAATTATAAACTAGGCAAGAGGAAACCAGCCAAAATCAAAGTATATAGAAAAATCAGAGCTGGTATATGGGTAGATATGGGCTTCTATGACCTCATAGATGGCTTCATTGAAAATGATGGCAAAAGAAATGTATTTAAATTTCTTCTGAAACCAAACTTTAAAAAATTTGATGCGGCGAAAGCGGATTATATTGATATGGTTCATAATCGATATATACCTGGTGATGTAATGCAAGAGGTGTATGAAAGAGACGCAGGACAATGTGTAGTTTGCTCGGCAACTGATAATCTTCATTTTGATCATAAAATTCCATACTCTAAGGGCGGCTCCTCAAAAGAAGCAAAAAATATTCAACTCCTTTGTGCAAGACACAATTTATCAAAAGGCAATAAATTTAAATACTAATCGGCGATTAGTAATTTATTTATAAATAATCTGTAACTTCTCTCTAGCTTATCCGTTTAAGTATTAATAACACTTAATACATATCCAGAGGAGGGATTAATGATTGAGATACTCACAGCATCAATAATAGGACTACTTGCTTTAATGACCTTTATGTTTGTTATGAAGCTTAGAAAACCAAAACCAGTGGATGAAATTAAACTGCAAAAAATTCATGTCATGCGTTTGGGACCCTTTTCTGGGCAAAGCAATTCATTTAAAGGCAAATCGGTTATATTTATGATGATGTTGAGTACCTTGTCATATGCAGAAGTAAGTATCACAACTCTGGATAACTTTCATATTGATGACTTAAGTGAGAATGAACTAACTGTGGCCAAAAGAGCAGAAGACATAAATGATGGAACTCAATTAGGCTTTCACATTGAAAGACCTCATTGTATTCCGAACTACCCATATCTAATGGCAGAGATACCTCAAGCAATGAATCAAGGAGCTATTGTCTATGCCAAAATGGTGGTAGATAAGAATAAGCCCAAGAAAGCCAAGCTTAATCTTGAGTTCGTGGTAGATTCACCCAAGGGCGAAAGAATTGGTTGGTTTGCGCTTAAAGACTTTCCTTCTTTTTATAACGCTTCAAAAGTAGCTATGAAGTTTCAACCTATTTCAGGAATTAAAAACCAAACTTATGTATTGGAAGGCTTAAAAGATTCGACTCATCAAGCTCAACAGATATGTCATTCTGGATATATGTTGAGATCTTCTAACAAAACAAAAATATAATATTTATTATGAAAGAATCAATCGATAAGATTAATGCTCACTTTTCAATGGCTCTTCCAATAGCCTCATTATTAATGGGTATTACTTACCTTTGGACAAAAAAAGAATTATTATTTTTTTTAAGCTCCTCACTTATGTTGCTTTATTTTTTGATCGTTGTTTTTATCTCATTATTCTTATTCTTTAATTATGGTAAAAAAATAGAGGTGGAAGCAGAAATCAATACTTTGGAAATAGCAATCGTTTCAATTGCATTAATAATATGTCTATTTACTGGCCAATTGCATTTTTTTAATACTATGCATAGATGAAATTATTAGAATCAAAAAGAATAAGGTAATATAAAAAAATGGAAATTTATGACCCTTTAGATATCAATATATCTAAAAGTTTAAAAAAAAATTTAAACTTTATTAAATCGGGAATTGATGATTTAAACGATAGGAAGCTGAGTGAAGGCCAAAGAGAAAAGATTTTGGATGCACTTATGGTTCCTCACATCAGAAAAAGCTTGGGAATAGAAGATATAAGAGCAAGTGCTCGTCAAACAAGAGAAGTTTTGGATTTTTATCGTCTTGAAGGAGAAGTAAAGCCTGGCAGACAGAATCAAGAAATTGTAAACCTTCAAGATGCAAATGACTTTATTACATCCGATGAAGGGGTCGCTTCAGAATTGTCTGTGGATTTTATAAAAAAGATTCATTATTTGATCACAAAGGATACTAAGGTAAGAGATCCTGGATGCTTTAAAGATAGGCCAAATGAATTTAGAGAAAATATTCAAACTGCTCTGCCAATAAAAATACCAGAATTAATTGAAACAATTGCTCAATTTTTTGAAGTAGCATCAGACGAGAGAGATCCAATTGTTTTGGCTTGTTGGCTGCACCATCAAATTGCAAAAATCCATCCATTCAATGATGGAAATGGAAGAACAGCACGAACTCTTCAGGATTGGGTATTACACAAGAATAAATATTTGCCATGCTCCACTGGTTCTATTGGGCGCCAAAAATATTATGATCTCCTTGAGGAAGCAGATGAGGGTCTCTGGGAAGATCTAATAGAACAAGTTGCTCAAGCTCAATCAGATAGTTTAGCTTTAGCCATGCAAACTTTACAAAGTACAGAGGCTGCAGCTAAAAGAAGAAATATTATTTCACGGCTAATTAAAAATAAAAAATCTGATGTTGACGAAGAAGAATATGCAGCTTGGAGGTACCAAGCAACAAGGCTTGTAACAGCATTTGAACAAGAATGTGAAAAAATTAATGATGAGTTAAAAGGATCGGAGCTAAATTATTGGCTTAAATTTATTCCCCAAGACATAATTTCAAAGGATGGCTGGAATATTGTTAAGAGCGATGGTTTTGCAAATAGAAATAATGCTTTTGTCATTTACTTCTATAAAGATAAGGATTGCTTCTATAAAACTATAGGATATTTTGCTAAACATTTTAAAAGAGATAGTGATCATGATATTCCTCTATCACAGAAGGATTTAGGCAATTCAGTTGTTTTGTATTTGGGCGGCCATGATGAGCCTGCTGAGGTTGACGCACCCTATAAAGCAAAAAAACTAAGAAGTAATCGAACTGGCCAAAATATAACAGAGCTTCCATGGGATGATGATCGCATTGCAGTTAGAGAAATTTTATTCAGTTCAAAAAATTTTTATAAATTCAGAAATGCAACAAGGTGGGTTCGAGAGGAGTATTTAGAGAGTACTGGCACTAATCTTCAATTTAATTCAGAATTTGAACACTGGGTTATGGCAGAAACATTTCCTGAGGACGTTGCCTCTGAATATATAACAGACCTGCTAATGTATAAGGGTGGACTAGAGCCCTAATAAATTAGGCATCTATTTTGGATTGATCGATAAACCAATCAGCCAATTCTTCAGCTCGAAACTCAAGAAAATTCTTTGCCTCGTCAGCTAACAATGCATCATAAGTGTCATCCGTGATAAATCTTTCAGTCCAGATTTTTTTACCTTTCTTCTGACCAACTTGTGAAAATCCATTGATAGCAGTAGATGGCGATTTGGAGCTCCAAGAAAGATTGCTTGAGTCAATTAAGGGTGTCTTGTTAACTAAACAGTCAGTAAGCTCTTTCATTTTGTCCGCATCTTGGTGCCAAGTTCCAAAAACTTGTCTATTGGTATTATCTTTAATCCATTTTCTTGGAAAGATATGATGCATTTGAATCGAAGAAATGGCTGGAAACTGAATATTTGAATTATGAGAAACTATATCTTTAGTCGGCATATATTTCACAGGAAGTTGTAAGGCTTGTTTGATTGCACCGCTTGGCTTTCCAAGGAGTTGGTCTAAAAGATCAGTTTTCGATGGAAAATCTTGCTTAATATTATTATCAAGCCAAGCATCTGCATTTAATTTCCAGGCATCATCGCCTTCATTGATATTCTCCAATAAAAGTTCTTCAATTGATGACATATCTCTTGGAACACCCAATGAATCTGTTTCATAACGCTGTGATAGAGAATTAGACCAGAAAAAAGCTTTGAAAATTTGATTGAGCCTTTCCTCAGTCCAAGAAACATTCTCTTTTTTCAATTTCCAGTAAAGAGCAATATAGATTGAAGCACTTATTGGGTAGGGACAATCTATTTCAGGAAATTGATGACCAAGTACACATTGTTGAAATTTATTAATACATTCTTTGAGCAAAGATGTATTTTGATCCAATTCAAACCAATGCTTTTCATTGATATTTAAAATGTCTTTATTGCTAATATTTTCTGGAAAAGCTGTTCCTGATCTGGGAGGCTTGCGACTAGTCGAGATTAACTCAATTGCAACACCAAATTGTAAAATTATTTGTCTTTTCTTCTCCCTGCCCCATCCAAATGACATTGTGTCTTGGCTAATTGAATCAATCCAATCTCTTAATTCCCAGTTTTGATTTTTGTTACTTTTAAACCATTCAAATAGGGTTGAATGGATAATATCAACCATAGAAACTGGGGTTCCCTGTGTATTTAATAACTCAAAACTATCTGCAATGTCTGCTAACGAATGGGAGCTTTCGAGTGGCATTTCGGCCATTATTGGTCTGCCGAGAGCTTTAATAATATCTATCACCCTCTTTTGTCGATGATGATTATTACCCACCAAAGTGAGAATAGTTCCGCTCCAATGATTAATTACACTTCCAGACAAAGGTGAAGTAAAAGGCCATAAACTTGAATGAAGTGGAAAAATTCCAGTAGACTTCCAAGTTTTCTCTTCATCTAATTTATTATCTTTTATTTGGTTTAGCTTTTTAAAAACAATGCTCCCTGGAATTTGTTTAGCATCAAGGTTTATATAAAATTTTCCTCCAAGACGATATGTTGCATTTTTATTTCGCAAGCCGCCAAAAGCGACACAAATTGCAGTTATTCTCTGCAAGCCATCAATAACAACATGTGGCTGATTATGAGCTATATTTTTATCAGGAAAGGTAATAAATTTCTTCTTGCCACTTTCCTTCTCTTCAAGTCTGACATGATGATATTCTCCTTTCAGAAGGTCATTTGGGTTTTCCCAAGTCACTATTGCGCCACATGGAAGTCCCTGAAGAGCGCTCTCAACAAGAGTGCTAATTTGATTATTATTCCAAACAAATTCTCGTTGAAACTTTGGAATCTGATAATGACCATTTGATGCACTATCGAGGATATCATCTATTTTAATACTTTTTACTTGAAGCATACTATCAATATTCTTTTGTTAAGTTATGGTACTACAAAAAATATTAAGTATGAAAATGGTGGGCCCGGGAGGACTCGAACCTCCGACCAATGGATTATGAGTCCACTGCTCTAACCAACTGAGCTACAGGCCCAAAAACATATATGTTTTAGAGCCGCTCATTATATAAGAATAAATCA
>Ga0213861_10002313_pt1 | contig 16442 bp, 11 predicted proteins | sample PICome_4_FD_160110 | JGI IMG/M metagenome (GOLD analysis project Ga0213861, IMG submission 160110) | Coastal seawater microbial communities near Pivers Island, North Carolina, United States - PICO131 | ecosystem: Environmental > Aquatic > Marine > Coastal | place: USA: North Carolina... | reverse complement strand
CAATTCAGAGTAATCGCGAGTGGAAGGTCTTCTGTAATTCAATACTCGAGCAACGTGAATTAACTGATGACCCCCGATTTAAAGACAATACAGATCGCGTCGCCCATCGCGAAGCACTCCATAGGGTAATAAATGACGTTTTCTCACGCAAAACTCGTGTTGAACTAGTAACCTTACTTGATCAAAACAATATAGCTTGCGGTCAATTAAGCAGTGTTGAGGACTTGTCGAAACACGAATTTCTTCGTAACTTCCAGGCTCAGTTCGGGCCAAGTTTGGTAAAGATGGCAGACCTTCCTGTACAGACGAATGCAGAACGTCCGGAATTAGTGCCATTACTTAATCAGCACGGTAATTCTGTTCGGGCAGAATTTTCCTTATACAAGAATAGAGGCGACACAAGAATAGAGGAGACACAAGAAATTAGTTTTCACCCAAATAGTTATTGATCTGAAATGGACCCAAGGTACTACATTTTTCTAATTATCGAAGTTCGCTAATAAAAACGCCGCGATACGTTGATATGCGCGAGGGTCCGTATTATAAAAATCGTGTCCACCCTGAAATAGCTCGAGCATCGCTCCATCTACCTGCTGTTTTATCGCTTCAAGGTTAGCAGGTGGTGCTACAGGGTCGTATGCACCGCCAGCAATAAATACAGGGTGCACTAATTGTGGTAGACGCTCGAAGGTGTTGTGATCAATACGCGCTTCAATCTGACGCCTAGCGCCCATTTCTCGACCTGGCTCACCCACGCCCGCATTCTGTGTTTTACTCTGCGCTACCATCCTTTCATAGCGCATACGATTTTCTTTCTGCCACTCAATATCATGTCGACTATCGTTGAGTGCTACTGACAATGAATCCATCTCATCCTCGGGTAGATCCGGTAGCTCATGATAAGGGTAGGAGTGCCCACCTGCGCCACCACTACTAGTACAACAGAGTACCAGATGGTCGATACAATCCCCATGACGAAGCGCTAATTCCTGCGCGACCATGCCACCAAACGAAACACCCATCACATGACAATATTGCCAACCGACTGCTTTCAACAGTTCTGCTGCATCATTGGCATAATCTTCCATGGTATACGCAATATCCGGTCGATCAGTTTGTCCAAGACCACGTTGATCGAATGCGAGTATCTCGAACTGATCCGCCAATGGCGAATCAAATATACTGGGTTTGTTTCTAAGATCAGCTCCGGTGCCAGAGATGTATAACAAACGCGGACCTTGGCCAGAGATGTGATAGTAAATCTGGATATCGCGTACACTTACAAAAGACATAATGTTCCTAAATGGGTTAAAATTTTTTATCGTAACCCGACGATTGAATTATTCAATCTATCGGCCAAAGGTTAATACTGTTTCAATTATCGATTGTATTTCAGCGACAGATGCTTGTTTCGGGTTCGTAGCAGCAGCACTATCCTGAATGGCTTTCTTCGAAATGGATGCCGCGCAGTCGATTGGCACACCGATATCGGCCAAAGTTCTGGGTATTTGTAAGCTATCCAATATTTCACAAACCGCACCATAAAAGCCATCAAAAGATTTATCTTTAAGCCCCATCGATTCAGCCATTTTTGGCACTTTATCTGCAATCGCATCCGCATTAAATTTCAACACCGCAGGTAACACTATAGCGTTGGTTAGACCATGATGTGTATCATACTCGGCGCCTACCATATGACTAATTGCATGCACCAAGCCAAGTCCTTTTAGAAACGAAATACCTGCAAGGCACGAGCCGGTTAACATGCCGCCTCTGGCCGTAATATTACCCGGATCGTTTACCGCTGTGGATAACCAGGTATTAATCAATCTCAACCCTTCAAGCGCTATACCATCACACATCGGATGAAATCCGGGGACACAATACGCTTCAATTGCATGCACCATCGCATCACATCCTGTCCATGCAGTAAGGCTGGCCGGAAGGCCTACGGTTATTTCCGGGTCAAGCAGTGCTAATGCGGGCTTTAAGTTAGGATGCCACGTACAGAACTTCATCATACGTTCGACATCAGTAATCATCGCTGTTCCCTCAGTTTCCGCACCGGTGCCAGCCGTAGTAGGAATGCATATTAGCGGCGGGAATGGTGCTTCATTACTCATATCTGGTGGAGTTTTTTCGTATTCAAACGCCCACAAGTTAATATTATTCGTAGCAACAGTTGCTATTGCCTTGCCACCATCCATTCCACTACCGCCCCCAACAGCGATAATTCCGTCATGTTCTCCTTTGCGAAAAAGATCACGCCCGGCGGCAATTTCGTCCCCAAGTGGATTTGGCGAGATTCCGGCATAAATATCGCAACGTAAACCGTCGTTTTGCAGTGCTTGCATTATAGTGGCAATAAAAGGCAGCTTTTGACTACCCCGATCCGTTACTAAAAGTGGCTTTTGCATGCCCGCATCACGGCAGAAACTTGCTATTTCGTCGAGGCGTCCGGGACCATAAGCCACGGGTACCGGAAAGCTCCAGTCTTGGGGTTCGAGCATATTCATAACAGTAATTCCTCTAAAAAAATAGTCAAACTTATCCTAATCTTTAAACAAGGATATGAAAATACGAGTGGTTCCTCTTGCAAAGCATAATAACAAATAGATGGAATAGCTGTACTCCAATGTCACGGCTCATATCGTCAGATTCATAGCAGAAAATGACTAATGAAGTTCAGAATTGACTGTAAAATATTTACCTCCATTTTACACGGGAAAAAGAACCAAGGTTACATAGACAGTAACACCCTGTATTATTAAAACTAGGGGTATCCGACGCCCATGACAACGGTTAAGATCATAATGCTGCTTATTGTATCTACGACAACAAGCTGTTCTGTATGACGTACCTGAGCGCCCGGTGGAAATATCAGGGCCTGATGTTTTGCCGTTTCTGGAGCACATAGTTGTGCGAAAGATTTCTAATTTGAAACAAGAGCGTGGTCGCTATGCCATTGCCTGCACTCGTCGGGACGGTCTATTTATGGACAGAGTTCTGTTTCGACTCGCTGATGATAGCTTTTGCTTTGTCCAGCTTAATGGTGCTTTAGACACATGGTTGTTGGCACACAAACGTGATTTTGATATCCATGTGGCTGACCCACAATCACAAGTTTTACAAATTTAAGAACCGAACTCATTAAAAATAATGCAAGCCGCCTCAGATGGACGTGTTGATAATTCGATGAAATATTTTCATTCGGGGTTTTTTAATACAGGTGGGCAACAGATCTATGTTTCCCGAACAGACTGGACTGGCGTAAACCATTACAGCCCTAAATTAGAGTAAGCTTCATTGTATCTACTGATACTTCTTCCATAATTAATCCACGATTTTATAATCGACACGAACATGAACAATACAACGACCAAAACGACATCGAGTCACTGGGGTGCTTTTAACGTCACTACCCGTGGAGATAGAATCGTATCAGTAGCGAATTTTCCAAATGACCCAAACCCGTCGTCTATACCGCACATCTTGCCAGAAGCAGTCCATCATTCATCCCGTGTTATGCGACCTTCTATTCGTAAAAGCTGGTTGGAAAATGGACCACTACATCAACAATCTCGAAAGTTACGGGGCAATGAAGAGTTTGTGGAACTACCCTGGGACGAGGCTCTTGATATTGCTGCCAAAGAACTCGAACGAGTTAAAAAACAATCCGGCAATACATCTATTTTTGGTGGTTCATACGGTTGGGCTAGCGCTGGAAGGTTCCATCATGCGCTGGGGCAGGTGCATCGATTTTTAAATTGTACGGGTGGGTATGTCTCCTCCGTAGCAAGTTATAGCACAGCTGCAGCTCAAGCCATTATTCCCCACGTGTTTGGTATCCACTTTTTAAAACTAATGTGGAGCGAACTCAATACCTGGCCAATGATTGCCGAACGTACGCAAACACTGGTGATGTTTGGCGGCATTAATCCAAAAAACTCACAGGTAAGTATGGGTGGAGTAACCCATCATGAGACTAACCCTTGGTTTGAAGAATTTGAAAAACGCGGTATTAAGCGCGTAAATATTAGCCCCCAACGCACAGACACACCTGATGGGGCCGAATGGATGGCGATACGACCGGGCACCGATACGGCCATGATGCTCGGACTCGCGTGGGTACTGGATGCAGAGAAATTAGCCGATTATGGGTTTCTAGAAAAATACTGCACGGGATACGAAAAGTTTCAGAAATATTTAGTCGGTAAAAGTGATGGACAACCGAAGACTCCGGAATGGGCAGCAAAAATTTGTGGCGTAGATGGCGCAACAATTCGCAATCTTGCCCACACAATGGCAGAGACAAGAACACTCATAACGGTGGCGTGGTCACTGCAACGGGCAGAACACGGTGAGCAACCGTATTGGATGGCTGCAACACTGGCTTGTATGCTCGGTCAAATTGGTCTGCCCGGCGGTGGGATCGGCTACGGCTACGGTGCTATCGGTGGCATAGGGGTTTCGGTTAAGCGATTAGGCGGTTTAACCTTTCCACAAAAACGAAATCCTGTAAAAGAATATATCCCCGTAGCACGGGTGGCGGATATGTTGCTTCACCCCGGTGAAGAGTTTGAATTTAATGGACAGCAACTCAACTACCCTAAGATAAAGTTAGTTTATTGGTGTGGAGGAAATCCATTTCATCATCATCAGGATTTGGGCCGATTAGAGATGGCTTGGCAACAACCCGAAACAATTATCGTTCACGAACCTTGGTGGACAGCAACTGCACTTAGAGCTGATATTGTATTTCCTGCTACCACGCCATACGAGCGACAAGATATAGGGCGCGCTCAGGGAGATTCGTATTTATTTCATATGCCCGCATTAATACCACCTGTGGGTGAAGCTAAGGACGATTACGAAATTTTCACGCAGCTTGCACAGAGAATGGACCTGGGAGAGGAATTTACGGAAAACAGAACAACAGACGAGTGGTTACGCTATCTCTACTCCGAGTTCAGTGAACAATGCCAACAGGACAACATTTCTATTCCTGATTTCGATTCCCTAGTAGAGCAGAACTGGGTGAATTTACCGGTACGCAGTGCTAAGTTTTCGGAAATCCCATTTGCCTCATTTATTAATGATCCACAAGCTTCTCCGCTTAATACACCTTCCGGAAAGATCGAAATTTTCTCCGACACTATCGCCGGTTTTATGTACGATGATTGTCCAGGTCACCCAACCTGGCTACCACCAAAAGAATGGCTCGGTGCGAATTCTTCTAGAAAGTACCCATTGCATTTGGTCTCTCCCCAACCGGGTGACAAGCTGCACAGTCAAATGGAATGCGCAATAGCGGATATTCCGGGAGAACGCCCTACTCCAATGACAATTCATCCAGATGATGCAGCATCCCGAGCTATTGTTGAGGGCAGTATTATTCGTGTATTCAATGATCGTGGTTCTTGTTTAGCGAAAGCCCATTTGAGCAGGGATATCTTAATCGCCGTAGTGGCACTACCAACAGGTGCCTGGTTTACACCCGACAATAGCGGGACAGATAGTCAGGGCAATCCTAACGTACTAACCAGAGATGTAGGTACGTCACGTTTAGGACAAGGTAGCAGTGCGCACAGCTGTCTTGTTGATATTGAACCTTGGAACCCATTGTAAGACAACCTAGATTCCATAACTATTAAGCGTTATATTCATCGTGGGCACATCATCACCCTAATAGTGAGCATTGCTACTATCTATAGCGCTAACTGGAAAATATTTATGTTTAAGAAATTCTCTCGAGCCTGGGGCATCGCTAAGATGTGCTGGAGTATTTTAAAACTGGATAAAGAGCTAATGATGTTCCCACTGCTAAGCTTGCTTACATGTGGGCTTCTGTTAGTCGGTATTGCAGGACCACTTGTGATGAGCGGGGAGTTCGAAGAATTCATCGTAATGACCGCACCGATGGATGGCGAAGGGAATATTAATCCATTGGCGATTGCATTAGATTTCGCGATTTATTTCGTCATCTATTTCGTAATGATATTTTTCAATACCGCTTTAGTTGCGTGCGCCAGGATTCGGTTTTCCGGCGGCGACCCCACCGTAGCTGACGGACTAAAGGCATCTATAAATCGCCTACCGCAAATATTTATATGGGCACTCACAACCTCTATTGTTGGATTCATTCTATCAAAATTAGCAGAGAATCAGAAAGGTATCGGTAAATTGGTATTTGGATTCCTTGGGGCCGGCTGGGCAATTGCCAGTTTTTTTGTTGTGCCAGTGCTCGTAGCGGAAAAGGTAGGCCCAATTACCGCTTTGAAACGATCAGCCGCTGTTATCAAGAAAACATGGGGTGAGCTACTTATAGCGCAGTTGGGGATGTCTGCATTATCAATATTTATCGTCCTTCCTGCGTTTATCGTATTTTTCGTGGGCATGATTATTTTTGAGCAGGCGGGACTCACGGTAATTATAACGCTAGCCGTAATCACCCTGATTTGGGTGTTTGCCACATCATTAGCTTTATCTGCGCTTAACGGCATACTGAAAACCGCACTGTATATATACGCAACCGAAGGTAAGATACCGGAAAACTTCGACTCTGATGTAATCATAAACCCAGCACCTACAACGAAATAAAATCACTCCGAATCATCAAAACGGCTGAATTGCGTCAGCTAGCCGCACGAGTTTAAGCATGTCATACCTTTCTTCAGTATCGTAGGAATCAAAGCCAAAGCGGAAAGCGGTAGCACCGTTTGGAAGAATATAAATGAATTGACCACCATACCCACGCATGACGGGTATCCAAAACATTTCCTTGTTGTTTGACATATAAGGCAAGTGCCATGCACCTGCAGAGTAGTAGACCTCTCCATCTGCAGTAAACGTACCGGTCGGCAAGCCTTTGCATATTTGCGGATTAAAAACCTCATCGAGCATCTCCGGTTGGAGTACTTGTTCATAACCAATTTTCCCATGGTTGTGTATCAACCGACCGAGTGCGGCGATATTATCTATTGTCAACAGCAATCCGGCGTCGCTCAGCGGCACCTCACGATGCGGATCAGATTCAACGGTATGAAATTTAATCGCATTATAAACTCCGGCAGGTTCATACACCTCGTCGCGAATCACATTCCAAATTCGCGCTTCTGCTCCTTGCTGACGTTTTAGCCATGCATCCATCGCTGCTCCAGCAATATAAAGGTCCTGATCTCTATACCGAACTCTCTCACCTGGCCCCCAGGAATAGCTTGGACAGGAAAGCGCAGCGAAGTTTTTCTCATACTGGCTAAGTGCCAAATACCACTCGTAGTAACGCCGATAGCTTTCGGCGCCATTAACAACACCTTTAGTCTCTCTTTTTTCAAGCAAATAATCACCAAAAATCCGGGGAGGGTCTACATCTGATGCAGCAGTACCAATACCAGTTGCCATATTAAGACAATCTCCTATGCTGATGCCCTGCCATGCAGGAAAACCTTTTGCCTCAGGTAAAAGATCGCCCACGAATGCAGAACGCGGGTCAACACCAAAGCTTTGGGCGAGCCGCAGGCAGGCAACTGTTGCAAACGCCGTTTTCGTCGCCGACCAAATACCGAATTTCATTGCACGCGGATAAGGGTAATCGCCCACCGGCGTGCGACAAGGCGTAGAAAAAATCTCGTCATTAATGATCAAACCATGCACCAATGTACTATCACTGCCGGTACCGGACTCCATCTCATCAAAATAAGGTCGTGTCTTTTCAGATTTAAGACTATCCAAATCATATAAACCAGGCTGCTCTTCTATCTCGAGACGTATGCCTCGCACAGCTTCTAATCCCACATTAGGATCAAGAGATTCCCGATTGGCAGATAAATACCCCCACGCCAGAAGCTTCTCAGGAGCTACGAAAGCTTTCGTCTCAGCGACTATTTGAAAGTAAATCGATGAAATTTTTGAGTCAGTAAACAAGAACATCGCCAAGCCGTGCCGTGAATCACTTTCTAAAATATTGGACAACTGAAAGGGTAAAACAGCTCGCGACCATTGCCCATCCCCTGCCTCAGACCAGACTTCTCCGGGGGATAACGATATATCCCAATAACTTTGCCCGTCACGATCATGCAATAAGTCTCGATCTACAGGAACCAATACATTGTCGATACTGGTTAACCGAATCTTACAGGCAGGAAAAACATCTACTTGCTTGTTGTTTACCTCAATCCCACGATGATTCGAAAACATTTTGGTTTGCATAACATCGATGGTGATACACAAATCACCTTTTGATTTCGTAGTCGCTCCAAAAGGTGTAAACCATCGATTGTCAATTTGAGAATCAATAGAAAAAGACGTTGTTAACTGTTCAACAGTTAAATGCGTACGTGTGATATTTGACATAAAAAGTACAACTGATACTCTGTAATAATTAATTCATTATAAAACGAACCCAAAGAGGTTTCCCTCACCCATGAGCTTAGTAGTAACAACACTAAATTTTTCTCTAACTGATTCAAAAGTACACTATTACGAAGCCCTACGCACGCAGTACACAGCTGATTAACTATCTGCAGATACACTCATATTTGGAGTTCACCCATGTCCAATGACGTACAAGAATACGACGAAAACTTAACTACACTATTAGAAGCTATTTGGGGCGAAGGCTTTTTATCACCCGGTGGCGTGAGCGAAGTCGATAGATATTTGGCAGGCATAAACCTAACGAATAAATATATTCTCGATATTGGCTGTGGGCTTGGTGGAGTTGATATTCACTTAACACGTAAGCACAAGGCAAAAAAAGTAGTAGGCATTGACGTCGACCCCTACTTAATAAATAAATGCGATGAGCTAGCAAGAAAATATGGAGTATCGGAAAGAACAGAGTTTTTGACAGTAGAACCGGGCCCGTTAGTCTTTGACGACCAAACCTTCGACATAGTGACCAGTAAAGACTCCATAATTCACATTCCAGACAAACAATCGCTGGCCATTGATATTCATCGCATCTTGCAAAATGCTGGATGGTTCGTTGCCAGTGATTGGTTAGCCGGTTACAACGACGAACCTTCGCTAGAAATGCAGGAGTACTTGATCGCTGAAGGTCTCGATTTCGGACTTGCCTCAGCAGCACAATATCATTCAGCGCTTGAATCGGCGGGTTTTGTTGATATCCAAATTACCGATAGAAACGAATGGTATAAAAAGCAAGCTCGATATGAAAGAACACAATTAAGTGGATTACTATACGACGGTCTAGCTACTTCAGTAGGAAAAGAGTTTCTAGAACATGAGATCGATGTGTGGGATAAGATGATTATTGCACTTGATCAAGGCCAGTTACGACCAACGCATTTAAGGGCCCGTAAAATGTAATTATCGATCAGAAAAGCAAGTTAACAAGCCTTTATCCGTAAACAAAATGGTCACATAAATAAACGCATCATAAGTAATATCATACGTAAATAAGGTTTCGGCAAAGACCACCTGCTATTTTTTCGTAAATTAGGCGGTTAATTAGAGTCTTTTAATACAGAGTTTTATCTTATCAATTAGTGCGCTTTACGAATAAAGAGCGCCATGTTTTCCTAGTTTAATCTAACGATCAGTTAACCGTTAAAATACGATCGGTACCATACAGCAGTTGTGATACGTGGCCCCTCAGTGTCGCTCAGGAATGTCAATTAACTTGCCACGAGGAATTTCGGCAAGCTTGTCGTAGAATGGCAATTCCACTAACTCAGCTTTTTGCATTGAGCCATCTCGACAACCTACTTCAACGGCTGCCCCAGATCCATATTCCGTAGTATCCAAAAGCGCGTATCCGATACCAATACCCAAATATGGCGACGTTGCTCCAGCTGTGACCTTACCAATCGTCTTACCTTCTATTATCACTTGAGCTGAAATCAATGGTTCACCATCAGCGCACTTAATGCCATGTAGCCTGGGTTTTCGGCATGCAGTCGCCAGTGCTTGTTTACCAATGAAATTTCCCTTGTCCTCGTCGACAAAGCGGCCAAGATTTGTATCATACGGCGTGGTTGTATGGTTGAAGTCGGAGCCTGCATTTAGAATACCGGCCTCTATACGACGGATGTTCATAGCATCCAAACCAAAGATTTCCATGCCGTAGGCTTTCCCGGCAGACTCAAGGTGTGCCCATAGTGCATGGGCGTCATGATGTGATTCGGTATAATATTCCCAACCCAATTCGTTGGTATAGCCGGTTCGGGTGATCACCACTTCCTGGCCGCCAAATGATACTTTAGCCATGCCGAAATAGCCAAAGGGTTCGGGCATTCCCGTGTCGCTGGCCGCTGCCAAAATTTTCATAGCATTTGGGCCCTGAACCTGTGAGACAAATATATCTGGATCAGTTATTGCTACGTCCATTCCGCTACTGTGCGCCCGCGCCCAACTGTAAAAATCTCCATCGGCCTGTGCATACCAGAACTTGTCCTGCTCGAGTCGTAAGACGATACCATCCACCAACAATCCGCCGTCCTCATAACAGGCAACTCCGTAACCACAGCGTCCAACTTTTACTTTGGTCATATCCTTGGTAAATAACTTATCTAATAGTTTTTCTGCATCCGGACCTTCAAACTGCAGTGGATATTCACCGGTATTTAATACAGCTGCTTGTTGACGCAAACGCCAATAGCCATCCTCTGTGGAGTGATCATCAAAACAAACAGCCATATGACGACGGTTGTAGACACAATAATGAGGCCCTTTGGCTCGTTCGATTTCATGATAAGGATGACGCGTAAGGGCATAATCCCAACCCGCTCCCGGCATACTGGTCACTAAATCTCTTGTTTTGCCATCACTTGAACGCATTTTTATCTCCAAAGTATTATTACAATCAGAAAATCCGACTTAGAATTTAATTAATCTAAATAACAGTAACCGAGTCGGGAACACCGTCGACTTGAACTATACATATGATTTTGGGAATAAAAAATTTACTTGATCTAAACAGGGTATTTAGATTTAATTAATTCCTTATGACTCATAAACTACCGTCACTCAACTCTCTAAGAGCATTTGAGGTTGTCGCTCGACATCTCAACTACCATTCCGCATCAGTGGAGTTGAATGTCACACCTGCAGCTGTCAAACAACTGGTCAGCAAACTTGAAGATACCATCGGCGTGAAACTTCTCGAACGGAAAGGCCAAGGATTGAAGCTAACTTCTAGAGGTCGCTCCAGCTGCGGTGATCTATCCTCAGCAATGAAAATGTTAGCAACCTCAGTAGAAAAGATGAGCGGCGAGCCGCGACCTAATCAATTGATAGTAACGGTGGAAACCTCCTTTGCAACAGCCTGGCTAGTGCCGAAACTCGATCAGTTTCGTCTCAGGAACCCACAGATTAGTGTATTAATCGACTCAACCCAAAATATTGCAGACTTGAATGAGGATGACGTAGATATCGCTATTCGTTACGGCGTAGAAAACCATGGAAATTTTATCGCTCACAGACTGTTTGAGGACCAAATTTTTCCCGCCTGTAGCCCGGCAATGGCGGCCGGGCCGCCGAAAATCACCCGCCTTGAGGATCTGAACTCCGTGCCGTTAATCCATTGGGACATGTCCCAGCTCGAGTGGGTACGCGAAACGAAACGGTGGTTTGCCTGGGAAAGATGGCTGGCACATGTCGATATTAACAACACTAAGAACATTAATACGCAAGGAGGAATGGTATTTCGAGACTACGGGCTCGCGCTTCAAGCGGCGATAGCGGGCCAAGGAATGATTCTCGCCAGCTGGCCAATATTGCGAGAACCCATTGAGTCTGGCATTTTGGTATGCCCGTTTGTAGAGCGAGTAACAACAGATATTGGCTACGATCTGGTTACCACACACGACAAACAATATCGCCCAGAAGTAGCCGCCTTCTCAGACTGGATATTAAATACTATCCTAAATGAACAGCGTGGTTCACGAACATCTAGAGCAATAATCGATTAATGAACCATTACCGTAATTACATTGGTATTCTTTAACAAGTAGCTAGTCACACCGCCAAAAAATCGTTGGTGAGCCCGAGTGTGGCTAAAGCCACCTACCACCAAGAATTCTGCGCCAATTTCCGCGCAAACATTAAGCATTCCTTTTCCCACACTACTTTGTTTTTCACTCAGATACTGAATATCAGCGACACAACCGTGTAACGAGAGATATTCGACTACCTGGTCGGCACTTTCCCGGCGCTTAGTTGATGTCACCACGCTAACGCGTTTCATTTGAGTTAACCAGGGTAAGGTCATAGACAATGCACGACTAGCCTCTATACTGCCGTTCCAGCCAATAGCTGCATGTTCCACGCGACGACTGGACCAATCGGGTGGAACCACCAACACCGGTCGACCGGTGTTCATTAAAAGTGACTCAAGACGCTCTCCTACTAACGAACCACCAATTTGATGGGACTCCGGCCGAGCAATAGTAATAACATCAACTAAGCGCCCTTCCCGTATTAAAACTTCGCCAGCGCTCCCATCAAAAACATGTAACGAAGCACTAACCTGATCAGTTGCAAGAACACCCTCACTGCGAACTATTTCATACTCGTTAACAAAACTTTCAAACTGTGCCGTAACTTTATCGGCCAAGTCATTAGATGCATCTTTTGAAACTTTCTCAAAATTTCCTTTCAGGCTTGCGGGTAGATTACTGAACAGATAAGGCTCCGGGGCGTTCTCTCTCACGTGTACCGCTTTAATGTGAGACCCGAACCGTTTGGCAACAATCTGTGCCGTGCACATTGCCTGTACACTGCGCTCGGAACCATCCAGTGGTGAAAGAATCAATTTTATTGACATTGTCCTACCTCTTATAAGTTTTGTAAAAACGAAATAACCAACCAAGTAAAAAGCTGAACATAGCTAAGTGCATTCCAACTACCAACTTATGTAATTTAACACTAAAACGAAACTATAAAACTGTCATTTGAATTCAAACTAAGACATCAAACAGTCCTTAGAAAAATTATTCGATTCAATAAGTTGCATAATAGCCTCCAGTTTTTTCCACTTATTTTCCTTTGAAAAAAATTGTGGGCTGAACGGTGCCAATTTAACAAATCCTGGAAAATTAGCAGCTAGACCTCGGTATACACCCATCCATGGAGATGACATCTTACCTCCACCTGAATTTATCGTAAACTCACCAAAATAGTAGTTCTTACCAACGAGGTAAATCTGAATACGAATAAGAGGAAAATTAACGTCTGTAAGAGCGTGCTTGCACTGACTAATTATCATGCCTAAGTTATCGGGACGATCTGCTAGCTCGTTATAGGGATCTGTGCCCACAGATCGAATCTCATCAAAGTCGATAAGCTGCCAGTCTTGACTGTAATACTGACGAAGAAACGATCCATCCTCTTTAACTCGAGCTAACTTTATTTCGATAGGAGAGCCATAAGAAAATGCAATTTCAAGAGTACCCGGTCGCTGTCCATTTTCATCCAGCATAAGTTCTTCAACTATAATTCTTCGACCAATATGTTGATCAACGTACTCACGATGTGGACCACTTTGGCAAGATCGCAGAAACTTAGATAATGTGCGCACGATCTCGTTCTTAGAGATAGGACGTCTAGTATTTACATCCACGTTTTCGTTAACGAGAAAAACTCCCTGACCTCCTGCTAAGTGACTTGGTTTAATTACATAGCTAGAAGGCAAATTTTCGAAGTCAATCTCTTCTGCTGTCTCATAGGTTGCTATTAAACGCGGTACCGGTAACCCGGCTTGTTCAAATATCTTTTTATTGGCGAGTTTATTTTGACCGTCGTAATATAGATATTGATCATCTTCAAGCCACAGGGGATGACTGTGCTCAACATAATGTTCGTAGTCATACATTTTCGATCGCAACAGAATATTACGTGGCACAAAACTTACATTAATCACATTGATTAAATACGTTCGGATAGCTGATGCAGATAGCCATTGCTGCCGCCCAGTCATCGTTAAATGCACAAATAACGAAGTGACTCCTTGCTCAAGATCATCAGCCGTTGGAAATAAAATATCCTTCTCGTTAAATTGTTGTATCGCGCTAGATCTCGCAGCGGCATTAAACGCTGACTGGTCGAGCTTATGATTACCGCTATCCAACTGTTCGCACCAACGACTCAACAAATCTTCGGCACCTTGGCGCGCGAAGAACACACCTGTGTGATATTTCTGACCACTAGTGCCACTATCCGGAAACATATAAAATTCTTTGTCCCCATTTACGTACTGCTTAATAAATGCATTTATCGGACCACAGACTAATACATCTACATCGAGATATAGAGCATTACCGCGCGGCACAACACCCAGAACTTGCGTTTTCCAACGCTTGGCAAATATCCTCGACTCCGATTCACTATAAATACTATAAACACGACTCATACCAGCAAACATCTTCGGGTGATTTGTCACAACATATATGGCACCCTGATAATCCCCCGGCCTCCTTATCAAATCGATACATATCTTTGCCCACTCTACATATTGAGTACCTATTGCAATGAGACAAATGGAAAACGGTGAGTCATCCAGATAAATTAATCCCTGTTCACCGAATAGATCAAGTGTGGCAACTATATCTTGCGTTATTTCGCTAGCATTCGCATCAGGTAATAATTCAATAGCTAACGCGACAATATTACCAACCGTTCGATTGCCGTCAATTTGCTCCCAAATCCACTGCGTAACGTGATTTACTATTAATGATGTATTTACTGTTTCATTCAAAAGTAACGAAACACCATCTTGAATTTTAAGCTCAGAACCCATCACTAAATGAGGATACTGATCGAGTTTTTGCTTTTGATTCACATGTGATTTTTTCGTCAAGTTAAGTGGTTCCATCGCAAGTTGCCGCTTACAGTTAGCTATAACACGTTCAGCTAAACGCTCCTCCTTAAAAACCTCATTCCATGGAACGATAAAAGGTTGCTTCTCCCGATAATTAAGATAGGCAGACTCCATCTCTGAAACTAACGAATCTAAAATAGGTTCATGATAAATAGGCAAATCTTCCTTACGATACGCACCCAGATCGTTCGGTGCAAAGTGAGTTCCCAATGCGTATTTCACACCAACGATCTCTTTAGATGCAACTCTAACAAGATCAGTGTGTCTTAAGAAAAACTCAGACCTGAAAACAGGAATATCATTAACAATTACAGTCATGCCAGAACAACTAGCTTCAAGTACAGGATTGCAAAATGACTCCCATGCTGACGGGCACACCAAAACATGACTTTTCGCATACCACTCAAAAACTTCGGATTGAGGTATTCTTGGAATGTATGTCACGCCGTCGCTGGCCTTTTTCTCTTTAATTCCAACGACAACGTAACGGAGATCAGAGTATTTTGATCTTAAAATTTTGAACGCCTCCAGGGAAAACTCGATTGCTTTAAACGCTCCTCGTTGCGCTACAGATATGAAAGTAAAGGGCTGGTTTACTCGATTCGGCGTAACGAGTAAACCAGAATCAATACCGTGATGGAGTACACTACATGGAACACTTCGCCCTCGTAACTCAGATGCGGAATAGTCCAACACGGTTAATTTTGTGCATGGATCTTCCTGCAAAGATTGTAAAATTCTAGCCGGTGGTAGGTAATTTGAAGTTTGAGCGATGTACCACACGTCATTCGATTTCTTTGGACTCGCTTCCTCCCAATGACGGTGGAGAAATTCAATAATCCCCCGCGACTTATCATCCAGACTGCATTCAATCCCGTTACTTTCTAGAAAACGAATAATCTGTACGTCGACCATTCCCAGGGAAGAATGTAAAGTCTGATTTAGCGTTTTATAGTTGATACACCAATCGTATTCAGCCTCACACTGATAAGTGTCATACCAATCTCTAACACGTGGAACGCTATTATCTAACAAACAAGCCTCCTAATTAAGTAAGATATTAAGACAAACGAAACCTAACTATCATACAAATCAAACACTTTTCTATTCAGCAAATTATCAATTGAATACCACTATTGCGGTTCATCTGATTACCAAAAATCCTACAACAACTAAAACCGTATAATCGACTTATCTTTAGAATTATTCAATGCTACCCATTACTCTGGCTGAGAGTTTGAATAGAATCAACTTTGGATCAATTGAATCATCTTATTCGCGACTGCAAGCTTCTCAGAAAAATTACTAGCAAGTAATCGATGCGCCAGAGCAGCAAGTTCGGCATCAGTCTGTTCTAATTGAAGAATATCAGCAGAGCTAATTTTGTAAATATCAGATGGTGTATCGACAATTACATCTGCTGAGCGTGTCTGATGAAGATAAAAAGCGACTTCTCCTACAATAGCACCTCCCAACATTGTTCTTACTCGTAAAGTGTTTCCATTAGGCAGTGTAATTTGAACTCGCACGCGACCTGTTGCCACAAAGAATATATCATCAGCCGCGTCTCCTTGGCGGATAAGCACGTCTTCTGAATCTAACT
>Ga0213861_10002305_pt1 | contig 16468 bp, 14 predicted proteins | sample PICome_4_FD_160110 | JGI IMG/M metagenome (GOLD analysis project Ga0213861, IMG submission 160110) | Coastal seawater microbial communities near Pivers Island, North Carolina, United States - PICO131 | ecosystem: Environmental > Aquatic > Marine > Coastal | place: USA: North Carolina... | reverse complement strand
TGATTCAAACTCCTTGAATCCTGTCATTATTCTTATTCGCCTTTTTATTCTCCGGTGGTCTTGTTCTATGATATTATTCAAGTACTTGACCTTTCGTATCTTTATTTTCTTTGAGCTTAAACTTCTTCTAAGCACTTTAAAAAGTATTATGCTGGCAAGCCTACTAAACGGTATAAAAAACTATGTGATAAGATAAGGAGGGCTTCAATGATTAGTGAGGGGGAGTTTCAACGGAGGTTGATGGGTATTAGTTGAACTATAACTTAATTATCCAAGTTCAGTGTTAACCTTCGGCATTGACATCTGCTGGTGGTTGCTTTTTTGGCAATTCGTATCGTTTTCTAGGGTCAAGGTGCTCGCAAATTTTCAAATATTACATAAAGTAAGTGCCAGCATTCATTGAGCATTAGCAGATAGAAATGGGATCAATGTATGCAAATTGTATGCAAACGAAAAAAGGGTCTCAAACCATGACAGTCTGAAACCCTTTGTGTCTATCGCTCCTCCTCTAGGACTCGAACCTAGGACCCTCTGATTAACAGTCAGATGCTCTAACCAACTGAGCTAAGGAGGAATTTTCAGCAATTTCGCTCTGAAAACACCGTCGTATTTCCTTTAAGCGAGGGCAAATATATGCAAATTAAATTTATGAAAACAAAAAAAGCGAGAAAAAATTCTCGCTTTTTAATTTTTTTTCTAAATCCTAATAAATCCCCTCTGCCATTGCGATTTCCGCGCTCTCAATTGTCAATTCATCATCATAGTCTTTATATAGACTAGTGCTGTCTGAACTGGTTTTTAAAATGTTGGTTTTTGAAACGTTTAGTCTGATTTCAGATTTGATACTTTGGTCGTCTTGCAGGTAACCTTTTGCGAACGGTGTTCCAATGACTTCGACTAAGCTGCCTTTCTTTAAAAAATCGACGATCCGTAGGTTGGTTCCGTCTTTTTTCCAAATTGTACAATTCACCCAGGTGGTTTTGGTACGTTGTTCGCCCGTTCTTTTATCGCGCCAATTTTTATTGTGTGCAACCGGGAAATTGAGCGCTAACACTCCCTTCTCCATCTTTCTCACCACCGCATCTTTTCCTACATTACCGATTAACCTTGTTTCAAATACTGTCGCCATAATCCGTCAAATTCATGTTATCCCATAAATGCTTGTTCTCCTATTTATTGGAGTGTAAACTGAAGTGTATTTGTGATATCTGGGATATCCTATTCCCAATTTAAGCCAATTATATCAAATATCAAAACTATTAACCCTTTAAAAACATAGATTAACTATTCAAAATAGACGATAAAGGCGTCTTTATACCCGTTTGACTGAACTGATTTTTGAGCTTTCTTGGCATCCTTTTTTGTATCAAACGGACCCACATAGTATTTATACTTATACATACTTGAGCTTTCAACAAGTACTCGCTCCACATCATAACCCAGCTTTGTGAACTCACGAATGTCAGTCGCAATTTCATCTATTGAAGCCATTATTTGGACTTTATAATGTGGTTGATCGGGTTGATCAGTCAGATCTTGAGGTGGACTGAAATCTATATTAGAATGTTTACTTTTTATGAACTCTCGGGTAGCTCTAAAAACAGCTGAGGCAATAATCTCTTGACCATAAGCCGAGTTCAAATAACGGCCCTCTGTCGTATTGGTAATAAATCCGCATTCCACCAAAACAGTTGGCATTTTAGTATGTTTTAATACTTGCAATGAATGTCCGATATCTGCAGCAGTTTTTACACCTCTACTTTTACGACCGGCACGTGATTTAAACTGTTTCTCAATTAACTGTGCCCATTTATACGACGACTTGGCATCATAATTATGAATATGCGTCTCCGTTCCAGACACGGCCGCATTGGGACTTCCATTGATATGGATGCTTAACATATAATCCACCTTATTGTTATTGGCCATGTCCACTCTTTCATCCAATGATGGGTAAACGTCTGTTTTCCTTGTGTACAATACCTTGACGTTGGACAAATTATAGGTCAAATACCCCCCAATTTTCATTGCAATTTCAAGCGCAATGTCCTTTTCCTGCATGAATGTATCTGTTAAAGGCAGGTGACCAGGGTCCTTTCCGCCATGACCAGGGTCAATTAAAATGGTTACGGATGTTTTATTTGCAAAACTTACGCTTGCAATCAAAAGTATTAATATGGAAAAAATATGCTTCATTCTATTCTTCGGCGCTTATTGATGCTCTAAAATTATAATTTGTTTTCAAGCGATTTATCGACATCTTTACGTTTAATTCATCCTTTGATGTTTATAACCTCAATTAAATAATGCTAATTGTGCTTTTTAAGTAAGATATGATAAGTGAAATCAAGTATCAGGCCATTTGGGCTAAAGGCTACATTTTATTCGGTGTTTTGTTTGGATTACTCTTTGTTCTTGGCGGGATCATTCTAAAAGATTATACCATATTATTTAACCTGATTGCTGCTGCAATTGTGATTTACTTTGGATATTCCATGTTAAAACAGCCCTATGCAAAATATTCAGATAAAGAGATTAAAGTTTTTGGTTTTTTAGGGTCCGTTAGAAAACATTATGAGTTTAAAAGTGCAGACACGATTGAAATAAAAGATAATCGGCTATATCTTGCTGGGAGGAAACTGCAAATTAGTTCGTGGATGGTGGATAAAAAGGATTGGCAACGTTTGTTGGCTTTTTATAATGCGGAAGAGGCTTTTTTAGATGAGTTGGTTTAATGGATTGATGATTTGATGATTCGATACTTTTCATGATTCGATTAACTTCGTTCAGGTATGGCAATAGGCGTTTCGAAATTAAAAGACTGGATTAAACTGGCAGATTGGAAAAAAGTGAACTATTCTGCTCAATGCCATTATTCTAGGTTAAAGGTTGACTCAAGCAAAGAATTCATGGATACGACACCTCAATTTTAGTGAAAATTAAGAGATTTTGGTTGATTATTAGTTCGTCTCGCTCGTTGACTCAAATCACTCGAACAAACGACTTGCGTTTTTCTTGCGTGCTAACTTAGTTCTCTTTCGTTGGATCGATAAAGCGCTAGACTATAAAAGAAGCCGAATATCGTTACACCGGCCTGGGTTTCAATAAAATCTTGAAAGAGACAGGAAATAATTAAGCCTAGTAGTACCATGATCATGAAATAATCCTTTGATTTGAGTTCGAAAAATGGCCAAACTAAGAGCAGAACAAACAAAACAAAGCCAACTATTCCCAATCCTACCCAAATGGTTAAAAACTGATTATGCGAACGGTGTTGGTGTTCTTCTGAAAGCCTTGAATTCATTTGCTGATATTGGTCTGTAAAAGCCATGGGGACATCTCCTGCTCCAACTCCAGCAAACCAATGATTTTCAATAATACCGACCGCCGCTTTTAAATGTTCAACTCGTTGAATGAGTGAGTGTCCGTTTGGATCGCCGCCTTCTGAATAAATACGATATTCCATCAAAAAGGCACTGAGCCGTGTCATTAATCCTTGGTTCAATTGAACACTTGTTTGTCCGTTTTCAATGCTTTGAATATCGGCATCTGTTAGTGCGGAAATACCCACAGAATCTTTTCGAAGATTTTTTGAGGTTAAAAACCGCATTAACGTGCCAAACATGGGCTGCCCAATGTTGTCTAATGAATCGTAGGGGATTTCCGATCGATTTGCCCATTCTTGCTTCATTTCTTCCTGACTCACATACAACCAAACAAACACGCCGTTTTCTAATTGGGTATCGAGCGTGTCATGATAATAAGGATTGCCGTTTACTGTATATAAATCGAACTCACTGAACGAAACGTGTTTGCATGTATTCAATTTTTGGATGGTGCTATAGGTAAAAAACCCAACTGATAATCCAGCCAATAAAACAAGGGCAGTTATTGCAGTTTTTAACTTTTTAGACCTGAGTTTATAAATAAAATAGAACACTGTAAATAGGCTCAGTGCCATGAACAATATGTACCCATTAATTATTTGTGATTTGTAGAGATAAAACAAAAACCAACCAAATAAAATGATCCAAATAATGGGGTTGAATTTCTTTTTATAGATTAAATAGACACAGATAAAAAGAGCAAAATTGAGCAAAATTGCAAAGCGAACATGTGAAATAAAAACAGACATTTCACGGATGTCGTAAACGTTTTCTAAAACGTAGTTGTATCGAATATAATTGTAAACACTGGTATAAAAAATAATTCCTAAAAACACGTAAAGCAGGAAGTGAAAATGTTTTTTACTTAATGGTGCTGAAGTCGCTAAAACTAATGGAATAACTATAAATGGAAGCTTTACTCTCAGGTCTTTAAATCCATATGCAACGTCATCACTCCAAAGCAGAGAAATTGCCAGAAAGAAATAGATGGCCACAACAAGCCAAACCGTTTTTTTTTCTTTAAGTTTTTGCCAATAGGAATTAAAGTCAGCTTCAATAAGCCAATTCGAAATGATCCAAATTGCTCCAATACTCATTAAAACATTGGAAAGGGCGATTCCGACAGTAAGAAGAGTTAAAGCAGTGATTCTAAGGTATAAATGGGCTGGTAAGCGTAGCCACTTATCAAACATTGGTTAGTTTTCTAGATTCAACACCTTTTTATAACGAGGCAAATCGTTTAATATTTCAATTCCTTCCAGAATAAATTCATCTTGTACCAAACCGTGTTGAATTCTTCCTTTTTGATAATAATACCTCCCAATTAACTCATCCTCTAAAAGCGGAATTAACTCGCGTTTATACTTGATCAAATCATTCTTTTTAGAGGGCTCTAACTTCTTCATTAATGCCTCAAATTCTGCTTGTGCATCACTATAAGTATCTTCATCTTTAGTTGCCTCCTCTAACTGCTCCATTAATTGTAAAGACGCTGTGGTATATTCAAAGTCTTGCTCTAAAACATAATTTGAAAAATCTTGATAAATTTCATCCGTGATTTTAAATTCTTGTGGGGCGGGAATATTTTCATGCGTCCGCTGGAAATTGGTGGCGTAATTAAACAAAAAATTGCGCAATACAATTGTTCTTGTTAATACAGAATATTCTTTATCAGGAATCCGCAAATCAGGCTCTACTCCTCTACCATCAATAATAGTACGTCCGTTCTTGGTTGTAAACTTCGTCAAAAGGGAATCAGAAATTTCGTCCACATTGTCGCCAACTGTTCGGTTTGAATAATCTAATTTTTGGATGCAACGCCCGCTTGGCGTATAATATTTGGCAATGGTTACTTTTAATTTGGCGTTATATTTAAGATCGAGCGGACGCTGAACAAGTCCTTTTCCGAAGGAAGTTTGACCAATGATAACTGCGCGGTCCAAATCTTGCAAGGCGCCGGAAACAAGTTCACTTGCTGATGCAGAATTTTCATCTACTAAAACCACCAAACGAGTTTGTAATGCCATTGGTCGCTCGCGCGCTATATAGGTTTTATTTACCTCAACATCTCTTCCTTTTATGGAAACAATTTCAGTCCCTTGTTCTACAAACATATTGACGATTTTCACCGCCTCAATAACCAATCCACCGCCATTACCTCGAAGGTCGAATATGAGTTTTTTCATGCCTTGCTTGTCTTCCAAATCTTGATAAGCTGATTTTACATCTTGACTTGCCGTTTTTGTAAATGAACTCAATTTGATATAGCCCACATCTTCACTTACCATTCCGTAATAGGGCACGGGACTAAATTTAATTTCCTCACGCACAATTTTGACTGTAATCGGTGTTCCAGCTCGGTCCACTTTTAACGTTACCTCAATCCCAGGCTTACCTTTAAGTTTTTCAGAAACCTCACTTGAGGTTAAATTTTCAACACTCTTTCCGTTGACTTCTAAAATAACATCTCCAGCCAGGAGACCAGCTTTTTGAGCCGGAAACCCTTCATGAGGATCGACAACCATAACAACCTCGTTTTGCTGGCGAATGATCGCCCCAATTCCTCCGTATTGACCCGTAGACATTAATTTATAATCTTCAATTCGAGATTCTGGAATATAGGTTGTGTAAGGATCTAACTCATACAACATGGCATCAATTGCTGCCTTCATTAAAGCGCCCGGATTTGGCTCATCCACATAGTTTAAATCCACTTGCTTATAAACCAATTCAAATAATTCCAGATTCTTTAGAATTTCAAAATCGGCGTTTTGTTGCTCCTCTAATTCAGGCTGTGCCAGCAAATTAAACGAGAATAACCAGCCCAATATTATTAATGTATTCCTTAAATTTCTCATAATCCTCTATTTTCCGCCAATGGCAGATCCGGTAAGTTCCTATTTATGTCAAATTATCCAATTCCTTTAAAATTAGTTTTATTTTTTCTTCGATTGTCGCATAATCGGGGTTTTCTTTTCCATTGTATATGAAAAATAATGCCAAACTTTTTCCCTCTGCGGCAATCTTTTCTTTAAACGTCATTCGGTTTTGCCGATATGCTTCTCGCATTAACCTTTTTATTCGATTCCGATCGCTTGCATTTTTGATCCGCCTTTTTGGTACAGACATGACCACTTTAAGCGGTTCATTATCTCTAAATTCAACGGCGTAGTATTTTAATAGAATTGGGTATTTCTTAAGCGCACTTCCTTTTTCAAAAATCGCATCAATGATTTTTCGACTTGTTAATCTTTCGGATTTTTTGAAGGTTAGTTTCACTAGTTGTTGGTTTTTGATATTTGGAATTCAGTATTTGGAATTTGGTATTATTCATTCTTCTTCTTCTTTAATTCTTCCGCGGCTTTTTCCAGTTCCGTATAAAAATCAGGGCCATAGGCTCTTGTTAATGGTTCTTTTAAAAACTTATAGACCGGCACGCCTAATTCTTCGCCAAGCGTGCAAGCGTCTTTACAAATTGGCCATTTATCATAATTGAGTGAAGTAAACGAGCGGAATTTTTTGGCGCGAATTGGATACAAATGACAAGAAATTGGTTTATTAAAGTCCGTTTTTCCATCACGGAACGCTTGTTCGACCGAGCATTTTGTAATTCCTTCCGTGTCACGAAATGCAAAAGCACACTCGGCGCCTTTTACCAAAGTCGTGACAGGTTCATTGTCCTGATCCATGTAAAAAACTCCAGTTCTTTCTACCGATCCCAGTCCTTCAGGCGTCATGTACGGTTTAATGGCGTTAATATTTTCTTCCAATAAGTCCACCTCTTCTAAAGTAAGTGGGGCGCCATCATCTCCTTCTACACAACAGGCTCCTTTGCAAGCGCCCAAATTGCAGACAAATTCTTTCTCAAAAATTTCCTCTGAAACTAATTTATCTCCAATTTCTATAATCATGGTTTATTGTAATTTATTGCTGAAATTGAACGCGTGTTCATTAAACTATGACAAAGATGCTAAGAAAGTTTGTTTAATGCGTTGGCAGGATAAAAAAAATGGATTCACTTCATTTCGACTAGGTTCAAATTTCGCCCATTTACAGCCCATTTATCCTTCTTATAAACTATTCCTTCAGACGCGTTAAAGGTTTCTTGAAAGGATTCGTACAATATATTTCCAAATCGCTTTTATGCATTCAAATTGTTTGCTAAAAACAACAGTGGAAAAATAGATGCTATTTTCAAACATGGAAAACTCGACCTATCGATTGGGTAAAGGATAAAATTCAACCTCCTCAATGAAATCATCCTCTTCATATTCCCACCACGTGTCATCACCCCACTCTTTTAGGCGAATGGCCTTTAGTTGATTGTCTTCAATTAAAAACTCATCCCATTCCGCAGTTGTAATTATTTTGCCCTGATTGTCCAATAAAAAACAACGCTCCATGCAAAGTTGTACTCCAAATGGATGAACCTGAGCAGCCGAAAAATCGAAAAAATCAAGATAAGAAATGGCCTTGAAATTTGTGTCGAGAATCAAATATCTGCCATCTTCATTCTCTACTATATAATTATATGGATCAGTGATTTCCTCTTCATCTCCCGTATACACCAAATAACCAAAAGGGATAGGCTCTACAGACGCATAATAATGCGTGACCTTTTTCCAGACACCTTCCACCAATTGGCAGATATAAGAAGTTTCCGTATCGAAAGTTTTGAAAGATTCTATATCACTAAACCCTTCAAAATATCCATCTAAAAAATAGGCGTTAGGTGTAATGTTATCGTATAGCTGCGGTTCATTTATAAATAATAAATCATCAGCTATATAAAAACTCGCCGTGGTATATTTTGCCGATTTACTGTCGTACAAATAAGATGAATGCACTAAGGTATCGCCTCCTGAAATTAAATGTATCCGCCATTCCTCATTGTCTTCTGTTTCAATAATATCTAAATTAATTTTACCATTTTTACGCGGCGTGGCGTATAAACCAGCTCCAATTTCCAAATAAAGTGAATCTTGATCCAGCCAAAAATAATAGCTGTATGAAGGATTGTAATGCACAAATTCAGCAGGTTTTGTAATTGGATACGGATTAATATCATTCGCTCCTTGGACTGGTTTTTGAATTTGCCATTCACCTGTGCTTAACAAAACGGCAAAATAATCTCCACTGAATCCATAAAAACCATCTCTATATCCATAATTTTCACGATAAATTGATTTTTCTGGATCTTCGTAATAGTCAACTGGAGCTTGTTCACCAAATAATACTGGATTGATTTCTTTCGTTTCTAGATCGCGGATATTCTCCTCTAATCTAGAAAATAGAACGTCTCCATTCAAATTATACAAACTGAATGATGAGTTTTGGCGTGTTCCGTATTGATCCCTTATTCCAGATTCTACTAGCAAGCCGTTTTTCTTTTTATATATAGCTTCGTGCTTGGGAGCAATACTCCATTTTTTTGATTTTATATTTAACACGCCACTTTTCTCAAAACCTGGATCATCCGCCGGATAAATCGCCACCGCAAACCCTTCTTCATCAAACCTTATAGAATCTTCTCCTGGATATTCAACGCTTTCAAGCGGAGTGGGGAAAGGGTCACGTTTCTCCCATTCATAATGGATAATATGCAATAGACTATCATTAAAAAACTGTAGCCCACAAGTTTTTGGTTGTTGTATATGAAAATCTTTAAATTGAACCGTTTTTCCGGGCTCACTAGGCGGTTCAAAACCCGGTGTTTTTATTAATTCAGGCCAATAGTGCAGGTGTCCGTCAACTAAAACTTGTTCTTCGAGTATCATTTGATCGAAAGTTTTTCTAGAATTTACGCCATAAATTAACTCGCGCTCTGCACTAATAATTAAATCCATAGAAATTTCAGAAGTTTCCTCATTCTTAGTTCTTCGATAAAATGAAATCGGTTGAATTGAATCGTTCGCCAAAGTGATCATATTTCCTCCAGACAGATCATAGAGAATAAAGTCATATTGAGGAGCAAATATTTCAGTATAAGCAAATTCACTCCAACCCATTGATTCATATCCTTCGGTATAAAACAATTGAAACTCTACCAAACCTTGTTTGCCATCCTTGTAAGTGATATATTGATTTGTAATGACATTAGAACCCTGAAACCGATTCTCAACACTGTCAACACCTAATAATTTCGCCAAGTTAATTTCGGTGTTTTCGGTAATGTTTTCTTGTTTTAAAGTTGCTTCACCCGCATTGATTTCATAATAATCATAAGATCGATTTAGACCCATGTTGGGATCAAAAATTCCTGCCTCAAAAGGATCGTTTTTTAAGCCGATTATATTATTGTGCATAACATATATAGCCTGATAATTTGCTGGCACAATCCATTTTCGTGATTCCGGATTATATACCCCTGATTGTGCAATACCGACGTCAATATAGACGAACTCTTCAGTTGATAAATCAAAATCTGTGGTCGGTTTTCTTGTATTATGAATGACCAACAAATCATTTGGCAATCGTTGAACAGAATAAGTCACATTCGTCTCAAAAATTTTGACCATTTCATCTGTTGGAACTGTTCCAGTTTTATAGTTCAAATAGGTTCCGTTAAAAAGCACTAGACTATCCAATAATTTGGTGATTGGATATGAAAATTCAGCAATTGAATAATCCGGATTTTCATTTAAAAATGTTGTTGTACGAATTCCTTCTTGAACATAAATGAATTCAATTTTTCCCTTCCCAATTTGAACTAAAAGATCTTGTTCTTGCAAGTAAAAAAGAAGATCCTTAGTTGGTTTCATTCGAAGTTTACCCTCTGTCTTGTCAAAAACTGATGTTTTGTTTTTACAATATATAATTGCCCGGGTGGTATCCTTCATCACCAAAAACGAGTCACATTTTATTTTGCCAAAACGCGTTTGAGCATTTAATTGATTACTGATAAAAAATAGGAGGAGTATAAATAAAACTTTAAGGGCGCTCATGATTGGTTGTTCTTTATTTTAAAATACAAAAATCAACCAAAAGTTACGCTTTTAGTTCTTTTAAAATGGCGGTTGAAACTTGTTCATTTTGATCCAACAGCATTAAATGTGTGCCTTTTTGAATGATTTCGTCGTAGTTGGATTTTTTACGCCGTGGTAATATTAAATCGCTAGAACCATGAATGCGATAGACGTTTGCTGGCATTTGCTTTCGATTCCAAGTTAAGACAGCATTCAGCGCCCATAACAGAAAATTCTTCTCTAAATTGACAAAAACCTGATTCAAAATTTCACGATCATCCTGCTTTTTAACACCGAAAATCCATTGCGTAAACCGGTTTCCTTTTGAGAAAAAATAGATGGGCAGAATTTTCTGCAGACGCAACCAACCTGATAATTTAAAATAAAAAGGAAGTTCTTTATAATTAGTGATAGAGGACAAAGAAATCACCTTTTTAGTCTCTATCAATTGACTCACTTCAACGGCCAACATGCCCCCTAATGACAGGCCTAAAACTATTGGTTTTTTTTCAGTGATTTGAGGCAATAATCGCCTGGCATAAGCTGTCAATGTCTCTCCCTTTGCGGTAGGAATCCACTTTACATGAACCAACGTGTAACCCGGCAAGTCTAATTTGAAAAAGACAGTATGATCCGCGCCAAGCCCACTAATTACAAATATATTTTGATTCATTTCGGGCAAAGTTACATAATTACGCTAATAATTATAATTAGATTCTCCGCAGAAATTGATGTAATTTTGTACAGTTAGTCTGTGAAGTTTATTCTTATAACAGCTATCGATTTTTTATTAAGCGGGGAATTATTTGCCCAGTTCACAGCGTCTGACCCTATCCCCTATAAAGAATTAAAAGAATCTGAACAAAAAATAAGCGCTTCGGGTGACATTAAAATATACCATTACCATGGCGAACTATTTACTGGGGTTGCCATTGAAAAAAAACTGGCCTCCTATTTTCTATATCGCATTAAAAATAGCAAGAAGCACGGAAAGAGTACCCAGTATTCCCTGACAAACAAAGCAAAAAATGAATGGGAATATCAGAAAGGCATGTTGTGCTATACAAGAGGATGGTATGCAGATGGAGGCCTTAAGTCAGAAGCCAAATTCAACAGAAAAAGTCGCGTAAAAGTAGACAAAGAATGGCCCCGAAATGGCCAATTAAAACAAATAAACAAGCATAGCCCGTCTTCAAGTGGTTATAAAGTAAAACGTTATTCTAATAAATGTGAAATTTCTGAAAAAGGAAAAGAAATTTACGTTGAGTCTGGCAGGAAAATGGTGAGAAAAAAACAGGTAAATGGATCTACTACAATCGCCATGGAAAACGAAAGAAAATTGAAATATACGATCAAAATGGTCAACTTGACTCTTCAAAAAAACGATAGTGTTAGAGTCCCCAAAAAAGCAGACAAACGAATAAATAGAATCACAAAGCAAATAATTGATTCCCGATTACAAAAAATAAGCTGTGCAAAACTTTAGCACAACTTTTGATTTATACCCTATAGAAGGAATTAACTTTGTTTTTATGCATCACCCCTTTTTGGCTATTTTATTATTACTGTTTACAGGAACTGTTTGTGCTCAAACGGAGGATACTGTAAAAGTTGGGTTGGACACTTATATTGTTGTAAGTGGAGGAAAGACGCTCAATATTGATTCATTATTAAAAGCTGACCCGCGTTTGGTATTAACATCTGATTTTTACAAAAAACGATATGTAGAAACCGACTTAATGTATAAGATTACGGACAACAAGGGAAATGGATTTGACAGCTTATACGGCACACGAAATATGCGTCCGATATTACATGGCGTAGCTTACCGTGGAGGCGCCAATAACTATTATCATTTAATCGATAAGCGCGACAACCACAACCCTATTCCGCTAGACGGAATGCACGGTTTATGTCAAGAAGGGTTTTCAAAAGGAATTTATTTATATCGCGAAAATTTCGAAGAATCGCCTGTTGGGGATACATGTAATTGTATTGACTCAACTTTGAATAGACTCGAATACGAACAGCGCGACTATTTTGATTCGACCCATGTTTATGACATGCTAAAATCAACTTACGAAGCAGCAACAAAAGCGGACGTTGGCCCAGTATATTTACATTGTTGGAATGGTTGGCATGCCTCAGGATTTATTGGGGCAGTAATCCTCAAACAATTTTGTGATTACTCCAGTTGGGATGCCGTTAACTATTGGGATTTAGGGACAGATGGTGCCAATACAAGTCCGAGATATCAAACCCAACGTGAGCGCATTAAGAATTTTGAATCTTATCCAGAATTCACCATTTCAGACTCTTTGCAAGACTGCCTTTGCCCGCCATTACCTGAGAATATTGACAGTACACAATTGCATATAGAAATGGAGCATTTAGTTGTGGTTCCTGAAGCCATTCCAATTGGATTTCATATTGTATTGTACAATGTAAAATTTGGATCTGGGAAAACGTCATTTTCTAACATCTCGAGAAACTCAGACATTGCTTATTTGAAAACAGCATTAGACAATGATCCGAATCTAATTATTGAAGTAGGAGGATATACAGACAACTCAGGCAGTCATGCAAAAAACGTAACGATATCAAAACAACGGGCAAAATTCGTTTACGATCATTTAATTGAATCAGGCTATTCAACAGATCGGATCACCTACCAAGGATACGGTCCAGCCAAACCAATTTATAGCAACCGTTATAAATCTACCAGAGAAGGAAACCGCCGAATTGAAATTAAAATCATAAATAAAACCGAGCATAGCTCAGATAAATTGGTGGATGAAAAAGGCTATGATAAGGATGTGAAAACCGAAGATGAATTAATAGAATCATACCTTACCTACTTCTTTGCCCATCAAGATGAGGAAGGACTTGGAAGCACGTTCATTATAGATTCGTTGGCATTTGCATCAGGCAGTTTTGATTTGCCTTTGAGCGGTTACGGATTTGATAATTTAAATGCATTAGTGCAGTATTTAAAAGAGAAAAAAGGCCTTAAAGTCAACATCAATGGCTTTACCGATTCATCAGGAATTGCAGAAAAAAACGAGGCCCTTTCCGAGAGCCGCGCGAAAGCGGTTTACGACTATTTAATTTCGCAAGGCATTGGAGCCGAAAGGCTTATTTATATGGGTTATGGTTCAGCTAAACCTGTGGCTCCTAATCGTTATTTGTGGGGACGGGATATTAATCGAAGAATTGAAGTTGAGTTTATGCGAGATTGATCGTTGCTGCGTTTATTTCCGAATTAGGAATTCGACCTCATCTTTAAATTCTCCGTTTTCAAATTCAGCATAGTACATTTTAGACCTTCGTTTTTTAATGAGCAAATCACGATCCCCTTCATTATCAAGATCAATTAGAAAAAAGAAAGGATGAAAATAACTTCCTATACGAATAGGATCCTTTTTAAAGCTGTTTCCCTCATTCAAAAAGATCAATAAACCCTGATAACCATCAACAAATATATCAAGGTCATTATCTCCATCAGCATCAGCACAAGACAATCCGGAAGGGTCAATTCTATCTTCAGTTAATTGCTGCGTTATAACTTCATCTTTTGATTTATTTAAAATCACCGCTGGAGATTCACCGAACAATATCAAATCCAATCGCCAATCATTATTTAAATCCTCCAGGTCCGCAGACAGCCATGAATCAACCGTTTCTTTATGCGCACTGGGGTTTTCGTAAAGCAATATTTTTGCAGCGCTATTTTGACTTGTAAAATCTGGAAAAAGGTAGACTCCCTCATCAGCAAGTTCAATTAAATCAATTGAATTAGAGGATGCCCAACTTGTCATCAAATACCTGCTATGAGCGTTAAAGGTTCCGTCTATTCCCCGTAAATCTTGCTTTATAAATTTATTCTTACTCGGTTTAAATATAATTCCTTTCCCCTCTTTGTCAAGATAGAAAAATGTATCATAAGGATCCTTCTCAAACCTGTGATGCGCTTTTGGATATTCTTTCGTGAAAAACTTGTTTTTATACATTGCTACATTCTGCCTTTTAGTCTCATCCTTGATTACAGACAGCTTTTTATTCCTTGTTTCATAGATTAAATCCTTTGAATCTCCAATCCATGAAGAACTATGTTGCACGCAATGCATATAATTCATTGACTTAGTATGGTCTGCCTCATTCATGATTTCAATGACCTTTTTGCGATTTGTTGTCCATGCCAAATTAGCATCATCTTGATCCGTAATTGTTTCCGAAACTACTGGCTGTCCAGCTTCATAACGTAACCAATCACTTTGTTCAATATATTTTAGGTTAACCTTAGAAGAATCATCATAACCTTGCCAAGCACTCGTCAAATAAAATTTGTAATCCGACACCAATAAATATTGGTCTGGAAAAGTATCTGTTATCTTGTATAACTGAACATCATCTATTGTCCAGATGCGCGTTTGATGGAGGTCAACATTATTGTCGCCGTCATACTCTTGTCCAATCACCCTATTTTGGCGATAATCGTATCACAATCAACCTTGCTAAGTGTTTAGCAGGATATTTTGTCCGTTAGAAAGATAATTATAAAACCATGGATAAGTGTTAATTCTGTAACGAAAATATGCAACTACTGTTATGTTTGTAAATATCGCCTTATGAAACGTATCTTATTTTTAATGCTAATTAGCTGTGGTATACAGCCCGCAATTTCTCAATCCGTATTGTTCGAATGTGGACAAAATTCAGGTCAAAATTTTGACGGATGGCATATGATTCCGTATACGGAATTTGACGACATAGAATTTGATGCGCACAGTGTGACGTTTTTCGTTGAGCACGGCGGAAACCTTCCTGTAACATTGACAAAAAAAGTGGAAGAGATCATGAGCTACGAATCGTTGAGCATCCTGTTCAACTTTGAACCCATACACAACTGCATTATTGAAAATGTCATTTACTATACCTCCATTGACGGAAAATCTTGGGAACCGCTAAACACAAGTGCAAACAATAGAGCAACTGAAGTTCAAAACAGCGATTTTGACATTGTATACGTTCGAGCAACGGCTAATGTGCAATTCTTTGACAATGGAAAAATTGCCTGCGATTATGTAAAAATTGAGGGCGATTATAAAAATGAACCCAGCCTCGCTATAGAAGAAATTACGGAAGAAGAAATTGGGGAGCGCTTCTTTATTTTCAGTCATCAGCACAACATTAACATTGAAACCGCCTTAGAAGGTTCATACGAAGTTCTCATCACTTCACTAACCGGACAAATTGTTTACCGAGAGCAACTAGAAGGTAGTCAACGCATTGAATTACCAAGCGATATGGCGGGGTTATTTATTGTTTCAGTGATTCAAGACAATGCCTTTCAAGCCTCTAAGAAGGTGGCGTTGAGCAATTAACAATTGGCAATTATCAATGTGTAATTGGTTCTTTAATACTGATGCTTATATCTAGAGGCGTTGATTAGTCAATAGTCAATAGTCAATAGTCAATAGTCAATAGCAAAAAAACTAAACTACTGACTTATATTGATCGTTGCGTGCTTCGACAGGCCGAACAAAGCGCTGATAATTTTACATTATTATTTATACATTGAATTACATTCTAACAACAAACCAAAAAAAACCCTCTGACCATTATCTTCAGAGGGTTTTTTAGTTTTATAATATGTGCTTTCTAAAACAGCTTTTGGAATTCTTTGTAAGACATAGCGCCTTTATCCGTGCCAGCATAACCGCTTTCTTTTGCCCATGTGTGATAATTCTCAATTCTCTTAGATGGGCTTGGGTGCGCGCTTAAGAGCTCCGGAGTTCTTCCACCGCCTTGTGCCTTAATTTTCTCGAAGAAACCCGCTCCACCATCCGCAGGCCATTTTGTACCACAAAGGTATTCCACTGATATACGATCAGCGGTTACTTCAACAGTTGCGGATTCGTATTCAAACTTCATCATGATGGAGAACCGTTCAACATATTTTAGAATGCAAGCCGCAAATGCGCCTAGATACAATTCAGCAGGACTTGCCAATTGATCATTCGTTTCGGGTGTAATGCCGAAAACAAATTCAGATTCCCTAATGACAACAGTTGCTTTATTTTTTGAAAAAGGATTGGATTTAACAGAATACATAAC
>Ga0213861_10002302_pt1 | contig 16478 bp, 12 predicted proteins | sample PICome_4_FD_160110 | JGI IMG/M metagenome (GOLD analysis project Ga0213861, IMG submission 160110) | Coastal seawater microbial communities near Pivers Island, North Carolina, United States - PICO131 | ecosystem: Environmental > Aquatic > Marine > Coastal | place: USA: North Carolina... | reverse complement strand
AAATTCATCTGGCTTTACTCTTATACCTTGGTCTAAACTCATTTTAACACCTTCTCTGAATCCTGCTCTAAAGGCCTGGAAGGGTGATGCTGTTTGGTGTACTTCACTAAAGGTATCGTTGAGTTGTATGTAATTTAATTTCCAACAAAACTCCATACCTTCACCGTCTGTTGCGGCTTCATGTGTATTGATTGTTTTAGTATATTCTGTAGGCCAACATTTAAGTCCGCCATTACCATAGACTAAACCATTTAAAATATTTTTAGCATTCCAACTAAAAATACTTTCTGATATATTGTTCCCATCATGATCGGTGTCTGGCACATCTAATACTTGCTCAAAGAAATCATCCATAACAATGTTATCACCATCTACTGTGATAAAACGATCTGTTTCAGATTGATTTGCGGCGGCCTTATGTGCGGCATCGAAGCCTTTGACTCCGTGTACACGTTTAGCCCACGGTACTTTGTTAAGTAAGTCTGCCCAATGTTCTTCTGCATTAGGTTCATCATATGAGATATAAAAAATGTCTAATTCTGTTACGTCTATTTTTGCCATTTGTGTGTCCTTATGTTCTCACATATTTATCATATATTTTTGTGGTATATATGCTAACGTCGATATTATCAATCTTGTGGAACTTTTCTATTTGTTTTTCTTTATATAGTTCTGCTAAGTTTATTGTAAATGTCTCTATAACAAAATGCGGGTCACCTTTTTCTGTTATATAAAATGATATCAAGCCATTCTTGGGTTTCTTGCTTATCACATTGCTATGTAATTTTACAATAAACGATTTATTGTTTAAGGAAACTTTAACATCATATGAGTTAGCATTTCCTTTTAAAATCTCTGTGAGGAATTCTTTTTCTGTTTTTACTGTAGAGGTTTCAAATGTTTTTAGTTTTATATGACAAACATCATGTTCATCTTCTTCAATAGAAAACTGGGCAACACTTTTACCTTTATCTTCAAGTATTTTTACATCTCTTGTATTAAATTTATAGACCTTTAGTTTAGCATATTTAGGATCATGTGTCAAGTCTTCATATGACTTTGCATGTATATCACCTGTATTATCGTATGCAATGTATGTAAATTCTGTTTGTGATCTTACCACCTCTGCTAACGAACCTTGTTCTGCTTTTAGTTGTGCTAGTCTTTCTCCTGGTGTTGTCATATTATGCTCCTAACCATTTTTGTATGTTCTTAGAATTTAGTTGAGGTGTTTCAATCATATTGCTTGGTTGCAATATTAAATTTTCGTTCATAAGTTCAATAAACTTTGCGAGTCTCAAATAATTTCTATATAGTCTTTCATGCAATGTTGCTTCATGCTTTTTCCAATGATCCAATACTTCGTTAAAGTTTTTTATAACTGAATCATATACTACATGTGTTTGCTTAATTGCTCTTTCTACAGGATCGTCTATTTGATCGTATAAGTCGTAATCAATAATATCTTTAAACATATCGAATCCTAATGATTCCATATATGCATTTATGCCTTTCTGCCCTATAATATTTACTGGTTGTAAGTTTAGAATAGGTAATATAGTTTTTTCTGTAATAAACATAGAGTCACCATGGATTTCAGATTCAGCACTCATTATAAAAAATGATGATTGATATGTCTTAGTTGCAAATGGCATCCTCATGCCCAACTCTGGAGGATAGTTCTTTTCAATATCCATGTGCATCTCTGCTGGTGCTAATTCTTGTTTTCTGTTCTTAAAACTTTTTATTATATCTATTGCAAATTCATCGTCCCAATATATATTGGGTATACCCATCTTTCTAGCTCTAGCAACTTCATCAGATTGACCAAAATCATTTATTGTACAGTTAGGATTATTGTCCCAAAAGCCTAGCCTTTTTGCTTCAATGTAAAATGCTAATCTATTATCTTTTGCCCTAGACATTAAATTACAAATAGGATATTCCACAAATCTTAAATCTGTTAGTATATGTTTTCTGTCGTGCAATTCTCCAAAGCGATCATATCTTACCCATTCGTCTATGTCCAAAGGGTGTTTTTTACATGATACTAACCATGTATTAGCAACAAACTTTTCAAACTTTGTTTTATAAGTTTTATCGAGATTAAAATTAAATCCGGCATCAATTAAATAAAATTTTTCTATCCCTACGTCTATACATATTTCATCTAACAGTTCTAAAATATTATATATTATCATATGATTTTCATGTGCTGTATATTTAATAGTTTCATGGTTTACATATAATATTGGTTTAAGATTATTTTGCTTTGCACACACTAATGCTTCTTTAAGCCATGAAATATCTGCTAATTTTATATCGTATGAGTCCTCTAAATTCTTATTAAATACTACCCAAGTACCATCTTTAAGCAGTCCTATTTCTAATTGCCCAATGGTTGTTTTCCAGTCACCTTCAAATTCTTCTAGTAGAGCTTTAGCACTACTCTTAAACATACATATTGTAAGTGATTTACCTTCTAGCATAATTCTCCTCTAATTGTTTTATCATATCTTTTGTAAGCCATGTTTTTTCTACATAGTGAAATGGATATGTAATTTGAAAGTTACCAATTTTAAAATTTTTATAATCTTTGTAATATGTAGGTAATGTTTTTGTCCAGTCGTCTTCTATTATACTAGTAGGTATGTTTTGTACTTTGCTTTTCATATGTATAAATGTTGGTAACTCTGTCATGTGATCTGCGGTACATTTGTCTTCAATTCCTAATATCTTCATTGCTAAACTAAATGCCACATCGCCACTTAATTTATCTGGTTTACCTTTTGGCATATATTTAAAATAAAATCTTTCCCAATTTTCAAATATAATTTGTACCATTTTAAAAAATTCTGTAGCCATATCGCTTTTTTTAAAATAGAAAAATGCTGTATATACATTAGCCATTTTATTTGCTTTTAAATCTTTTCTATAGAACGTATCGTATATAAGTTCGTTTCTATAAGTGTGTACATTAGTACATGCCCATATATCTTTATCACTTAGTGTGTCCCACCAATGACTAACATCAGTTGGAAACAGCATATCAGTATCTAGTATTACTGTTTCATCATAAGGTGTCATGTAGTAATATTTCCACTTGTTGTTTATCTTCCATTGTGAATCTTGTGCTTCATCTGTCCATGGTATATCTACTATATGATCAAACACCTTCTTGTGTTTTGCAGTTACTAGTTTCTTAGTCTTGTTGTCAACACATACTGTTAGATTGCACACAGTCGTCTGTGTTAGTTTTAAATTTAAAGCGAGTGCATACGCCTGCTCTAAGTAATCAACAGTGTCGTTGTTTTGTGCAATTACTATATAACCTTTACTCAATTACCATCTCCAAGGTAGCATTGACATGCCAAACATATTAAGAACAGTTTCGCAAATAATAACTGCTATGGTTCCGCCTACAATTTGCCAAGTCCACCATTTCCATCCATCTAAACTGTCGCCCCATTTTCTTATCTTGCTGTTTCTTGCTTTGTCATAAGCACCACTCTTTTCGCCTAATTTATTTGCCCAGTGATTTGGGTCTACCCATTCTTTTAATTTAATTAAAGGCCAAAAGATTTTTTTCATTACATCCATTGCTTTGGTATCTTGAAGCACTACATTAAGATATATTGCTCCCCCAAACAAGGTCAATGCTATTACAGTTATTATAAAATCTTCCATTGTTATTCCTCTATCTTCTTCCAAGTTTCTTTGAACAAACAAAAACGTTCTTGTCCATCATCTGTTTTGTATATAAACTGCATTCCTAACATTTGTATTACAGTACCTTCAAACTTACCGTTTAAACTGCATGTATGCTCTATGCGGTCTCCTAATTCTGGTCTCTTTTGTTTACCCAATTGTAACCTCTGCTTCTGTTTCTATTACTACTCTAGCACCACATGATAGCAATGGTTTGTCGTTACCACCATATACAATTTTACTTGGCCCGTGTATTTCTACACTATGTCCATATGTATTACTACGGCCTTCCTTGACTGTAATCACAGGCTCGTTAGTTCCGTGTTTTTTATTTGCACGAATCTTGTGCATGTTTACATGTATATATTTCTTTGCCATTATATAATGCTCCTTGCATTTAAATGCGGTTCTATAAATTGTTCTGTATATTTTTTATGTCCTTCTTCTGACGGATGTTTATCGTCGTGTTCTTGCAATAAATTTTCCTCTTTACACCACTCGTACATTCCTGTGCTTATAAATTTATCCCAATTGATTAGTTCGTATAACCATTTTATATTTTCATTATTGATGTTAAAGTTTAGACTATCGTCAGTAAACCCACTCATAAAATAATCTATATTATGTAATTCTAAAAAGTTTTGTGTCCATAATATATTTTCTAATGTTGTTATTTCGCTAAATGTTCTGTTATTAAAATTTTTATACCAGGCCGTATTTAAATGTTGATATGGAAAATTTTCAATAGTTCTTGTTCCAAGCGATAAATTTATCCAACCACCCATATCTGTATATTGTGTATTAGGGTGCAAAACATCTATTGGAGTTCTAATAAAATTTCTAGGTCCTATAGGTGTATTAAATTTTGCAGGACGTCTAGCATCCTCACTATAAAAAGCATGTCTATCTTGACCACTCCACATAACACCAACAATTAAATCTTTGCTTTCTTTTAAAAACTCTGATACACCATATATCAAAGTTCTTGCTATCATAGAGTTACCGGTTGCAAAAAACCCATAGTTGATTAAGTTTAAATTATACTTTGTTGCTAGTTGCTGTGGCCAAGCATTAAATTTTCTATCCATACAAGGCAACTCGGTTTGTGTAAAAGAGCAACCAGATGTAATAAGAGTTTTATGTGACATGATTTATCAACTCCTCACTTACTCTGTTTATTGCCCATTTATTCATAACATGAATATCCATCTCCCTCCACTTACACAAGACGAAGTCGCCTAAACTCTTTGGCTTTTCTAAATAGAAAAGGATTTCATTCTTTCGTGGTGACGAATGAATGTCATCAGTATCAAAGGTCTTATATAAGGAAGGGATAGGAAGTTGTGGTATAGCCTTGTCTACAAACCCACCTAACATGTGAGCGGCTACACTAAAACTATAATCATTTCTATACAGGCTCCCTGGCCATCTGTATAGGTCTTGATAGTAATTGTTATTATCTCTAACGTGTTTTACTGTGTTAAAAAATTGTTCTGCGTAATTAGATTTCTTAAAGTATACTACTGTTGCCCAATACATTTTGATGCCAAAAGGTGATAGCCTTTTTAATGATGGGTCATTTCTATCAGACATGATGTCTTCATAATGCCAATTCATCATTAGTTCATTTTCGTGACCCCAACAGTTATTTAATGTATTACTTAGTATTAAGTAATCAGCATCAATTAGTATGGTTTCATCATACGGACTTAAATCGTATGCATCACATCTGTCTACATTGTAAAATGGCAATGTTTTATTTGTGTGGCTAGTATCTTTGTATAATCTTCTGTTTGCATTCTTAAATGCTTTATCTTTTTCTGTAAATACAATATTAGATACTGCATTATCAATAAATTCTTTACCTACATTTTTTACATTGTAATCATAACTAAATTTATTAGTTACCACAGTTATATCATGTATACCTAAATTCTCTTTGATATAGTATGCGTTGATTACTGCTAACTTGAAATAATCTATTTCTTCGTTATTGTGTGCAAATATTAAAATGCCTTTAGTTGTTGTCATCAAGTTCTAAATCTATCAACTTATGAACTTTTCTACTTTTCTTTAATTTTGAATATTCTGCATGATATTCATTAGTTGCTTCAAAGTAACGTGATAGAATTTCCTCTAAAAAATCTTCTAGATCAGTGATCTCTATAGGGTTATTATACACGTCTAATAGTACGACACTATCTTCCTTTCTTTTGATTAGCATTTCAATGAATGTTATTAAGGAAAGATCAACAATGAAACTTCCACCATTGATACTGTAGGTCAACAAGGTTTGAACTTTTGACTTTAAATTGTTGTGTTGTATGTTTAGAGTTTGTCTGTAATTAGCAAACTCTAATGCTTTTGTGAGTTTAGACGTCATATCAATATTTATACGGTCAAAAAAAAGCCAGTTACTAGAACTGGCTTTTTAAAATGTTTATTTTTATTATAAATTACTTGTGGTCGAACTTGTCGGTGCTGATATTACAACACCATTGTTAGCACGTTTTGTTTGAACTGTGCTACTAGTTGTGCCGTCTACACTATCCACATAACCTTGACTATCGTCACTGTTACCGTCAACCCCGTCAGGACCAAGACCATCACCTAATGCGTGGTCATCTCTCATTGTTACATTGAAAGTTAGCACTGTTGGGTTAGTTGTGCTGTTCACTTTACCTTCAATTTTGTAATAGTTACTTGCATACGCACCTGAACCGTATTTAATGTATAGTTGTTGGTTGTTTGTTGTGAGCTCATAAAAACCTATACCATTACTAGTTCCAGTTGAGCCTGAGCTTGTTAAGTTGTTTAAGTTAAATGTCAATGTACCCATTGCACTCAACAATGATGTCCAGTTTGCATTCTGCGAACCAATTGTGCCTGCCGCCGAACCTGAAGTACCACCACTTCTTGCGCCTGTAAACAGTATTTCACCGCCTGCATTAAAGAATGCTCTACAGTGTGCTTCATTTGAAAATGTTACAGTGAATTGGTGTAAAATTGCTGGTTCACTTGAACTACCCCAACCTGTTGTTCTACTACTAGATGTTGCGGCATCTGTTGTTAAACTTCCTGCAGGTACATTTAATCTAGCATCAAAAACATCTTTTACATCGTCCATTAAGTTACTCCAGTCAGTTGCTGTGATAGTATCACCTGCACTACTGTCTGAACTACTTGAACTGTTTAATGAATGTCCTAAGAATGTTGCCAAAGCCTGGACCTCGTCTTGCAAGTTTTTGTAACCGTTATCAGTACTACTTGCTCTAACAAGTTCTCCAGCGGCGGCATCTAAACTACCTGTGGATTGATTATAACCATATATGCTACCTGCACTATATGTTCCTATTGTGTGGTCTGCTGGTGTGCCTAATTGACGATAGACATTGTTTTTCATGTTATCGTAATCTGCGTCATCTATAACGTCGCCGGCAACAACCTGTGTCATTGTGTATCCGCCTGTTACTGATAATGTACTTCCGCTAGCCATATTGTCTCCTACGTGTTACTTATATTTATCTATTTAATTCCTATTACTGCTTCAACGGTACCCATACCGCCGTCTTCTTTATCTTCGAGACTTCTACCAATAATAGATCTAGCATCGTAATTGTCTGAACCTAAAGCCCAAGCATATCCAGGCTCATCACTTGAAATAAGTCTTTCACCTTTCTTAACTTTGCCAATTACTTTAACAGGACATCTTCCTGCTAATGCTACTGGTACACCTTCTGCTTCGCTGTTCATTAAATAAGCAGGAGCAGTAGATACTACACCAAACACATCTCTATCTGCATGTGTTGTGGTTTGGGTTACCTCTGCATCTCCACCAATCTTAACGATTGTGCCTGCTTCATATTCTGAGTCTGAGGAATATATCTCAGCCAAGTCAGCATATTGAGCCTGTGTTGCTGTACCATTAAAAGTTGTTGCGTAAACGGTATTCCATTTGCTACCACTTGCGCCTAAATTTAAATTATTGTTTGTTGCTGGTAATATTTCACCAAAAGAACCACCTGATATTTGGCCACTTGCTGTAACACTACCTGTATCAACTGTTGATGCGTAAACAGTATTCCATCTGTTACCACTTGCACCAATGTTGTAATTGTTGTTTGAAATTGAACTTATATTACCTGCTGTTACAACTCCACCTGTTGTTGTAAATGAACCATCTGTGACTGTACCACCAGTTAGTGTTCCACTAAATGTTCCAGTTGCACCACTAACAGTACCGCTAAATGATGCACCAACACCACCAGTAATACTACCACCATTGATAGTCATTGTGCCATCAGTTAAACCACTGCTATGTGTTGTTTCAGCACTAAACGTTTTAGAACCTGCAATACTTTGTGTACCACTTGTTCTAACTACTGTACTGTCAACTGCAACTGTTTTAGGTGCTGACCCATCGTAAGTAAATGTATCTATACCATCACCATCTGTGATAGCATTTGCAAGTGCAATGTTTTGCAAAGTACCTGTACTTGCATCAAATATTACTACACCACTGGTGTCTTTAATATCAAGTCCACGCATACCAGTTGAATCAATTCTCTGGTTAGCACCATTATCAATAATTACATTTGAACTGAATACATCATTTACTGGATTAGTTGATGTACCAAAACTTTCTACACTTAAACCTTGTATGTTACCGCCTGTTGGCAAAACAATATCTTCAACGTATAATGTTGTTACTGGTAAAGCATTTGAACCTAGTGTTAGGTGTGCATTACCATCAACTGGTAAAACACTATGAACAATGTTAGATGTTGATGTTGGATCACCAAATACAATGTCACTACCTAGATATAAGTTATTAAATCTGTTTGAAGTATTACCTAAGTCAACATCATCTGTTGAACTTGGTATAATATCTGTACTTCCTGTGTGGTATACGTTTGCGGCTGTTACATTAGAACCACCAATTAAAAGTGAGTTGGCTGTATCTGCCCAGTATGCCACGTTTGCTAATGGTACTGCTGTTTCTGAATATGCTTGTCTTAAGTTAAGACCTTTTCTAATTGTTAAACCAATACCATCGCTATCGTTAAATTCTGCTGTTAAATCTCTTGTGCTAACGCCATCAATGTCTGTGTTCTGTAATGATGTATTACTCAATGTAAATGAGTAATCACTGAATACAGCCATTATAGTTTCATTTTCTGTATAACCTGTATCAGTACCATCGTTTACATAAACGAATGCCAATACAGCACGTTTAACACCTAAGTTATCTTCTAAATAAACTGTTCTTGTTCTAGTACCATAATTCGAACCACCCTTAGATGCTGAATACTTACTAGATACTGTTCCTGGATAAGATGTTTCTTTCCAGTTTGACCCATCAAAAATTCTTAACTTGTTGTCAGTTGTGTTAAAGTATTGAGTTGCAGATGCAACATCGGTTGATGGTTGAGAAGAACTAATTAGAGGAGTTAGTCTTGCCCATACCAAAGTACCGTCTTCATCTTTATACACTCTCATGGTATTGTCACCTGTACTATACCAAAGTTGTCCTTCTAAACCGGTTTTGCCTCTTGCTACTGGAGATGTAGAACTTGCAAAGTTCTCCAACATCCATAATGTATTTTCTACGAAAAACTGTCCATACCCTGAAACGTTTCTACCAACAAGTGCTACACCATACTTAGTGTTTACTTCACCGGTAGCAACTGTAATAGTTGTATTTAGGTCAGTTGTTTTAACTGAATAAGTCATTTACCATTTCCTCTAATTTAATTGTATCCTGACAGTATAAACAATTTCTATTTCTCTATTTTTACTTTTTTGAACTGGGTGAAACACCACATGCGTAAGCATAATACTGTCATTTATGTCATTCGCAAAGGATAATAATCCCAATTCATCGAAAACGTACAAACCATCGTTTGTGGTACTTGTATCAAATGCATCAGCATCACTAGGTTCGTTGTAACCTAATGTACAAGTAATCTTTAAGTCTGTGTAACTAGCACCAGGAATAACTTCGATCTTGTCTGTTTCTGTGCTGTTACTAATAACTTTTTGATATGTTCTACTATATAAAGAACCACTTGATTCGTAACTTTCGCTAACTCTTGGCGACTTGTAAATTACTTTACCTGCTGAATCAACACTAGTTGCACCATTACCAAATGCCATAAAGTGAATATAACTATCACCTAATTTGTCATTTAATGCTTTTGCAATAAAGTTTGCCATATTACCGTAGTGAATAGCATTCCTTTTGTTTACTAATTCTTCCCCTGATTCTTTATCACGTATTAAAATATGCCCCGATACTTTAATACCCATTTGATCATCTGCAGGTTTTTGAGTTTCTTTCTTATTTTTACTTAAATCGCTCATGCTGTTATTTATCACTTTTTGTTAAAAATAGTTTTAATTATACGTTTTGTATAAATCCTATAATTGTGTCCGTTGTTGGACTGTTTGTGGTATCAGTTATACTTACACCATCTTGCCCCAACCAGTTTGCTATTTGTGGATCACGTGCGCCTTGTAATGCAATATTTTGTGACTCTTCGCCGTTAAATATTTGTGCGCCACTTTCTATCAATGGTTGTGCTGTTGTTCCTCTTGTTCCTCTTACAACACCTAATAACTTATTATTTGCAGTATCAACACCTGTATATTCTATTCTTTCTGCACCAATCCAAATAACACCTTTATTAGACTCGTTTCCATCTGGTAGTACTGAAACATCTGCTACACTTATCTCATTTTCCCAAATGTTTACATTTGCACTAACTGTTGTAAGTCCTGTTAAAGTTTGTCTATAAAAATCTGTTTTACCAAATAAATCCATAAACATTCTATATCTTATTGATTTAGAAGTTGATACACCTGGTAAAGTTTCAATATCTGCATTTGATGTATGTACATTTATTACCAATGTTTCTAGTGGTTGTACTACTGCAAGTTCTTCTGGTCTATCAGGACCATGTCTTGATTTTAAGAATGTTACAGCATCAAAACCGTATACAGTTTCGTTATCAACTCTGTAATTTACATTACCTTGTGTTTCTTCATTTAATATTCCAATAAAGTTTTCAACGTCTACTTCTCTGTCCCAAACTTCGCTATCCCATGAATAAAAATCAAATCCTCTTGTATTTGTGTAATAAGTGGTTGGATGTGTTCCAGGAACTATATCAGTAAACACACTTGCATCTAATTGTCTACCTTGGAAGTCACCGCCTATCTTAGTTTTTACAAGAGAGAATGTGTTATCTAAATTACCAGAATCAACCATGCTAGTAATTGTGTTTACATTTGTCATTACAGTTGCATTTGTAAGTACACCTTCTCCAAATGTTGATTCCATATCATGTGTAAACTGTGAAATAATTTCTGGATCAAACTTAAACAGTCTATCACTTGCTGTCCAACTTAATTGTGTATTACTAATATTTGCATTGCTGTTTTGCATAATGCTTACAATATTTTTTGCAATACTGACATTTATTGTTTCTTTAGTTGGGTCAAAACCATCTATTACACTAACTTCTATAACATCACCTGCACTTACTGTTTGGAATTCTGCATTGCCTGTTTTACTTAATATTATAACATTGTTTGCACTATCAAACGTGTAGTTAGTTACAGCAGAGTTTCCTGTATTTAAGTTAGTAGAAGTTGCTGGAACAACTTCATCATTTCTTTTAACTACAATTCTATCTGCTTCAGAAGGTACAAAGTTAAGTGCCAATGTTTCAATATCTGCTGACGCCACAAATGTTTGTGTTTGCATGCCGCTTGAGTTTTCAAATAGGTCTGCTTTTACTCTATCAAATACAATCTTGGTATCTACACTTCTAATTGGTGCATTACTGCTTATAAATCCTGCATAAGTTGAATCTGTTGCTAATATATTTGCATCAGCACTTACACTATCATCAAGTACTCGAACATCGATTGTTTCACTATCAAAATAAGGGGGCCTATCAAAGTCTGTGCTTGTTCCACTTACTATTTCTGTTGCAGGTTTTTTAATATCACTGTAGTTTTGTATCTTACTGCTGTACGGTTTTACTTCGTTAAAGTAATCAATTGCTTTATCAAAGTTATCAACTTTAAATCCTTTTAGTGGAACTAGGTCTGTTTCTTCTTTAACAATATTTAGATAAGTTGTTTTGAATGCCCAGTTCAATTCTGTTTGTTCTGAATATGCATACTTGACCATATCAAAAAAGAATCTATTCCAATATACTCTACTACTACCAACAAATACATTGTTATATAATGCAAGTAATACATTTCTAATTTCTTCTGCAATAGGATTAGACTGTTGCTCTTTGTAAACTTTTTCGTTCCATTCAACTGTCTCATCTTCTATAGCGATCAACTTAAATGTATCTGTTGACTTACTGTATTCGTAAAGTGAATACTTGCTGTTTGAGTTACTTTGTACTTGTATAACCGATCTATCTAGAACATTTTTTAATAATTCTAGTTGTTTTGTAGTGGCTACTTTTCTTAAAGGTTTGTAATCACTATTATAATAAATTTTAGAGTTAGTAACTTTGTTTGTTCTTAGTTCTTCAAACCAGTTTACTGTGTCTAAATAATTTAATGTTGTAGGTAAACTATTTCTCCAGTCATCAAAAGTTGAATCCATTTTTAATTCTTTAAATATAGAATTCAAAGAATTAAACATTTGCTTTCTTGCTTCTTTGATATATTTAAACATGGTTTGTCTAGGTCTATAAGATGAACCATAACGTTCGGCTTCACTTAAACCTTTAGCCGGAACATCTTCGCCTAACCCGTTTATACCTGCTAAACTGTCAATAAGTTTCACACTTAATTCACTAGGTATGCTACTGTTCTTATCACCTTCACTTGCTAATTGCCATGAAGTATGTTGTTGTGAATGCTTTTCAGGGCGTCTAGTATAATTTAAACTCAAAATACTATTTTCAGTTTTAATTAAATCGCCTAGCATGTTTATACCCATTGCTTCTGGAGATATCATAGCAAAGTATGGTAATCGTTGTCCTTCAGGATTACTTAATAAGTTTACAAGTTCAACTGTGCTTCTTTCTCTACCATAATGTTCAAATGCCTTAGCATCAACCGTGGTCTTACCTTCAACCCAGAAGTAATAGTAGTCTGTTAGTTTACCTTTATCATTTGCTCTAGTTTCTAATATAAAGTTAGGTGCTGAACCATCACTGGGTGTAAGTGCTTCAACACCATTACTGATATTTTGTAAATTAAATTCTTCTGGTGTTAGTAAACTTTCTATCCATTCAACAATCTCAATCTTACTATTGGGGAACATGCTACCCCAATTTCTTATTCTTTCTTCGTTATTATATCCGTATATATCATATGTACCAGCACCTTGCTCGTACCATTCGTATTTAACTTTGCTGGTATTCCACCATGTGGCACCAACTTGTTCTTTACCAAATTTGGTATATGCAGGATTGTATACCACAGGGTCGTTTTCAGACTTGAATATTATTTCTTTATCGATAAACCCAGGTATAATTCCTTTAAATGGATCATATAAATTTAACTCAAATTCTTTTTGTGCGGTATCTTCGTCATATGTGAATACATCTTTAACAAATTTAATATCTGCTAATTTTTCTTGTTGTCTAATAACTGTATTGCTTTCTAAGTATGCCCAGCCACCTGTTGTTCCGTAACTGTCAATCCATGCATTACTAATATTTGCTAAATCTAATCCTGACTCAGTATCATGTCTCATGCTTTCTAATACTAATGGTTTAACATATTGTCTATCAACATCATCACGTGTAAATTGTATAGCATCGCCAGTGATTGTGGTAATATCGTATTTAAACATATCTTGAGACTGTGTTATGTTACCCAAGTTCATATTAAAGTTCCAACCATTTTGCCATGGTTTGTTTCTTACGCCTCTGCCGGCCGCTCCATTAAATGGAAAACCATCAGCCATTTGTTGTACTGAAATTGCTGGGTTTACACCAGAACCATCGTTGTTTGTAACTTCAATTCCTGGTCCACAATAATATGTTCCTGGTAAAACACCTAGGGTGTCTAGCAAACCTGGATTTAAATTATCATCAATTTCGATGCCCATTAGTGTTGGAGAACTTAATACTAACTCACCAATCATTGCACCATTAGGTACACCACCTCTACCTAAACCACTGTTACCGAGACCATCATCACCTAAGTTAGCATCACTTGGAATAATATTACCATCAGCATCTCTGTATATAACATCAGCCGAAAATAGAGGATTACCATTCTCATCTAATTCAGAGAATAAAGAAATATCATCTGCTAATTGTTGTTCAGGAGTTGTTGCATAAATTACTCCATTTGGTAAACCTAAGTCTGTTAAAGCATTACCTTTCTCTGAGCAACTTGGAATTTCTCTTGCTGTTAAGAATATTCTAGCACCAAATCCTGCGCCTTTGTTAGCGGCGTCTCCGTATGCATTATCTATATGACCACTGCTACCAAGTATCTCACTATCTGGAGTTCCTGATTGTGGTCGTTTAATATCATACTCTAATGGTACACCACTATCCAAATCACTTGGGAATATTTTATATATACCTCTAGTGATAATTTGTATATCTGTAATTTCACCATCTGGCCCAACGCCGTTTACAACAAATCTTGCAGGTTTTTCTACTGCTGGGTGTTCTACTTTAGTTCTTGCTGATACACTTGCATTTCTACCGGTACCAATTATTGTAATTGTTGGAGGATTATCCATGCTATAACCATCTCCTCCGGAGGCCAATGGAATTTTTGTAATTGCACCAGAACCATCAACTTCGATGCCACTATAATCAACTAGTGCGCCTGTTCCAGGTTCACCGGTTTGTCCAATTACAACTCGTATGCTGTCTTTAACATACCCAAATCCGCCATTGTTTACTGTTATTGATTGTAATTCACTAGACGGTAATCCAACTACAGGTGTACCGCCCATAACTCTCAGTACATCACCTACAGCATATCCACTGCCTTTAGTTAAGCAAATACTTTGCTTATCATTGTTAGCCAATCTTTCTTCTGGTGTAATTGTGTCAGTAGTAAATGATGCCACACTAGTACCAACAATAGTAGCATTGCCACTACCACTTGCTGTATTTGTAAGTGTTGTTGGTCCTTGCACAACTTCTTTGTTGAAACACATTTGTTGATCTTTTTGTAATGTGTAATCTAATACTTCTTTGTACACACCACCAGCACAACCATTTCTAACTACCATTGGGTCTGCGGTTTTGTTTCTAATGGTCAAACATTTATCGCCTAATCCATCTGGTGTTACATGTACTGTTACTGATGTTACTTGACTTCTAATTTCGTTTGCTATTGCATCTATACTGGTAGCACCGCTTAGTGTTACTGATGTGCCATTTATATAAAATGTATCACCTTGCCCTACTGATTTAGTTTGTCCACAAACTTTAATTCTAGGTTTAGGTGTACAAACCGGTATCTGACTTGTATTTGTAGTACCACCTGTAGGAGTATGTCCTGTTAGTCCAATATGATTTGTATTACCTTGTCCTTGGTTTCCTGGGTTGGTATTAGTAAGTTGTGCTTGTGGACCACTAATCAGTGTACCACTCCAAGCATTACCATTTATATCTACCCAACCCAATGTTGGGCTCCATCCAGCCGTGTTTGCATTATATGAAGGATAACCATTAGTTAGTCCTGCTTGGTACACAGGATTATAACTGATTGTACCACCGCCACTACCGATGCCGACATTTATGCCGCTAAAGTTAAAGGTAGTGTTGGCTCCGCTAAAACCTGAACCATAACCACCACCAATTTGTAAACCACCTGGTGGGATAAAGCCATTGCCCCAAGGACCGGCTCCGTTTGCTATTACACCTGGATTTGCATTGTTACTAGGATTACCTACACTAGCCACACTACCTTGTAAAGGTTGCCCATCGTCTGATGGATATTCTATTGCAAAATTGTATGCTGTACTTGTACTGCCATCTTTTTCTAATTTAACTGTTATGTATTGTCCGTTAGCAGGATAATATGTAAAACTTAACTTACCATTTTCTTTCACAAAGCCGTTGCCGTGTGCGGTATAATTTTGTATACCACCACTAAATTGAGTGTTATTTGAACCAGTTCTTATTCTATTATATTCTGTTTTATCTGTAGCAGTTAGTTGGCTTAATGTACCTGCTACACCTGTGCCTGCAAGAGTTCTACCTGTACTACCTGCTGTTGTACCTTGATAAACAGTCATTTTATCTTTAGCACTAAACATGTCGAATAATATTTTAATAGGCCATCCTGCACCATTATTATCATCAGTAGCAAATTTAAATCTAGTTGTCTCTGTTACACCCCTACCTTTTGTGTTAGTAATAAATTGTGTGACCATTTTTACAGGTGGTACCGGTGGTGTAGGTGGTACCGGTGGCGGTGGTGGACAAGGTGTATCATTTTGAGTAATATCTATGATAGGGCTAAAATCAGCAAATGATGTACCATTAGTACCTGCTGACGCATAGTTACCACTACTACCTGGTGCCTGTATTGTATTGACTACAGTTGTTAGTGTATTTGTTACTGTATTTGTTACTGTATTTGTTGCTGTATTTGTTACTGTATTATCTTCCGTAGGTTTTACCGGCCCAAATGTTGGCGATCCGGGAGGTGGAGGTAGTCGATTAGGATCTTTCCAACTGTTGTGGAAACCCATTCCACCAATCCACTCCCAAAGACCTCTTACGCCAGTCTTAGGATGCCAACCGTATGTT
>Ga0213861_10002296_pt1 | contig 16508 bp, 11 predicted proteins | sample PICome_4_FD_160110 | JGI IMG/M metagenome (GOLD analysis project Ga0213861, IMG submission 160110) | Coastal seawater microbial communities near Pivers Island, North Carolina, United States - PICO131 | ecosystem: Environmental > Aquatic > Marine > Coastal | place: USA: North Carolina... | reverse complement strand
GACGTCGGCGTTTCCCCACGGGGTATCGACGCGGAATCGAGGGCGGGCCAGCGCATCAAGTTCGAGACCACTGAGCCGTACATCCGCCGACGTGCCGTATGTAAGGACAGTTGCGTGTGCGTGCCGAGCCATCGCCAGCACGCGCTCATCATCAGCGTTGAGGATTGCTGTACCCGACGCATCGAGCGCCTCAACCAACTCTTTCTTCGCCTTTGCGACACCCTCAATGCCACCGACTCGTTCGGTGTGGGAGTGACCCACTGCGGTGACAACGCCGATGTCTGGTTGGGCAACATCACAGAGTCTCGTGATCTCGCCAAAACCGCGCATTCCCATCTCCAACACGAGGACCTCGGTGTCGTCTGGTGCATTCAGAACCGTAATTGGCAGGCCCTGCTCGTTGTTGAAGCTTCGTTCGTTAGCAGCTGTGCGGAGCCCTGATGCGCACGCGGCTGCAATCAGGTCCTTGGTCGATGTCTTGCCGACGCTGCCGGTAACACCGATGACCTTGCCGACTGATTGGCTGCGAGCCCAAGCAGCGAGCGCCATAAGCGCTACTGCGGTGTCATCGACTTCGATGGAGGTGCCCGCTTCTGCGGCATGCTCCGGCTGGCTTGTGAGGTACGCGGCCGCTCCGGCCGATATCGCTGTTTCGATGTACTCGTGACCATTGCGATCAGCCACAATCGGAATGAATAGCTGACCTGGACGCACCAAGCGCGAGTCGAATGATGCACCGTCAAACTCAACATCGGGCCCGACCAGTCGTCCTCCGATGCTGGCTGCTGCTGCTGATGCCAGAATCCTCACGCGCGTCGACGGTACCGTTCGCACTATGACGATTGGTGGACGACGGTGAGTGGCAGCCCGATCGAGACAGACGAACGGATCCACCTGATCGTCATCTTCGGTGGCGAAAGCGCCGAACATGACGTCTCGTGCACCACCGCTGCCCATGTGTTGGCCGCAGCGGATCCTACAAAGTACCGCATTACCCCGGTCGGAATTTCGACTGACGGGCGGTGGGCGATTGCGGACCACGCAGTTGCCGCGCTGGCTTCAGGCAGGGGTGAATTACCAGCGAAACTCGACCCGACCGGCTCTGCGGTATCAGCAACGCCAATTCTTTCCGCTGCCTTCGCCGACCCCTCAACCACGGTCGTCTTGCCGCTCCTCCACGGCCCGATGGGTGAGGATGGAACGATCCAGGGACTCATCGAACTCGCCAACCTGCCGTACGTTGGCACCGGTGTCCTTGGGTCTGCGGTGGCAATGGACAAAGCGATGGCCAAGCAGGTCGTTGCTGCTGCTGGAATTCCCCAGGCCCGCTACCAGGCATTTGCCGAACATGAAATGACGCCGTCACTTGTGACTGCAATCGTCGATGACCTTGGGCTCCCAGTGTTCGTAAAACCAGCAAACATGGGTTCCTCGGTCGGCGTATCAAAAGCGTCGAGCATCGATGAGCTAAACGCTGCGATCGACGTCGCGCTCAGTTATGACGAAGTGGTTGTCGTCGAAGAGGCTGTGAGTGGTAAAGAAATCGAAGTCGCCGTTCTCGGCAATAACCAGCCCATAGCAGCGACGCCGGGCGAGATTGTGCCGGGCGATAACTTTTACAGTTACGAAGACAAGTACCTAACCGACGGTTCTTATGCAGTCATTCCTGCCCCGATTGGAGACAGTGCTCTCAGCCAGGCAAAAGAGCTCGCAATCGAGGCGTACCAGGCTTTGCGATGCGAAGGTTTGTCGAGAGTTGACTTCTTCTGGGAAGACCCCGCTACCGATTTCAGCGGTAAACCCGGTCGTGGTTTTTTGCTGAACGAGGTCAACACAATGCCGGGTTTTACCCCCATCTCGATGTTCCCGAAAATGTGGATTTCCGACGGAGTGAGCTATCCCGAGATCATCGACCGACTCGTCGATCTCGCATTGGAGCGCCACTCCCGACGCCGACGCAATACCGTTCACTGAAACACCACGTACTACTGCGCCAAGATCTTCCCCAGTCCACCCAAGCCATGCGGGAAAATCGCTGCGCAGCAGCCCTTATTACGCACCCTGCAGAAGGTTTTTGCTCAGAGTGGGGTGAGGGCTGAACGAAGAAAGGCACGCAGTTCATCGCGCAACGCCCGAAGGCCAGCCTGATCAGCGACCCACCCGACTGTGCGGAGTGCTTCAGGTTCTGTCGCAATGCCTGTGACGGTTGCGTAGCTCAGCGCCGCGATCAATCGGGGGTCTCCCGTGCGAAGACGGCCGGTCTCCATCTCTGCAGCCAAATAGTGGACAGCACGCCCTACAAGTGGTGAGATGTGCGCCGCGAGCCGGTCAGCTTGTGATTGACTTAATCGGCTAACTTCTCGCACCAGGCCAAGGAGAGCCGGCCGCCGGACCGCCGGGCGGAAGACCGCACGCACGACGGCGTCCACGCGATCAAGCGGGTCATCAGGCGCAGCGCGGACTGCGGCGTCGATGACGACGACCAGTTCCGCAGCAACCTTCTCCAGCACTGCGTCTACAAGCACCTCCTTGGAGTCAAACCAGTAAAGGACGGTCTGCTTGCGGACACCGACATGACGGGCAATCTCATCAAGCGACACAGCATCGACACCGCGTGCGCCGAACAGGTCGAGCGCTGCGTCGAGAATACGTTCTCGCGTGGTCCGATTAGGCACCGGAGCCCCAGCCTGAATCACCTTTGCCACCCGTGTCACTGTCACCCATACCGCTATCTTGGCAGCTCTCTCTACCAATTGGTAGAGAATCATGCTAGAACTGCACCCGTGATTGCGGAATCCCTTGCAGGCAAGCGAATTGCCATCACCGGGTCCACTGGCTTCGTCGGCACAGCACTCGTCGAGCGATTGCTTCGCTCGGTCCCGGACTGCGAACTGGTCCTGCTCGTCCGCGACGGCAAGCGAACACCGGCAACGCAGCGAACGCAGAGAGAAATCCTAAAGAACAACGCCTTTGATCGGCTGCGCAAATCTCACGGCACTCCCGATGCAACTGAGACATTCACCGAGATGACCAATCGGCGAATCATCACCATCGCAGGCGACGTCAGCCGTGATGGCCTTGGCCTGAACGAAGCAGACCGGGCGATCTTTGCTAGCTGCAGCACCGTTATCCACTCAGCAGCAGCGGTGTCGTTCGACTCACCCCTCGACTCCGCTGTGGAAATTAACCTGCTCGGCCCAGTCCGTATCGCAGAGCTGTGTAATCAACTGGAGGTCAAGCCCCACATCGTGGCTGTGTCGACGTGCTACGTCGCTGGGAACCGTCGCGGACGCGCTCCTGAAGAACTCGTCAGCGAGGGGCCCTGGGACATCGGTCTCGACTGGCGTAACGAGGTGGCCTCCGCCCGCCGGCTCAAGGGCGACACCGAAGCGATCAGTCGCAGTCGCGACAATCTTGAACGCTTTCGCAAAGAGGCGCGCAGCGAACTCGGCGCCGCTGGCGCTCCAGCCCTTGCCGCAAAGACTGAACAGATTCGCGAACGCTGGGTGCGAGCCGAACTGGTCGATGCCGGCCGGTCACGCGCTGCGAGCCTGGGCTGGCCAGATGCGTACGCCTATACGAAAGCATTAGGCGAGCAGGCCTTAACCGAGGTGAAAGGCCCCGTGCCCGTCTCGATCGTGCGGCCGTCGATCATCGAGTCGGCTTGGGCAGAACCGAACCCAGGCTGGATCCGTGGGTTTCGCATGGCCGAACCGGTCATCATCTCTTTTGCCGGCGGACTACTCAAGGAGTTCCCAGGCGTACCCGAGGGCACCGTCGATGTCATTCCTGTCGACATTGTTGTTGCAGCGATCATCGCCGTTGCTGGCGCTGGCCCTGAGCGGGCACCAGCGATCAGTCAGGTGGCCTCCGGGGGCGTCAATCCGCTCCGGTATCGAGCAATGGTTGATTGGACCACGGCGTTCTTCACAGCAAATCCGCTGTACGACAAGGACGGCCAACCGATCATCGTGCCCGAGTGGCGGTTCCCTGGCCGCGGTCGAGTACAAAAGCAACTCACACGCGCCCAGAAGACGTTGACTACCGCAGAGAAGGCCTTGCAAGCCCTACCCCTGCGAGGCAAACAGGCCAGCTTCGCCGCCGAGCTCGAGTCCAAGCGCCAAGACGTTGAACGAGCACTTGAGTACGTCGAGCTTTACGGCCTCTACACCGAATGCGAAGCGATCTACCAAGTCGACAACCTGCTCGGTCTCTGGGAATCGCTCAACGCCGACGACCAACGCAGCTTCAATTTTGACCCACGGGTGGTTGACTGGGAGCACTACGTCAATCGCATCCATCTCCCCTCGATTGTCCAACACGCGCGCGTCAAGTCGACACCTGGCAAGTCGAAGAGCACCGATCGCATGGGACGCATGCGTCAGCAGGTCCTAGACCCCAAACGTCAAGTAGCGGCGTTTGATCTTGAGAACACATTGATTGCGTCAAACGTCGTCGAAAGTTATTCGTGGCTGGCCACACGCCGACTCGACACCCCGGAGCGGTTCCGTTATGTCCTACGCACGCTGCTCGAAGCGCCAAGCCTGATCAAAATCGATCGTCAAGACCGCACCGACTTCCTCCGTCACTTTTATCGCCGCTACGAAAATGCTCCCGCTGCCCAAGTCGAGGCAGACGCACGCGAGATGATGACCCAGTTGATCATGGCTAAGAGCTTCCCCGACGGACTGCGGCGGGTACGCGAGCACCGCGCTGCTGGTCATCGGACAGTGCTGATCACCGGTGCGCTCAGTTTCAATGTAGAGGGTCTGCGGCCGTTGTTTGACGAGATCTTCGCAGCGGAAATGACCATCAAGCCCGACGGCACCTACACCGGCGAAATGCCAGTGGTGCCACCGACCGGAGAAGCTCGCGCACAGCTGCTTGCCGATTACTGCGATCAAGAGGGACTCGACCTCGATGAGTGCGTCGCATACGCAGACTCATCATCAGACTTGCCGCTCTTCGAAGCTGTCGGTTTTCCAGTAGCGGTCAACCCCGAAACGCGGCTCGCTGCCATTGCTCGCAAACGAGGCTGGTTGGTCGAAAACTGGAGCAAAGCTTCCGGATCATCGCAACCAGTGCTCCCAATCGGCAAACTTTTGAGCGAGCGTGAGCGGAAGGCTTTCGTCTCATGAGAGCGCTACAAGTCCGCCGCAACATCGCCATGCTGGGCATGGCCCGTATTGCTTCAGCTGTGTCACCTGTGATGGCTGCCAAAATGGGCCCACTCGAGATGCGGACCGTGGATGACCCTGAATGTCCAGGGGGCACTAACGCTGAGGGTTGGCATCGGGTTCACACCCGGCTCGCCGGCATCTGCGGATCCGATATTGCATTGGTTGAGGGCCATGCCTCGACGTACTTCGAAGACTGGGTCAGTTTTCCATTTATCCCGGGCCACGAGGTGGTCGGCGAACTCGACTCGGGTAAGCGAGTTGTTCTTGAGCCGGTGCTCGGCCATGCTGCGCGCGGACTCCCGCTACCATTCGCAGGCGCATCGCCCGCAGATGGCGACGACTACGCCCATCTTGCGATGGACTCAAACGGCGGAGCGCTCGCAACAGGGATCCAGACCGGCTTCTGCTGTTCGACTGGCGGCGGATGGGCTCCTTGGTTCTGGGCGCATGAATCGCAACTGCATCACATCGACGACGACATGCCCGACGAGCGGGCAGTGCTCGTCGAACCGCTCGCTGGAGGCATCCACGCTGCTCTTTTAGCCCAGCCGTCAACGATCGGAACCGAGAATCCGGTGGTTGCCGTGCTCGGCGCTGGCACCATGGGACTTGCAGCGGTCGCGGGCCTCAAGCGCTATGTGCCCGAGGCCCGCGTTGTTGTTGGGGCCCGCTACCCGCACCAGCAGGCATACGCCAAGGCGCTCGGCGCCGACGTAGTCGTTCCTAGCGGCGAACTTCAGCGGGCCGTCCGCCGCGAAGTGGGGGGCATGCTGGTGGGAGGCCGACTTACGTCGGGCGCACACGTCACCATTGACGCCGTCGGCTCCAACGCGTCAGTCAGCGATGCCCTCGGCATGACCAAACCTCGCGGCCGAGTCGTGCTTCTCGGAATGCCTGGTGAAATCACTCTCGACCTGACCGGGCTGTGGCATCGAGAAACCGAACTCAAGGGCGCCTACACATACGGCACCGAGACACTGGCCGACGGACGCACCACGTCGACCTTCGACTTAGCGATTGAAGCTGCCAACTATTTCGAAGCCGAGCGCCTGCTCTCGGCTACATACCCGCTCGCCGATCACGTTGACGCCATCGCGCACGCCGCCTCAGCCGGGCGGCGCGGAGCTGTCAAGATCGCTTTCGATATGCGGGAGCGCTCATGACCCCACTAACCAGTCCTCAAGCGAATCACGTCATTCACGCCTTCTCTTCCTTCCACGCCCACTCCCCCTCGCGAAAGGGTGTTCACTAATGCCTCGCCCCGGATTTGTTCTCGACGTCGACCGTTCGACGCCACCCATGCTCTTCTGGCGCGGCGAGAACTTCAGCCTCGAACGTCTCCCCGCCGACCGCAGCCGAGTCATTTATCCACCCGAGCCGCTGGCCGGCATAGAAGATGTCGATGGCGCTATTCGTAACGCGCTGCTCAATCCAATGGACGCTGAGCCGCTTCCGACACTGCTCAAGCCAGACATGAAGCTCACCATTTGTTTTGACGACGCATCGCTCTCGTTGCCCAAAATGCGTCAGCCAGACACGCGTCAACGAATCATCGAGGCCGTGCTTGAGATGGCTGCAGCGGCTGGAGTTGACGACGTCCATCTCATAGCAGCACTAGGTCTGCATCGACGGATGCACGACTACGAACTCAAGCACGTACTCGGCGATCGCATCTTCGACGCCTTCCATCCCCGCGGCACCCTTTATCAGCACGACGCCGAGGACTACGACAACCTCGCCGTCATCGGCGAGACCGAGGAAGGCGAAATCCTTGAGATAAACAAGCGTGTCGCTGAATCCGACCTCGTCGTTTACGCCAACGTCAACCAAGTCGCCATGGATGGCGGCTGGAAGTCGATCACCACTGGGGTTGCTTCGTATCGGTGCCTGAGCTTTCACCACAACCCGAAAACCCTGCAAAACACCCGCAGCCTCATGGATCGCCATCACAGCGACCTCCACAAAAGCTTGTGGCGGATGGGCAAGGTACTCCGAGACAGTGGTCCGCAGGTGTTCACGGTCGAGACCACGCTGAACACGGACACGTTTCCGAAGCCCTTTGACTTCCTCGCAAAGCGCGAATGGGAGTGGAACGCCAAGGACCGGGCAACGTACCTCGCTACACAGAAATCGCTGAGTGCAATGCCAGTAAAGGCACGCCGTAAGGTCATGCACAACATCGAGTCGCCATACAAGATGACCAGCGTTCAGGCCGGATTCACGCCGACCGTGCACGAAGAGACACTGAAAAACGTCTACGCCCAGCACCTTGTTGACGTTGAAGGCCAAACTGACATCTTGACCATGGGCATTCCGTACATCTGCCCATACAACCCTGAGGGCATTATGAACCCGATCCTCGTCATGTGCATGGGTCTGGGATATCTGTTCAACATGTACCGCGGCAAACCGTTGGTACGCGAGGGCGGTGTCATCATCATGACGCACCCGACCTACCCTGACTTCAATCCCGTCCACCATCCGAGCTACATCGACTTCTTCGAAGAGGTGCTACCTGACTCAACCAACCCCGCGGTGATGAGCGAAAAATGGGAGAAGAAGTACGCCGAAGATGAGTGGTATCGACATCTTTATCGAACAGGCAACGCTTACCACGGCGTTCATCCGTTCTACGCTTGGTACTGGGGCGCACACGGCCAACAGCACGCCAGCAAGGTCATCATCGTCGGCGGTGACGCGGCCACAGTTCGACGCTTGGGCTTCACGCCCGCTTCGACAATGAACGACGCCTTCGAGATCGCCAGCGACGTCGTAGGCCGTTCGCCATCAATCACTCATCTTCACGTGCCCTCGGTCCTGGTTGCCGACGTCAAGTAGGGCACTCCAGCAATGGCCTCTTCACACATCAAACGAGCACAGCGACTCGCTGGCACCGCCGAGCGCGCAGTGAGTCGAGTCACCACACCTCTGCGTAACTTCGGGTTCCCGTACCGCATCCCGACCGTACCGCGTGGCGTTGAAGTGCCGCCCGAAGTAACAGGACTTGGCGCGCATTACGACACCGAATGGGCACGCCGTCCACTTGCGTCCGGCGTGCGCGGAATCATCACCGAAGGCCCGATTCGCCTCGCAGCGCGTGTACTAGCCAATCCCGAAGTCGCCGGCTTAGATCGGTTGAGCGACCTCATGCGGATGGAAGATCCACCCCCAGTGATCTTCGCTCCAACACACCACAGTCACTTCGACACTGGCGTGATGATTCGGTCGATTCCGACCGTGTGGAGACGTCAGCTAGTCATCGCCGCTGCTGCTGACTACTTCTTTGACAAGAAATGGAAGTCAGCAATTTCGGCGCTGTCACTCAATGCTGTCCCGATCGATCGCGAATCGGCTGGGCGAACTTCAAGTGACCTGTTGTCGGGCCTCATCGCTGATGGCTGCAGCCTGGTGATCTACCCGGAGGGCGGTCGCTCCCCTGACGGGTGGGGCCAGAGTTTCAAAGGCGGTGCCGCGTTCCTTTCGTCGAAAACTCTTACACCAGTGGTGCCTGTGTTCATCGAAGGCACCGGCGCCATCTTCGGCAAAGGCATGAAACGACCCAAACCCGGCAACACGAAGGTCGTGTTCGGGTCGGCACTCTCGCCCCTCGAAGGTGAATCGACCCGACGGTTTAACGCTCGTATCGAAGCTGCCGTCACCGTCCTCGGCGACGAGGCGATCACCGACTATTGGTCCGCCCGTCAACGAGCTGCCCGCGGCATGAGTCCCGTATTGACTGGCCCGGAGTACACCAGCTGGCGACGTGACTGGGACCTTGCGGATCGCCGCAAATTGGGAGCTGCTGGCAAGCGCCGCAGACAGAAGCGCACCTGGCCGGACCTCGGCTGAGCAACAAACCGAACAATCACCAGGTATCAATGTTGGGCCGCTCACCGCGCGCCGGTGGCGCCGCAGCAAGCAACGTGGTGATCCAGCGTCGCGTATCAGCTGGGTCGATCACGTCGTCGATTTCAAAGTACGTAGCAACGCTGACCGCCTTGCCGTGTTCGTACATTCGATCAACCATCGTATTGAACAGCGCTTCACGCTCTTCATCGCACGCTGCAGCTTCAAGCTCCTTGCGGTAACCAAGCCGCACGGCACCTTCAAGTCCCATTCCTCCGAACTCTCCCGTCGGCCACGATAGGCAAGCCAGTGGAGCCTTCGTGGAGCCACCCATCATCGCCTGGGCGCCGAGGCCATAGGACTTTCGTGTCACGACACTCACCATCGGGACCGAAAGGTTGGCTCCGGTCACAAAAAGGCGGCTGCAATGACGAACCAGCGCAGTCTCTTCGACGTCGGGGCCAACCATCATGCCAGGCGTGTCGCACAAGGTGATCACCGGAAGCCCGCGTGCATCACACATCTGCATAAATCGAGCAGCCTTGTCAGCGCCGTCAGAATCAATCGCTCCGGCCAAGTGGTGCGGATTGTTCGCAACGACACCCACGGGACACCCCTCGACTCGCGCCAATGCTGTGACCATACCCAGACCAAAGTCCCGTCTCAGTTCGGTGACAGAGTCAATATCGAAGAGGCCGTCAATGACACGCCTAATGTCGTAGGCCCGGAGTCGGTCGAGAGGAACGACGTCGCGTAGCGCGGTCTGATCCGGCGATTCCCACGATTCAAGCGGGCCTTGGAAGTACCCGACCAAACGCTTTGCAATTCTCGTGGCTTCGGCTTCGTCGGCTGCAACGATGTCTACCACGCCATTGGCACGCTGCACCTCGATCGGACCGATCTCGAGGGGCTCGTACACACCCAATCCGCCGCCTTCGATCATCGCTGGGCCGCCCATGCCGATATTCGAATCCTTCGTGGCGATCACAATGTCGCAACATCCCAACAGTGCGGCGTTGCCCGCAAAGCAGTACCCGGCGTTGACACCGATCAGCGGCACCGTCCCCGACAACTCGGCAAACCAGAGAAACGCTAAGCAGTCGAGGCCGGTCACCCCAAGTTGGTCGGTGTCACCGGGCCTACCGCCGCCACCTTCTGTAAAGAACACAACCGGCAAGCGGAGCTGCTCTGCCAGCTCGAACAGGCGATCCTTCTTCCGATGGTTCTGCGTGCCCTGGGTCCCGGCGAGCACGGTGTAGTCGTACGACATCGCAATGCATTTGCGGGCTCGTTCTTCAGCAAACAAGTGTCCATTCACATCCCCGATGCCAGCAACGAGTCCGTCGCCGGGTGTGTTTTCGAACAGGTCAGCAAGGTCTCGTCTGCGACGCTGAGCAGCGATGACGAGCGGCCCGTACTCGATGAAACTCCCCTCATCGACGAGGTCAGCAACGTTTTCCCGCGCTGTTCGTCGCCCGCGGCGTCGGCGTTTTGCTACGGCGTCCGGTCGTGCTGCGTCAAGCCCACCCTCGTGACGCGCAATAACTTCGGTCAGATCGGGCCGATCGAGTCCAGTTGGCAGCGCCATCGCCGAGGAAACATCAGGAGGCGGCAGCATTTCGTCGTCATCAGAGTCCGTCGGTGCACTGAGCGACATCAAGACATCACCGACTGCGAGCGTTGAGCCTTCGACGACCGCAATCGATGCGACTACCCCATCAGCGGGAGCCACCACTTCGTGGTGCATCTTCATCGACTCAACCAACGCCAAGGCCCCTCCAAACCGCACTGCTTCACCCGGGCGCGCCAACAATGCCACCACGGTTCCCTGCAACTCCGATACCACGTCAATCGTCATCGCCAGTGTTTACTGCACCCACGCCCGCTCCCCCGAAGCGGTGGGTCCGCAGGCCGTCGACCCAAGTCGGCACGCTACGAAGGCGACCGTTGGAATGTGGTGATTGACTGATCACCCATCACGAGTTCAGCGGCGACGGCAGCGAAGAGCGCCGGCACAATAAAGCCTGGCTGTCCCGTCGTTTCGGCAACAAACATGACAGCCGCAAGCGGCACGCGATACCCGGCGCCAAGGAATGCCGCCACACCGAGAATGACGTACAGGGTGGGGTCAAGTGGGTTGATGATGTCGCCCACGCCGCGTCCAACGATGGCTCCACCGACCACGAGTGGAATGAACACACCACCGACGCCGCCCCCGGCGAGAGTCACTGCCGTTGATAGACATCGAATAAAGAAAATTGCGGCGAGCAGCCAAATGGCATGCTCCTCACCCAACCAAAGGAACACCTCATAACCAGATCCGAGCGAGAGGCTCTCACCGGTTAATGCCCGGGTAAGGATGAAAAGGCCGGTGAGTGACGCTCCGGTGATCATCAATCGGGCCGTGATCGGGCGAAGCGTGAAGGCCTTTGCCGTGCGGATCAGTCGCGAGAAAGCACGTGCTCCGAGCGCACACCCGACACCGATGAGCACAGCGCCCGCCAGGTCCTTGTACTGGAATTCGACGGCGCGGTCAGCCTCAAAGGAGAAAATGGGTTTGGTGCTGCTGAAAGCAACGAAGACGAGATAACCAGATGCCGATGCAACCAGTGCCGGGAGCAGCATGCGTCGCGCCATTTGGTCGCGAAACGGGACTTCTAGAGCAAAGATTGCGCCGGTGGCCGGTGCTTTGAAGATCGCAGCAACACCAGCGGCGGCCCCTGCAACGAGCAGCGTTCTGTAGTCGGCACCTCGAAAGGCCGCAGGGAGCCGCCGTTGGATGAATGCGCCTATGGCCGACCCGCCGTACAGCGACGGACCTTCGAGGCCCATTGCCCCACCCATTCCCAGTGTTGCGATTGCCGCCATGATGCGGCCAATAAAGGCTCGAGGCCGGAGTGGATACTCCGAGTCGTGGAACGCACGCAGGTATTCATCCGAGGTAGCTGGTGATGCGCCATTGCCAACAATTCGGAGGATGAGTGCAGCGGCGACCAGCCCGAGGCCCGGCGCTATGGCAGCGAACCAAAGCGGGCCGTGCAGAAGTCTGTCGAAAGCGACCTCGGCAACGACGTATTCGAAGAAACGGACGCCAAGTCCGGTGATTGCTCCGGTGACTGCTGCCAGCAACACCACCTCACGCGATCGCCGAACAAGGTTGCGCAGTTCGCCGGTGCGGATATCGAAGGAGGCGGGCATCATCACCGTCATCGCCTTAGGCCGCCGCACGGACCCTCACTCTAGGCCCTCAACACGACATGTCTCGAAGACTGCTCTGGCTTCGTCGCAGTCTGTTCGAGTCTGTCGTTCAACTAGCAATTTCTAGGCGGTCCTCGTACCGCAGCGACTTAATTGGCTTGCGCTCCTGGCTCGGCATGTTGGCGCACTCAGGTTTGATGCATGAGCTCATCGGCAAAGTACGAAATTGTCTTCTCAAGCCCTGCGCGAAGTGCGATTGTCGGTGCCCAGTCGAGGTGCCGGGTTGCGAGCGTTATGTCGGGCCGGCGTTGCTTCGGGTCGTCACTCGGCAGCGGTTCGTGGGCGAGGCCAGCGGTGGAGCCAGTCAGTTCGACCACAATTTCAGCGAGTTCAAGCATGGTGAACTCGGTGGGGTTGCCGATGTTAATCGGTCCGATCTGGTTGCTGTCAAGAAGGGCGATCAAGCCTCGCACTTCGTCAGCGACGTAGCAGAAGCTACGTGTTTGTTGACCATCGCCGTAGATCGTGAGCGCCTCGCCACGCAGTGCCTGCACGATGAAGTTTGATACGACTCGGCCATCGTCGGGCTGCATGCGCGGACCGTAGGTGTTGAAGATCCGAACGATCTTCACATCAACGCCCTTGTTGCGGTGATAGGCCATTGTCAGCGCTTCAGAGAAACGCTTTGCCTCGTCATACATCGAACGGTGACCAATCGAGTTGACGTGACCCCAGTACGTCTCAGGCTGAGGATGAACCAAAGGGTCTCCATAGACCTCACTAGTCGACGCCATGAAGAACGTCGCCGCTTTGCGATCGGCGAGTTCGAGAAGGTTGCGCGTACCGATGCTGCCGACATCAAGCGTTTCAATCGGGAAGGCACGATAGTCCTTCGGTGATGCCGGACTGGCCAAATTCATTACCGCATCGACGTCACTGTCGACGTCGCATCCTGAAACGATGTCCTGCTCGATCAACGTGAACGAGTCGTGGTCGATCAAATGTGCAATATTGTCGGCACGACCTGTGATGTAGTTGTCGATGCAGACAACCTCATCGCCACGCTCGATCAATGCATCACACAAATGCGACCCGAGGAAGCCCGCACCGCCGGCAACGACGACACGCATTATCGGCGCCCAACGCCGTCGTAGCCGAGCCCGACTTGCTTGACGCTCTCCGGATCAAACATGTTTCGCATGTCTACCAGCGTGACCCCCGCCCCTGCGCGGGCGACAACGTCTTGCAAGTCGATGTTTGCGAACTGCGGCCACTCAGTGAACACACACAGCACATCCGCGCTGTCAGCAACCTCAATCAAGGTCGAGCACAACTCGATGCCGTCCAACGCGATCGCCTGATGCGGGCTGAGCTCACCGCACGTTGTTGGGTCGAACGCACGAACGCGAGCACCAGCTTTGCGTAACTCGGCAATGATCGCCATTGCTGGCGACTCGCGCAAGTCATCGGTACCGGCCTTGAACGTCAGACCCATCGCTCCAACAGTCACGCCCTTCAAATTCGAATGATGGTGGCCTACTGCCCTGGAGACTTTGTCGATCATGCGCATACGTTGTTCGTCGTTGACCTCCACCACACCACGCATCATCGAAAAGTTGTAGCCGTGATCTTCCGCTATTTTGACTAAAGCCCGACTGTCTTTTGGGAAACAACTCCCGCCCCACCCAGGACCCGGATCCAAAAACTGTCTCCCGATCCTGTTATCTGAACCAATTCCCTCGATCACCGCTGCAACATCGGCTCCTACTGCCTCACACATCGCAGCCACCGCATTCACAAACGAAATCTTCATCGCCAAGAAACCGTTCGCTGCGTATTTGATCGTCTCCGCCGACGATGGGTCGGTGATGATGATCGGTGTGTCGATGCCGTTATAGAGTGCAGCAACTTTCTCTGCTGCCCCGCGGTCGCTGGAGCCAATCACGACACGGTCAGGTAGCAGGAAATCACTGACAGCAGTTCCCTCACGCAGAAACTCCGGGTTTGAGACCACGTAAACGTCAGTGCGCTGCAACACCTCTTCAACTGCAATCGTCGAACCCACCGGTACCGTCGATTTGTTCACTACCACTGCATTGCGCTTCAACAAAGGCGCAATCTGGGCGGCTGCGGTCTTGATGTAGGACAAATCCGCCGAGCCGTCCTCACCTTGCGGAGTCGGAACACACAAGAACACAATGTCGGCGTCGGCTACAGCAGCCTCGGCTCCTAACACAAACTCCAAACGCCCCGCATCACGGGCATCGGCCACAACCTGCTCCAAACCAGCTTCCACGATCGGAATATGGCCAGCGTTCAACATGTCGACCTTGCGCTGATCGATATCACCGCACACGACGTGATGTCCTATAGACGCAAAACACGCGCCAGTCGTCAAGCCGACGTAGCCGGTTCCTATTACGCCCAAACGAGAGGTCGTACTTTGCATGGAAGTCAAGCCTATGGGCACAGTGTGGGACGAGGTTCCCGTTTACTCGTGCCGACGATACCAATCGTTGATGCCAGCAGCGAAAGGGTCGACGTCTCTTTCGATATCTGCTAAGTGTCAACCAACGTGAGATGACTCATTGATAACGAAACGAGACAGCGATGTCTGCCTCCCCTGCCAGCGGTCAAAACGCTGAGCCTGTGAACCGCTAGTTCCAGTTGCCGATCAGTTGCGCGGCACTTCGTTCCACGGCACCGACTTGTCGACACGAGGCTCGCCAGGCAGTCCGAGGACTTGTTCGCCGAGGATATTCCGCATGATTTCTGACGTGCCGCCCTCAATAGAGTTAGCACGAACCCGGAGAAAGGCGTAGCGGAGCCCCTGGGCGGAGCCGCTCGCAAGGGACTCTTCAGGGCGGCGGAAGGTGTAGTCGTAGTCAATGAGAGCATCGGCGCCGAGGAGGTTGATGCAGAACTCGTAGAGCCCCATGTTGAGTTGCGAGAACGCCAGCTTAGCAATCGACATTTCAGGGCCGGGATTGCCGGACCGCGCGTTCTGGCTGGCGCGCATGTTGGTCAGGCGGCCGACTTCGGCCTCAACCCAGAACTGCATCAGTCGATCTTTGGTGGCCGGGTCCTTGCGTGACTCGTCCATGGCTTCCCATACTTCGACTGCGTCGTTCGCCGCTGCGCCGCGCCGGGGTACGCCGCCGCCGCTGCCGATGGCGTTGCGCTCGTTCATCAGGGTGGTCAAGCTGGCCCGCCAGCCCTCGCCGACCGCGCCCACGCGGCAGCTATCCGGTACCCGGACGTCGGTCATATAGACCTCGTTGAACTCGGCCTCACCTGTAATTTGGCGCAAGGGCCGAACTTCAACACCTTCGGAGCGCATGTTCAGGGCGAAATAGGTCATGCCCTTGTGCTTTGGCGCTTCCGGGTCTGTGCGGGTGACCAACATCCCGAAATCTGCAACGTGGGCAAGTGTGTTCCATACCTTTTGACCGTTGACGATCCATTCGTCGCCGTCCCGCTCGGCGCGGGTACCGAGTCCAGCAAAATCAGATCCGGCACCGGGCTCGGAGAAAAGTTGACACCACTTCTCTTCACCGGTGAACATCGGGCGAAGGAAGCGCTCTTTGACGGCATGGTCGCCGTGGGTTGCGATAGTCGGCCCTGCGAGCGCCATGAAAAAAGTGCTCGGGTCAGTGGGCTGCGCCCCAGCTTCCTTCAAGCGACGCTCGACCATGCGGTTCAATTCAGGTCGCACCCCGAGGCCCCCATCGCCCTGGGCAAAGTGGACCCACGCCAGTCCAGCATCAAATCGAGCGCCACGGAATTCAGCGTTGTCCATTGTGGAGGGATCGTGAGTGGCAAGCAGCGCGTCAAGGGCATCATTGACCCGCTGCGTCTCTGGATCGATAGATTTCGATCCAGCAGCAGCGAATGTCTCATCGAGTGTTGCGGTCATGTGTGAAGTTTTGCAGAAGGCCCCCGTCGTCACGAAGTCGACCCAGCGACGAACGTCACGTCAATGACGTTAAAGAGACCCTGCCAGCATCCCGATTCCGTATCTCCGCGCTCGGTACCTTCGAAGCGTGCTTGCATTTGCCACAACGCCAGAATTGCTCGAAACGCTCGAGGACGGATGTGGCGATGACCCTTCGTTCATCTGTGAGCAGGTATTTGACCTCACGGGTGGAAACGAGGAGGTAACCCAAGTTATTGACTGGGTGCTGCATGGACCGCTGTTAATTTTGGTCATCCTCGCCATTGCTTGGATAGCAAGTCGGCTCGCCCGTCGTCAGGTAGAACGCGCCGTGGAGAGGTTCGTTTCTT
>Ga0213861_10002289_pt1 | contig 16535 bp, 10 predicted proteins | sample PICome_4_FD_160110 | JGI IMG/M metagenome (GOLD analysis project Ga0213861, IMG submission 160110) | Coastal seawater microbial communities near Pivers Island, North Carolina, United States - PICO131 | ecosystem: Environmental > Aquatic > Marine > Coastal | place: USA: North Carolina... | reverse complement strand
CAGTGTCAGCATTTGGCTGGGTTCGCCCACCAGGTCGTTGGCGTAGCCGCGCATCTCGTAGAGGCTGTTCATCAGGTTGTTGGGGTCGCGCTTGATGCCTTTCACATCTTCGGGCTCCATGTACAGTTCCTCCAACCGGCCGATGCTGTCTTTCAGCGCTTTGCCCTGCTTCTTGATGTCGGTCAGGACGGAATCCGGCGCATTGACGAGGGCTTTCTCCACCAGTCCAATGGCCGTGCGCACGTCCTGCAAGCGGTCGAAACCAGCAGCGGCCATCTTCACGATGCCATCCACTTCGGCAAAGGCCTTGGCCCGGTTGTCCCAGGTAGCGGCCGGGTAGTCGATGCGGGGATCGGCGTGTACCACTACACTCGTGGTCGAGGTGGTTTTCCCGTAGGTCAGGTGCAGGGTATAGGTTCCCGGCACTACGGTGGCCCCCATTGGCGGATCGGCATCAGGCCGGTCGGCCCGGCGGCTGGGGAATTTACCCCATCGGCACGCAGGTTCCAGGTGAAACGGTTGAAACCGTCTTTGACCTCGCGGCTGAAGGTGCGGATGGTGTCACCCGCCGCATCAGCGATCACGATCTTCACTTTACCATCGGCTTTGCCCTTGCCACCTCTGCCGCGGCGGCCCGCTGGCGCTTCGTCACCTTCGTCTTCTTCTACATTTTCTTTTTTCTGCTCTTCGCCGGCAGCGGCGGCTTCCTTATCCTCTTTTTTGGGTTTCACCCACACCGTCAGCAGGGCGCCCGAGGGGCGATCTTCACCCACAAATTCGCCGTCGGCGTAGAAGCGGATACCCTGGTAGGAACGCCGCTCGGCCAGGTAGGCATCCGGGGCGGGGAAGGTGATGAAGGCCGAATCCAGGATCTTACCGCCGGTCTTCGCCAACTCGCGCAGGGGCCGCAGGTCGTCCAGTATCCAGGCCGCGCGGCCAAAGGTACCGATGATGAGGTCCTGCTCGCGGGGGTGAATCTTCAAGTCCGCCACGGGCACACTGGGGAACCCTTCGGTCCACTTGATCCAGCTTTTGCCGTAGTCGATACTGAAGTACAGGCCGTGGTCGGTGCCCAGCCAGAGGTGGTTGGTGGCCGCGGGGTCCTGCACCAGGCAGAGGGTATACCCCGACACCTTGCTTTTGTCCACGATCCGCGTCCAGGTAGCGCCGTAGTCGCGGGTGTGGTAGGCCATGGGGTCGTAGTTGTTGCGGCGGTAATCGTTGACGATAACGGAGGCCTCACCGGCGTTCACTTGCGACACTTCGATGTAGGGAATCCAGGAGCCCTTGGGCGCGCCGGGCAGGCGGCTGGCCAGGTTCGTCCAGTTTTTGCCGCCGTCGCGGGTCAGTTGCAGGTTGCCGTCGTCGGTGCCTACCCAGATGGTCTGGGCGTCGAAGTAGCTGGGGGCGATGGCCAGGATGGTGGTGTAGTTCTCGGCCTGGGTAGCGTCGAAGGTGAGGCCCCCGCTGAGGTCGGCTTTCTGCTTCTCGGGGTCGTTGGTGGTCAGGTCGGGACTGAGAAGGGTCCAGCTCTGCCCGCAGTCGGTGCTCTTGTGCAAAAACTGGCTACCGAAGTAGATGGTACAGGTTTCGCGGGGATCCTGGGCCATGGCGGCATTCCAGTTGAAGCGGAGCTTCACGCCGTCGGGGTGGACGGGCTTGACGGAGGCGTTGGCGCCGGTTTCCCGGTCGACGAGGCCCACGTTGCCACCCTGGCTCATGGCGTACACGTAGCGGCTGTCGTTGGGTTTGAAGTGCAGGTCAAAACCGTCGCCGAAGTAGACCTCCTGCCAGTCGTGGTTGGTAATGCCGCCGCTCTTCCAGGCCTGGCTGGGACCTACCCACGAGCCGTTGTCCTGCATGCCACCGCCCACGTGGTAGGGGATGTCCATGTCGTGGTTGATGTGGTAAAACTGGGCGGCGGGAATATTGGTCACGAAGCGCCAGGTTTTGCCGCGGTCGCGGCTGATGTTGAGTCCGCCGTCGTTGCCTTCGATCAGGTAGTTGGGATCGTGGGGGTTGACCCAAAAGGCGTGGTGGTCGGGGTGCACGTTGGTACCGTAGTCGAGGATTGAGCGGAAGCTTTTGCCGCCGTCTTCGCTCAGCGTCACGTAGGTGTGGAGGTTGTAGATCCGGTTTTCGTTCACGGGGTCTACGTACAATTCAGCGTAGTAGAACGGCCGGTTGCCGATGTCCTTTTCGCTCACCAGGCTCCATTTTTTGCCGCCGTCGGTGCTCTTGTACAAGCCGTTGACTTTGGCTTCGACCAGGGCGTAGATGATGTTGGGATCGCTGGGTGCGATGGCCAGCCCGATGCGGCCCAGGTCGCCCTTGGGCAGGCCGTCTTCGGAGGTTCGCTGGATCCAGGTATCGCCGCCGTCGTAGGTCACGTAGAGGCCCGACTTGGGTCCGCCGGAATTGAAATACCAGGGGTCGCGGTCAAATTCCCACATGGCCGCCAGCAGCTTTTCCGGGTTGGCAGGATCCACTACCAGGTCGGCAATACCTACGCCGTCGGCCACCTTCAGCACCTGTTCCCAGGTTTTGCCGCCGTCTTCGGTGCGGTAGACCCCCCGCTCGGGGTTAGGCCCCCAGATGGAACCCATGGCGCCTACGTAGACGATATTGGGGTTGTCGCGGTGGACAATGATGCGGTGGATGTTGCGGGTGGCTTCCAGACCGACGAGCGCCCAGGTGTCGCCACCGTCGCGGCTGCGGTAGAGGCCCTGGCCGGAATTGTGGCTGTTGCGGGGATTGCCCTCGCCGGTACCCACCCAGATTTCGGCGGGGTTCTTTTGGTTGACTTTAACGGCACCGATCGACTGGAGCGGCTGGTCTTCGAAGATGGGCTTCCAGGCGTTGCCGCCATCGGTGCTCTTCCAGACGCCGCCGGAAGCGGTGCCTACGTAGATGATCTCCGGGTCGCTGAGGTCCACGTCAATGGCCGTCACCCGGCCGCTCATGCCGGCAGGACCGATATTGCGGGGCGCCAGGGCATTGAAATTCTTAATATCCGGTAAGCCCTGGGCGCTCAGGATACTGGCGCCAAGACACAGGAGGGTGAGTAGAAAAAAGCTTCTCATAATTAGTGCTGGATTTAATAAAAATAAATGACACCACCCGCGAGTTCGCAGCCGGTGCTTGCTTTTGCTGGGGTAAGCACAAAAAATGTACGTACCCCGATATACCTGCTGTAAACCAGGGCGAACGCACCAAAATAAAGCGGCCACATGCCGCGGTGGCGCCGTGGTTAAAAGCGATGGTTTGATGCGTTGAGCCTGGCTGCAAATGGGTTAGCAGCCTGAATGACAGCCGACCAGCCTTGCCAGCGGAATACCCGCCACAAAATACGCCCGAACCCTTTGATGGGTGCTATGGCTCGCTGCAAATCGTAGGGATTTGGCTGCTTAAGACCGTCCAAAACAAGCGCTTAGCTGAGCTTGGCTTTAGCTCAGCTTATTTCAGGGCCAATATATTACCCATGCTGTAACAACTGCGGCAGCGCGGCTCGTACTTGTCCTTTTCGCCCAGCACCACCGTCGACTCTTCGGCCGACAGGCGGTAAGAATGCGTAGCCAGGTTGCCACAGTGCGAGCAGATGGCGTGGACTTTGGTGATGTATTCCGCCACGGCCAACAGGCCCGGAATAGGGCCAAAAGGCAGGCCCCGGAAATCCATGTCCAGGCCGGCTACGATGACCCGCTTTCCGGAGAGCGCCAGCTTTTGTGCATTCATGATTAGTTCTTCGTCGAAAAACTGGGCTTCGTCAATACCCACTACCGAAATATCCGTGCCCACCGCCAGGACGCCCGAAGAGTGCTCAATGGGCGAAGCCAGGATGAAATTTTCGTCGTGCGATACCACCTTCGCACTATCGTAGCGGGTGTCCAGCCGGGGCTTGAATATCTCTACCCGCTGGTTGGCAAACTTGGCGCGCTTGAGCCGCCGCAGCAGCTCTTCGGTCTTACCCGAAAACATGGACCCACAGATCACTTCGATCCAACCACTGCGCTGTCCACGAAAAAAAGGTTCTAAAAACATAATCATCGCTGTTCTGGTGTCGAAAGATAACACCCGGCAACAATTTTAACCAAAATTCAAGGTTATCATTCCATTCCACCTGAAAAATTAGCAAATCCACCCAAACAATTTTATTTTTGACCCCTCAATTACCTTTCAGACCCATGGACTCACAGCAAGCAAAAATTCTCCTGGAAAAAATCAATGCCCTGCAGAAAAGCATCGGCCTCGATGATGGTGATGTCTCCAGCATCGAGCGCGATCTCATGCTGAGCTATATTCGCCAATTGTACGAAACTTACCTCCACGCCGACTTCAACGCTGCCCGGATGAATGCCGCATCCGCTAAGCGAACCGTCGTGGCGCCGCCGCCGCCTGCCCCCGAGCCCGTGCAGGCTGCACCCGTTTTTGTGCCAGCACCGGTTCCGGCGCCCGTTCCTACACCCGTTCCGGCGCCCGAGGTCGTCCAGGCACCTCCCCCACCAGCGCCACGTCCGGAGCCGGTGGAGGCACCCGCGCCACCGCCGCCGCCACCAGCGCCAGCGCCCGTGGTTCACGCTAAAACAGTGGCCAGCCCCGCCATTGAAGCCCTCTTCCGCCAAAAGGCCGCCAAAGAACTGTCGGAAAAACTGAGCCTCCACCCCATCGCCGACCTCACCAAAGCGCTGGCCATCAACGACAAGCTCCTCTACGCCAACGAACTCTTTGGCCGCGATATGACTGCCATGACCCAAACCCTCGCCGAACTCAATAAACTCAACAACTTCGACGAAGCCAAAAACCTCCTCCTCGCTACTGCCGAACGGTTCGACTGGTCGGAAGAGGAACGCGCCGAAGTAGCCAGCAGCTTTATTAAGATGGTGCGCCGGAGGTATTAGGGAGAGGTGTAAAAGTGGAAAGGTTATCGAAATCGGAAGTCGGAGGTGGGAAGTGCTCGAAATCGGAAGTCGGAGGTGGGAAGTTGGAAGTTTTAGACCGTGTAAAGGTGTAAAGGCCGGTGTAAAAGTGGAAAGGTGTAAGTGCCGGGACAATAATAAATTTACATGCTCAAATTATTAGCGAAGGAATAAGCGATTGAGAATGAGCGGTTTCGAGCTAATCATTTGAGTCGAAAAATGTAAATTTATTATTGTCCAAATACTTAAAGGTGTAAACGGGAAGCCGGAATTTTGACGGTCAAAAATCTTAAATTGTACACCTTAAATCTTACATCTTAAATCTGAACAGCGCACTAAATTGTCGTAGGCTCCAGCCTAGGATACGGTATTATTAGGCCTCATGGCCGGCGTTAATCCCTTATAACCCAGTCAATAAATCATAAAAAAATCCAATGATGGGTGGTCAGTTGCGCCAGGGTGGGTATTCGAAAAATGCGGTCGGGAGGCCGCCTGATACGGCATCGTAGGCTGGAGCCTACGACGATTTTGATGGTAGCACCGTAAAAACGTATTAACGCATCTTTACGAACAGGATTTGCTAAAACTTCCAGTTTTGGTAAATCTGAACAAAGCACCTCTCACGGCGGCTCGCGCCTGCCACGTCTTCAGCGTGGGCGATTGCTGAAAAAGAGACCCCTCTGACCTTGCTCTCGCCCCACTTTTACACTTTTCCCCGCCATTCGTAGACTTTGTCTACGAATGGATATCAACAGCAGTCTGTGACTGCGGTGCCAGCGGGTTTTGTATTCCTTAGTCTGACGGCTATGGGCTGGAGCCTACGACGATTTTGAGGCAAAACACCAAGATCGGCGTATCCGGGCGTCCACGACAATATAGCGGCAAAAATCCTTCGCGCTGAAGCACACGAAGAACCCGAGGGCCCCGCGTCCAACTTCCGATTCCGAGCCTCATCCTGTCTTTTTGGCAGTAGTATTTCGCCTAAACTGCCATTTAGTCACTACACCGCCCTCCTCCCCCGCCAATATTGCAGCACCCCGCCCACTGGCACAAGCTTTGTACAGGACAGAGATGTAAAACAAATTTAACCTTACCACTAAAAAAATATAATCATGGGACTTGTAAAAGTGAATCCAAACCTGGTCAATCGTGTATTCGATGAGTTTTTTCAAACCACGCCTGCTGCCCGCCCGGTCGTGCAGACTAGCGTGCCTGCCGTGAACGTAAAAGAAACCAATGACAATTTCGAGTTGGAGGTTGCTGCACCTGGTTTCCACAAGGAAGACATTAAGATTGAGGTCAACAAAGGCGTGCTGACGATCAGCGGCGAGCAAAAAGCAGCTACTGCGGAACAACAAAGCGGCTATACCCGCCGGGAATTCCGCGCCGCCAACTTCAGCCGCCGGTTTACCTTACCCGAAACGGCTAACGATGCACAAATTAGTGCGCAGTACAACAATGGTATACTGCACGTGGTATTACCCAAAAAAGAAGAAGCCAAGCCACAACCCGCCCGGCTGATTGCGGTAGGCTAACAAGAAGAGATATGCCATTTAGCCAACTGGCTAAAATAGGTATTCATGGGATTTTGAAGGCCACGCTGACTAAGCGTGGCCTCTTTTTTTTGGCTTTACGGGCCATTGCTGCACCTGGCGGCCAGCAAAACAAGGTACGTATGGGTAGGCTTCCCCTACCGCAACACCGTCACCGTTCCCGTATCATTCACCTCCTGCCCGTCGCAGCGGTAGCTTACCCGCCAGAGGAAAACGCCGGGGTTGACGGGGTCGCCCTGAAAAGTAGCATCCCATTTATCGAAGGCATTGTTGGTCGTAAAGACCCGTCCGCCCCAGCGATCGAAAATCTCGAACGAGATGAGATCGTTGATCGCAAAAGGATTGCTGAGGCCATAGGTATCGTTGAGGTTATCCAGGTTGGGGGTAAAGGCCTTGGCCATGGCCACTTTACAAGGCAGCGTATTGGGGTCCACCACCGTCACCCGGAGGGAATCGACCGCCACGCAGGTCGACACCTGGTCTTTGATCTGTACGTAGTAGGTAAACACGCCGGGTGTGACGGCATCGATCAGGGGCTCGGCGTCGGTAGGATCCATCACGTTGGCGGCGGGCGTCCAGGTGAAAGCGGTACCGCAGGTCGCACCCAGAACCACCGGCAGGGTGGTTCCCTGGAAGACGATGGTATCGGTGGTCAGGATTTGGTCGGGCCGAATGAACAAGCCCGCTACTTCGTCATCGCTCAGGGCCCGGTTGTAGACCCGCACCTCGTCGATGAGGCCCGAAAACGGGGTTTCGATACCACTGATGCACTCGCTGCCGCCAATGTAGAGGGGGCCGGAAGTTTCCAGGTTGATGCGGCTGGCCGTACCGAGGTCGGAGCGGAAGACGCCATTGATATAAACTTTTACCCGAATATTATCGCGAACAATGGTCAGGTGTTGCCAGCACGACTGGTTATTGACCACACTGAGGAGGTTCAGGTCCTTGTCTTCGTCCTGGGCCAGAAAGGTGTTTAGGGTACGCGAGTTGGGTACGTAACGCACGTAAAAGCGGCGCGGATTGGCACAGGAATCCCGCTTGGAAAGCAGGTACTGGGTGCCGTTGAAGTCAATGGGTTTGAAGTAGAAGCTAAGGGTAAAATCTTCGCGGTCAAATTCTCCGGCCACGTTGGCCGTATTGGGAATCCGTACCTGGTCGTTGGCGCCGTCGAGCAGCAGTGCCTGGTTCACCACCCCACAGGTAAAGGTAGGGGTACCCACCGCGATACCCGTATTGGAGGTATTGCCGGTGTTGTCGTTGAGGTCACCATCGAAAGCGTAGTAAGCTACCAACCCTACGCGGGTCTGTGCCTGCACGCAGGTGCTGAGCAAACAGCAAAAAAGAAGTAAGCGAACGTTCATAGGAAGTAGTCATTGTATATTTCCGGGGACGAAAGTAACAAAACCGTCCCGCTGGCGGAAAACATCCGCCAGAAAAGTCTTCTTCTAAACGCCGGGGCGATGGTTTTAGTATGGAAAAGCAGTCGGGATATACCTAACCGAATAAGCCGCTCAAGCCACCGGGCAGCATATCTTTCATCAGCGATTGGCCCTCGCTGGCCTCCTTTTCGGCGGCCAACTCCAGCGCCCGGTTGGTGGCTACCACCAGCAGGTCTTCGATCGCTTCGGCGTCTTCGGTCAGCAAGCTGGGTGCAATGCTGATGTTGAGGATCTCGCGGGCTCCGTTGGCCGTCACCTTCACCAGGCCGTCGCCCGCCGTACCCACCACTTCTATTGCCCGCAAGCTGGCTTTCATCTTGGCCTGCATCTCTTCCATCTGGCCCTTCATATCTCCGAACATATCTAGCTAATTTTAGGATGATCAATCAAAGCGGCAAAGTTACCGAAAACCTACTCAACTGAGGCAGTCCATCTGGGCATTTTCTACCGGGTAGAGCAGGTAGAGTTGCAGAATCTCTTCCTCGCTCAGGGCCCGCTCGTAGAGGCGCAATTCATCGATGACCCCTTGGAAGCGACGCATGCGCCCGGTTTCGAGGCAGGGGCTATCGCCAATGGAAAAAGGCGCTTCGTTGCTCAGGTCGATGCCGCTACAACGGCGGCTTTCGCGCACCAGCTTGCCGTTCAGGTAGGTGCGCGCGTACACGCCTTCCCGCACCAGGGCGTAGTGTTGCCAACCCGTGCCCTGCACTTCCGGCGACAATTCGTGGTACAGTTTGTATTCGCTTTCCTTGAAATCGGTGGTCAACTCTGCCAGGGTAGCATTGTAGGCAATATCCAGCACGTTGTCCTCGTCGCAGGCAGCGCGCTTCGAGACCAGGCTCTGCGGAAAAACCTGGCGGCTTTCGGGCTTGAAGTAAAAGCTGAGCGTGAAGTCGGAAGTGGTAAAATAGTGGTTGATGGTGCCGGAAAACACCACGCGGGCATCGGCCCCGTCCAAGAGCAAGCCGTCGTCTTCCACCCCGCACCAGCACCGAACATTGCCCAGCAACTGGCCGTAGGAACCCTGGCCGCTGTCGTCGCGGGCATCACAGTGGTTGAAAGAAAAATAAGCGACCAGACCCTTGTTTTCGTCAAAGCTGGCGAACACACTGGCACCAAAAAACAAGACCAAAAGAGCAGGAATAAGGCTTCGCATGGCGAACGGATTTAGCAGGTCAGAGAAAAGTTTCAGCCGTTCTAAGGTACGGGGAATTTTGGGAACAGGCAAGGACGCTTGTTTCCGCTTGCCGCACCAGGGTCGCCTGAAATTCATTCCAGGCAAACAGATCAGTGCAGTCTTTTGGTGCTTGCTTCCTATTGTACAAGCTGTTTTTTTTATTAAAATAAATGTTGCTTATCTTGGAAAAGAAAACATTTTAAAGTATATTTATCCTGTAAGCTAAAAGCGACTTCATTCTGATCCCCTTTTCAGCTTACTCATCGGTAACTACCCCTTGCGGCGGACACGTTTCGCCAGGCCAGCAAGGGCATTCAGCGGTTTTGTTTTCCTTGCTTGGTTGTTGGCAGTGCATAACTGGCAGCAATGGTGGTGGTTTGCCCCGTGCGACCAGTAGGTCGGAAGCGGGGCCGGCGTTCAGGCCTTCAGGGTGGGCCCCTCCCAAGGGGCTGCTATGTCTCAGCGAGAAATCCCCCCGCCTCAATCACCCATCCAACCCCTGCGAACTGGTTGCAAGACGGTTCATCCAATTCCCCTTCAGCGCGCCATTGGTGGCCAGCATCCTGATCGAAAAGAAGCAATTATTTGCCCGAAATAAATTTCTGGCGACTTCAGCAAGCGACTTTAGCGCCGCGCCAGGGGTGGTAGCAGGCCGCCGCCGCGGCGGCGCCCGCAGGGCCGACCAAAGGGAGCTGCGGACGACCCGACCCGCAGGGGGGCGCCCCAAAAAAGCGCTCCCCTACTGACCGGTATTTTTTTATGCTATAATTCTGACCTAAGTATTTGAACAATACTAAATTTACATTTTTTGACTCAAATTATTATTGTCCCGCCACTTACCAGGCCTACTCCACCTTAAACGTCTGCCGCTGAGGCCCAACGCCGGTGATGGTCAGCGACTTCCAGGCTTTGGGCAGCGTAGCTTTGCCCTGCACGATTCCCGCGTCGGTGATTTCCAGTCCGCCGAACCCGAAAATGACCGTTTGGAGCATGCCGCCAGCGCCGGTAGCGAAGTAGGGGTTGGTGCCCCCCGCCGTTTCGGACAATACACCGAACGGTGGTACCTCGTTGGGTTGGTAGCTTTTGTTGAACAAGCGGAAAGCCTCCTCCGCCTCGCCGAGGCGGGCATAGAGGGTAGCCAGCACCGCCACCGACATGGCCGGGCCGTCGGGTGCCATGCGGGGTTCGTAGTAGGCCAGGTCCTGGCGGATGCGCTTTTCGCCCTGCACAATGTCCAGGGGATAGGCCAGCAGGTTGGCGTCGGCCTGCTTGATGATGACGCCGTCGTAGGTGCTGTTCTCGCGGGTGGTGCCGTCGGGAAACTGCTCGATGGGGATGTTGTCGGCCACGTGGTTCCAGTCGGGGTCGGGCGTAAGGCCGAGGGCCTGGGCGGCCTGGGTGGTGTAGCGCAACACGGTGATGGCCATGCCGTTGGTGAAGGCGTTGTTGTCGATATTTTCCAACCACTCGTTGGCGCCGATGACGTTCTTGATCTGGTATTTGCCGGGGCCTTCGCGCTCCACCCTGCTGGTCCAGAAGTCGGCTACGGCCCGCATAATGGGCCAGCCGCGCTCGCGCAGCCACTCCTGGTCGCCGGTGGTTTGGTAGTACTTCCAGCAAGCCCAGGCCACGTCGGCCGAGATGTGGTGCTGAAACGGCCCCGTGAGGGCCCACACGGGGGTATCCTCCGTGCCATCGTCGGCCGATTCCCAGGGGTACATGGCGCCCTGGTAGCCGTGCGAGAAGGCGTTTTGCCGGGCGGCGCCGAGGCGTTCGTAGCGGTATTCGAGCAGCGATTTGGCGATATCGGGTTGCATGGCCAGCACCGGAGGGTACATCCAGATCTCGGTGTCCCAGAAGACGTGGCCGTTGTAGCCCAGCCCCGACAGGCCCATGGGCGACAGGCTGTAAGCCGTGCCTGCACGGGCGAAGGAATAGAGGTGATAGAGCGCCGAGCGCACGGCCCGCTGGCTGCGCAGGTCGCCCTCGATGACGATGTCGCTCTCCCAGAGCTTGTCCCAGGCTTGCTGGTGGCGCAGCAGGAGGCGGTCCCGGCCTTCGAGCATGGCGAAGATGGTGAGGCGTTCGGCTTCGTTCTGGGGGTCTTCGTACTGGCGGCTGGCACAGGTAGAGCCCACCACGCTGAAGGAGTAGGATTCGCCGGCCCGGAGTTGCTTCTTGAATTTGGTGAGGTGGCGGTTGTAGTCCCAGTCTTCGTGGATGAGGTCGGGCTCCTGGCCGTGGGGTTCTTCGAAGATGAAGCTGACCGAAGCAGCCACTTTCTGCTTGCCCGAAGGGCTGTTGGCCACCGAAGTCATGAGGGGCAACAGCACGTGGGGGCGGTCGATTTCGGCGTAGTAGTTGCGCACGTCGTTCAGGTGGTCGGGCGCTTCGATGGTACTGATGGCGGTGAGCTCGAGGTCGCGTTTGGCGGTGACTTCCACAATGGTCAGCGCCGTGTAGGGCAACTGCCGCAGGGCCAGCAGGCGGTGGGTCACCTGCAGGTCGGCACCCACGTCGAAGGTGGTAACCAGCTGGGCGGCCCGCATATCGAGCACCTGGGCGAAGTTGCTGATCTGCGCACGGCCAACCCGGAGACCGTCGATGTCCATGTCCATGTTCATGTGGTTGAACGTCTTGAGGATATTGGATACCCGGCCGCGCTGGTAGTAGTCGTACACGCCGTTCAGTACCACGTCCTTCACCTTCATGGGTTCGGGCGAGGAGACCAGCCCTACCACGCCGTTGGCCACGGTGATGCCGTAGTAGTTGGTGGGGTCGATATCGGTGGCCGGAATGAGCCACGGGGAATCAGCAGCTTGTTGAGCAGACAGCAAGGTCAGGCACAGCAAAGCTGTCAGCAGGCTAATGGTTTTTTTCATAAGGCGAATGTGCTGGTTAGTGGGCGGTTAAAATAGGGATAAATCGCCGATGTTGGGTGAAATAACGCGCTAAGTTGGTCGAATCCTTGTGACAAGCCTGCGGTGGGTCCGTAAAAAAAGCGTAATCTTGGGTTTCCAGATCAATTTAGCAATTGGTCAAAAACAAATCCACATTATTTGACTGTGCTTTAGTCCGTACCATTCATGAACATTGCCATCATCGGAGGCGGAGCAGCCGGATTCTTTGCGGCCCTGGCGGCCAGCGAAAACCACCCGCAGGCCCGGGTGACCATCTTTGAGAAGTCGCCCAAGCTCTTGGCCAAGGTCAAAGTATCGGGTGGCGGCCGCTGCAACGTCACCAACGGCTGCACGGCCATTGCCCAACTCATCAAGGCCTACCCCCGCGGCAGCCGCCAGCTGAAGAAAGCCTTCCAGGTTTTCAGCACCCAGGACACCATGGACTGGTTCGAGAGCCGCGGCGTTGCCCTGGTCATCCAGGAAGACAACTGCGTGTTTCCGGTGTCCCAAAGCTCGCAAACCATCATCGACTGCTTCCTGCAGGAGTGCCAGCGCCTGGGCGTCGACATCCGCACCGGAGTGGGCGTACAGGCCATCGTGCCGCAGGGTGAGCAACTGGAATTGCAGTTTCTGAAAGCTGACCAGCCCCCCCAACGCTTCGACAAGGTGGTGGTGGCTACCGGCGGATCGCCCAAGCGGTCGGGGCTCGACTGGCTGGCCCACCTGGGACACGAGATCGTGGAGCCCGTGCCTTCCCTCTTCACCTTCAACATGCCCCGCGAACCCATCACCGAACTGATGGGCATTGTCGTCGAAAACGCCCTGGTCAGCATCCAGGGCACCAAACTCAAGTCCGACGGGCCCCTGCTCATCACCCACTGGGGCATGAGCGGACCAGCTATCCTGAAACTGTCGGCCCACGGCGCCCGCATCCTGAGCGAAGCCAACTACCAGTTTACCGTCCAGGTCAACTGGGTAGCGACACCCAACCACGACCTCGTCAGCCAGGAACTGGAGCAGCTCGTAAAAGCCCACCCCCACAAAACTGCCGCCAACCTGGCCCCCTACGGCCTGCCCAAGCGGCTGTGGCGCTTCCTGCTCACCAAAAGCCAACTCCCCGACACCAAAGTCTGGGGAGAAATCGGCAAAAATGACCGCAACAAACTCGTCATGCTCCTCACCAACGATACCTACGAAGTGGCTGGCAAAACGACCTTCAAAGAGGAGTTCGTCACCTGCGGCGGCGTCAGCCTCGCCAGCCTCGACTTCCGCACCATGCAGAGTACCGTCGTCAAAAACCTCTACTTCGCCGGCGAAATCATCGACGTCGACGGCATCACCGGCGGCTACAATTTTCAGGCCGCCTGGACCACCGCTTTTATTGCCGGGAAGCTGGAGGGGGGAAAGGTAGAGGTGTAAAAGTGGAAACGGGGAAAGGTGTAAAAGAGGAAGTGCCGGGACAATAATAAATTTACATTCTCAAATTATTAGTGAAGGAATAAGCGATTGATAATGAGCGGTTTCGAGCTAATCATTTGAGTCGAAAAATGTAAATTTATTATTGTCCAAATACTTAAAGGTGTAAAAGTGAGGCGAGCAAACATCAGGCGTACCAAAATCGTCGTAGGCTCCAGCCTACGATGACGTATCAGGCGGCCTCCCGGCCGCATTTTCCGAATACCCACCCTGGCGCCACTGACCACCTATCATTGGTCTTTTAATGACTTATCTACCAGTCCGGTAAAGGATTAACGCCGGCCAGGAGGCCGAATAATACCGTATCCCAGGCTGGAGCCTATGACAATTTAGTGCGCTGTTCAGATTTACCAAAACTGGAAGTTTTAGCAAATCCCAAACCCTCCAACGTAAAGATGCGTTTTTACGTTTTTACGGTGCTATCCTATTTGTAGCCCTTTTTTAAGTCCTTTCCTCCTCCGGCACGCCCAGGCGTGCCACCTCCTCCAAAGGAGGACTTTTGACCGTCTTCAACTGTTGGTTACTATCACCCGCCAGCACGGCCGAGAAATCAATCTGTCCAAAGCCGAAGCGCGGTCAGAATCTCCCTTTACCCTTCCCCTTTACCCAATTTCTCCACCTTTCCACTTTTACACCTTTCCACGTTTACACTTCCTCTTTTACACTTTTCCCCGTTTACACCTTTCCCACCTCTCTCTAATACCCCGGAATACGCCGCCCTAGCACAATATCGCGCTGCCCGACGAGCAGGCCATCCTGTGGCGTCAGGGTTACAATTCCCGAGCCGCCGCGGTTGGCCAGGGTGACCCTTTTAGCGTTTGGCCTCAAAATCGTCGTAGGCTCCAGCCCATAGCCGTCAGGCTAAGGCATACACCCCCCGCTGGCACCGCAGTCACAGACTGCTGTTGATATCCATTCGTAGACAAAGTCTACGAATAGCAGGCGCTGTTCAGATTCACCAAAACTGGAAGTTTTAGCAAATCCCGGATCCTCCAACGTAAAGATGCGTTTTTACGGTTTTACGGTCTAAAACTTCCCACTTCCCAATTCCGATTTCCGACTTCGAAAACTTTTACACCTTTACACTTTTACACGGTCCCCCACTTCCCACCTCCGATTTCCGACTTCCGACTTCGAAAACCTTTACACTTTTCCCCGTTGACATTGTCCAGCCCCTTTCACTGCCACGACCGCTTTTCAAGCGATTTTTTGGGGCCCCTGCCTCCCTCGTTACCTCGGGGGCAGCCGGGCTATCCGCCCCCGCTGGGGGCTCCTATCCCTGGTCCGGCAGCGTCTTTAATTTGACAACCTACTATTATTCCACCACCAGCCGCACCGCCTGGCCAGTCGTCCGGTCGTACAGCAGGTACAGGCCGCCGGGCCAGTCCGTCACCGGAATTGCCGTCGTCGTGCTGCGAACAGCCAGCTGCTGCCAGCGCTGCCCCTGGGCGTTGTACACCTCCAGCTGCAGCGGCAGGCGGTGGGGTTCCGTTTGCAGGTTGGCCGTACCGCGGGCCGGATTGGGGAAAACCGCAAATTCCGCCGCCGCGGCCGGTGGGGTTGCCGTAGCTACCACCGTGCAAAAATCTTCGTTGGGCACCAGTTCCAGGTAGCCCTGGGGCGTCAGGTCACGGCCGGCAAAAGCTGCGTAATCGCGGGGGTAGCGCGCCCACCGAAAAGTAGAATTGGTACCCGCTGGCAAATCGGATCCCTGCGGAAAAGGCTGCCCGTTGCGCAACGGCACCCGGTATTCCCACACCACGGCACCAGCCTCGTCCAGCTCGAAGCCGAACCCCTGCGTGGCGGCACACATGACCACGTGGCCGTTCCCCAGCAGTTGAATACTGGAGGCCGTGGGCGAATAGTTCAGCAGGGGATTAGGATGGGTAAAAGTGGCACTGGTGGTAGCGGGCAGGAAAGCCCCCCCGGCCGACGCGTACGACTGGCTACCCGCATCCCAAACCGGGCTGATGACCTGCCCCAGCGAACGCGGGTTGGTGGCGGCAGAAAAATCGATCTGGTTGTTGAAGACGGCCACTGCGCCGTAATGGACGTAGTCTGGATCCACAAACTCGTCGATCCACTGGGCATCGTGTTGGTAAAAAAGTTGCGTGGCATTGGCGTTACCTTGTTGGTAGGCCTGGGGCGAACCCCAGCGCCAGAGCAGGTCGCCGCCGCGACCACTGTTGCCGCCGCTGCCGGTGGCCGCCTCGGCAGTGGTGGTGCTGTGGTCGATGATCCAGATTTCGTTGAAGTTGCGCGCATTGATCATCACCTGGTCCAGGACGGGGTTGTAGTCCAGGGCGTTGGCGTGGATCCAGTCCTCGCGGGTGAAGTCGTATTCGTGGTAGTTCACATCGATCCGGCCCGGAGACGCGCTGACGTTGCCGTAATTTTGGGCCAGCGAATCCGCGTCCTGCACCAGGTGATCCCACACCCGCCACTGCCAGTGGATGCTGTCGGTAGCAGGGTCCACCTCGATAACCTTTTCCGACCAGATTCGGCGCTGCGGGTAGCTGGCCGTGTCGAAACCCGCCGTCAGCATATCGGCCAGGCTGATGCGGTCGTAGGCCAGCAGCAGCACGTGCCCGTTGGGCAGGTAGTGCACATCGTGGTGCTGGCGCTCCAGGCTATCGGCCACCACGTAAGTCCATTCCACTTCGTTGTTCCAACTCACCAGTTCGACGACGCCGCCGGCGCCACCGCCGCCAAAAGTGGCGCTGTTGAACCGGGGGCTATACAGCTTGGCACGCAGCAGGCGGCCATCGGGCAGCAGGTAAGCCACCGCGCCGGGCACGGCCGCTTCATCAGCGTCATCCCAACGGTGCACCACCTGTCCGCATTCGTCGAGCAGGAAGGCCGTCGACTGCCGGTCGGGATAGATGAGGTTATAGCCACCGAGGGTCTGCTCCGGGTTGCTGGAGATCAGGCCCACGGTATTTTGGGCGGCAAGGGGCACAACGACCCCCCAAAAAGCAAGCGCGGCGAAGGCCGTAGCGAAAAGCAGGATAGATTTCATATCACTCTTGTCTATTAAACTTGTTCTGCTGGGTTAGATTAGCGGGCAGAACAAG
>Ga0213861_10002284_pt1 | contig 16552 bp, 13 predicted proteins | sample PICome_4_FD_160110 | JGI IMG/M metagenome (GOLD analysis project Ga0213861, IMG submission 160110) | Coastal seawater microbial communities near Pivers Island, North Carolina, United States - PICO131 | ecosystem: Environmental > Aquatic > Marine > Coastal | place: USA: North Carolina... | reverse complement strand
TCGCCAACAACAAGGCGGATGAATCGCTTACGCATTTTTCCAGAAATGTGAGCGAGGACTTCGTGGCCACTGGGTAGTGCTACCTTGAACATGGTGCCGGCAAGCACTGACGCAATCGTGCCCTCAATCTCGACAGATTTGTCTTCACGGCCATCGTCTTTTTTGACACGTGGCCCGTAGTTGTGCCTGTTGCGACGGCGACCTCCACCCCCACCTCCTGGTCTTTTAGGTTTTCCTGCGATAATAATGCTCCTTTGTTGATTAAGAATAACTCCGTGTGCTGCTGAATGCTGCGCAGAGAGTGGCGACATCATCTTGATTTAAAGGCATAGCGCAACCTTAAACTCTCAATTCATGGCTGATAATGAAGTTTTCTTTCAGGTGCTTGGGTGAAACGCAAAGAGCAGAAACTTTCGCCTTTGGCCTCGACTTTCTGCAGTTTGCCACTAGGTTGCCTCGCCTAGGCCAGTGATTGTCGTGCTCAGATACAGTTGTAAATCAACGGTTGATGGACGAATTACTCTATTTATATCGTTTTAAATCACCTGGCGACAAGAGCTCTCTGAGAGCTTACTTGTGCACTAGCTGTTGTTTATTTTTGATTCCAGCCTGTACGTGGGCGAGCATCATTGTAAATGATCTGCCACCTTATATTATCTATTATTACCCCCCCCTCTTTATGAAAAACTTTTCTGATCTCGGCCTATGTGCGGAGCTCGTTCGTGCTGTATCCGACAAAGGATATGATACGCCTTCTCCGATTCAAGCAGAGGCGATTCCCGCTGTGTTGAAGCGCCGTGATGTTATTGCCGCCGCCCAGACCGGTACAGGTAAAACTGCCGGTTTCACCCTTCCGATGATCCAAATACTCAGTGAGTTGGATGGTGACAAGCCTCGACGCAATCGTCCTGTTCGCGCTCTCATACTGACTCCAACACGTGAGTTGGCTGCGCAGGTTCATGAAAGCATTAGAACCTATGGTGTGCATACACGGCTCAAAAGCATGGTTGTGTTTGGAGGGGTGAAAATTAACCCCCAAATTCGTCAGCTCAGAGATGGTGTTGATATTCTGGTGGCAACGCCAGGGCGCTTACTCGATCTCTGTCAGCAAAAAGCCTGTAGGCTTGATGAAGTGCATATGCTGGTACTGGACGAAGCTGATCGCATGCTGGATATGGGCTTTATCAACGACATCAGGAAAGTAATTAAGCTGCTGCCCAAAAGGCGTCAAAATCTGCTTTTCTCAGCCACTTTTTCAAAGGAAATACGCTCCATGACACGTGAGCTTTTAGTCAATCCCATTACTATTGATGTAAGCCCTGGAAATACGACTGCCGAGACCGTGGCGCAAACAGCGTATCGATGTGATGCAGAGTCTAAAGCGTCATTAGCGGTTGAGCTTATCAAAGGAGGTAAGTGGGAGCAGGTGCTGGTATTTACCCGGACTAAACACGGAGCCAACAGGCTGAGTAAAAGGCTCGATCAATCCGGCATTCAATCCAGTGCTATTCATGGAGATAAAAGTCAGGGCGCGCGCACCAGGGCCTTGCAGGGATTCAAAGACGGAAAGATAAGAGTGCTGGTAGCGACGGATATTGCCGCACGCGGGCTCGATATCGCCCAATTGCCCCATGTGATTAATTATGAGATCCCCAATATTCCTGAGGATTACGTGCATCGCATTGGCAGGACTGGCAGAGCTGGAAAAGAAGGTGAGGCGGTGTCACTGGTATCTAACGAGGAACGGCCATTTTTTAGCGCGATTGAAAAATTAATTTCAAAGAAAATTAAGTTGGCTGATTTTGAAGGTTTTGAGCCTGAGATGTGGCCAAACCGAGCGCCGACGGCTAGTGAAGTGCAGAAAGCTGCAGCTCAAAGGAAAGCGGCTGCCAACAAAGCTCGCGGGCCCAGAAGGCCACAGAACTCAAGCTCCCCAAAACGAGGAGGCGACGGTAGTGAAAGGTCAGCCGGAAGATCAGCAGGAAAGTCAACAGGAGCTGCGGCTTCTAGAGGGCGGCGGTCCTTTCGGCGAAGGGGCTGATTGGGTTCAGCGTATCAACGGGTTATTGATCGTTTTCTGATCGTTTTGCCCGGCTTGAGATAGCTGAATATTTAGTGGAGCTCTTTTTTAGTGGAGCTCCATTAGCCAAGGTCTTCGACATTGGCATAAAGCGCACGGATATTGAGTAGAGCTTTTTCAAGTAAGCTAGCCTCTTCTTGAGTCAGGTTACCTTGGGTTTTCGCGGCAAGCATTTCCAGAGAGTCGAGCACCGTGGCGGCGGCCTTTAGGTTGACGCTTTGTTCGCCTGTTGCCGGGTTTGTTAGTTGACCCAAGAAAAGCCCAGCATTTTGTGCCTGTAGATAGACAAAGTCATTGAAGCGGGCATCTGATTTTGGTGTTTTGGACATTGATTTGGTATGTTGGTTTTTGAAGGTTCGAGCCATGCTTAGATGCTGGTGCTGTTAGGGGCTGACGCTGACGATGACGGGCTCGAGGGTATTGAAGTATTTTGTGGCCGCAGCCTTGATGTCCGCGGTGTTGAGCGCGCGGATCTGCTCAGGTGCCTGTAGGTGGTGGTCGGGCGGGAATCCGAGTAGGCAGTCGATAGCGCTGAGTCTGGCAAGTGAGCTTGGTTTCTGGTTTGCAAGAGCATGCGAGGCCAACCAGGTGGTCTTGACGCTTTCTAAAACGTTATCAGGAATGCCGTTTGTTGCGATGGTTTTGATTTCTTCTAATAAATGTGTTTTGGCGGTTTCAAGCTGGTCAGGTGAGGTGCCAAGGTAGAATGCAAACATGCCTGTGGTGGAGCCATGAAACTGAGTGGCAGATACGTAGTAAGCGAGGCCTAGCTCCTCACGAATTTTGGTAAAAAGAGGACCCGCCATATCAGTGCAGTAGTCGTGAATGAGCTCGAGGGCGAGATTGTCGTCATCGTAAGCTGATGCTCCGGTGAAGCCTACCGCCAAAACGGCTTGTTGTTTGTCGAGATGAAGCTCATGACTGCTGGGAGAGGGGGTTTCTTGTTGGGCATGGCTGAAGCGCTCTCCGCTGGGGAGGGAGCCGAAGTATTGTTTTGCCAACTGGAACGCATGGTCAGGGTCAATGTCACCAAAGATAGCGATGACAGAGTTTTTTGCGGTGAAGTATTTCTGATGATGGTCTGCGAGCATCTCACGATCCAGTAGGCGAAGTGACTCTTCAGTGCCAGAGGTGCTGAGGCCGTAACCCGTCGGTCCGAAGAGGGAGGGTCGTAGTTGCTTAAAAGCTACGGTAAGAGGGTCATTCGCCTGTTCGCGCAGTCCTGTGATCATCGCTTCGCGTTCACGCTCTAGTGAATCTTGAGGCAAGAGGGGATTGGTAATAATATCGGCGAGTATTTCCATCACCGGTTCAATATCTGGGCTTAGACATGAGCCGGAGCTCAGCGTGGTATTATTGCCGCAGCTTACTCCAAAGCTTGCACCCATGCTATCCATACTGGCAGCGATTTGCTCTGCATTGCGCGTTGTTGTGCCTTTGGGCAGGAGCTTGCTGAGCAGATTGTTAATGCCGTTGTTGGCAGGGGTTTCAGATGGCAGGCCTGTGAGGGTCGCCATGGTCATTGAGACGGTTGGTAGGCGCGTGTCTTGCTGAGTGATCAGCGTAAGTCCATTGTCGAGGGTATGCGTTCTGATTTCTCCTCGTTGATGGGTGGCAGCAGATATCGTGTCCTTTTCCTCGCTTTCCTCGGGATCAAGTGATGTCAGGGTAAGCCTTTCGGTTGTGAGGTGCGCTTGCGCAGTGCGGCGGAGATCATCACAGCTCACCTTGTGAAGCAGATCGACATAATCACGGGTGAAATCGAGGTTGCGGGTTTCATGCCAGTTGGAAGCGAGGTCCGATGCTCTGCCGGATGCTGTGGCGAGGGTGCGGAACTGGCTGACCAGTGCCATGCGGGTAGCTTTGGCGATTTCCTTGGATAAATCTTCAGTCTTGAGTAACTCGATTTCTCGGAGAATGGTTTGTTGCAGCTCGTCTCTTTTGGCGTGTTCGGTGATCGCAGAGACAGCAAACAAGCCGGGGCATTCTGGGTCAGTCATGCACCATGCGCCGATGTGGTGACAAAGATCAGTTTGTTCACGAACGTTTTGGTAAAGACGGCTAGAGCGACCCGTTCCCAATATGATCGCGAGAAGATCAAGTGCAGGGGTATCTGGGTGATCCATCGCCGGCACCTGCCAAGCGAGGGTGAGTTTGCTCGCGGGGATGGCAAAGGTCTTTCTGCGGCTGCGCAAGCCTTGTTGTTTAGGCTCTATGTAGACGGTGACCGGATGCGTGAAGCTGCGAGGGATTTCGGACGTGATCTGCTCAAGGAAGGAGAGCATCTCGTCTTTTTTAAAATCACCGGAGATACTGAGAAATGAATTCTCGGTGGTGTAGCGTTCTTTATGGTAGCTCACCATGTCATCATGGCTGAGTTGATTAAAGAGCTCCATGTGCCCTATCACTGGATGCCGGCGAGCATCATGAGCGTAAGCAGTGGAGTAGAGAAGGCGGCCGTTTCGATCATCTGGATCATCCATACCCATGTCAATTTCACGGCGAATAACGCCTTTTTCCTTCTCGAATTCATCGATGGGGAAGCTTGGTTTAAAGACCATTTCGGTGAGCACCTTGAGAAAGATTTGAGTACTCTCTGATGGGCCATCAATGTAATATACGGTACGATCAAAGGTTGTATAAGCATTCCACTCGCCGCCAGCTGCCTGCACTGTGTCTGAGATCTCTTTGCCGCCGTAGTTCTCCGTGCCCTTGAACACCATGTGCTCAAGCAGGTGTGATAGTCCTGCACCCAGATGACGACCTTCGTGAATACTGCCCGTTCCCACCCAAGCTTGCGTGCTGATGACAGGAGCTGATGAATCAGCATCCAGAATAACAGTGAGGCCATTGTTTAAGACGTGGCTGGTAGCTGTGGTAGCAGGAAATTCCATGGCGAAAACTTGGGTGGATCGTATGGTATATGCAAGGATGGAATCTGGTCTGAAGCACGCGCCCTCGATCAGAATTTGGTTGCAAGGTGAGGGATTAAATATATATTGAAACTTATCTGCTGTGTTCGTCCGCTAATGGATGTACGCCCGAACCGATAGACTGTATATGGGGGCGGCCCCTACGAGCTGATGTCATGCCTTTTCAGGAAGACAGAGGCGCGGAGGATGTCCCCAACCTATTGAGCATACGGAATCGTGGCTCATACACCATGGACGGCACAGCGGATTTTTTTCTTAGTGGCTTCAATAAGCCTGGAGCAAACTTAGGCCGAAATCATATGATAGGCTCTTATCGGCTCCGATGGGCTCTGATAGACTCTAGCGGGAGGTGGCCAGCTAGTAAGGCATTTTTTTTATCGTAAAAAACGGTGTTATTCACTCCCGATCTGTGGACAATGTGCCCGTGTCCGATGATGCAAATAGTAAGTGCTGGAAAACAGCCACGGTTAAGACCGAGATTTTGAAGCTGAATGATCAACCATTCTGCCTCAAGTCTGGTGATGTATTACCGGAGGTGGAGGTTGCCTATCAAACATGGGGAACGCTCAATGAGGATGCATCCAATGCTATTCTTTTATCCCATGCGCTTTCTGGGTCTCACCATGCGAGTGGCTACAATCCCAACCTTCCCGAAGCCGGGGAACTTTGGAAAGAGGAGTTGCATGCGGGCTGGTGGGATGAATTCATGGGGCCAGGCAAGGCTCTGGATACCGACCGCTTCTTTATTGTCTGTGCTAATTATCTGGGTGGTTGTTACGGGACCACTGGGCCACGCTCGCTGAACCCAGAAACGGGAAATCCCTACGGCTCAAAATTCCCGCAGGTTTCCGTTTCTGACCAAGTGAATATGCAGGCTGTGTTGCTTGACGCTCTTGGTATTGATGTATTGCGCGCTGCTATTGGGCCATCTGTTGGTGGACTGGTGACGTTGGCATTTGCAACTCTTTATCCTGAGCGCGTTAAAACAGTGATTCCCATTGCCAGTGGTTTGAAGACAACGGTGCTAAACCGACTCATTCTTTTTGAGCAGATCCTTGCGATTGAAAATGACCCCTATTTTAATGGCGGAGATTATTATGACGGGCCTCATCCTGATTATGGTTTGGCGCTAGCAAGAATGATTTCGCACAAGACCTTTGTGCACCTTGATGCCATTGAACAACGAGCTAGACAAGAGGTGCGGCAAGACAAAGAGACCTTGGCTTGGTATCGAGTGCAAGATACGTTTCAAAGTTATATGCTGCATCAAGGCAAGAAATTCGTGAAGCGTTTTGATGCTAATACCTATTTGCGTATCATCGACATGTGGTCGCGTTTTGATGCCTGTAAAGAGGTAGGCGTTAAATCTGTTCAGGAGCTCTTCAAGAAATGTGCCGAGAACAATCAACAATTCTTGGTCTTTAGTATCGACTCTGATTTTTGTTTTTACCCTGAAGAGCAGGCCGATATTGTCGCTGGTCTTGAGGCTGCAGGTGTTGATGCAATGCATATTACAGTGCACTCTGACAAAGGACATGACTCCTTTTTGTTGGAGCCTGCGCTCTACACGCCCCATATCACCTACGCTTTATCAGATTAAAGCGGGCGCTCTTTGTTTGTTGTGTTGTGTGCTCTATAACTTTAGAGCCTTTAGTCTTTGCATTTCGTGATGCCTGATGTGTAATGGTACTGCTAAAAGCTATTTTTGCTTAAATGCCATTTTTATTATGCAAGCTACACTTCACGAGCCGGATGTATCACAGGACTGCGCACCACTAACGGACGGAAGGGGCTTGGGTGACTGTCTGGTCGCTAATCATAAGCTCAAAGAGCTGATGACCACGGAGCTCCGGCAGGCTGGATTTGAGGTGGTTCCAAACTCGAAAGCAAATGGGCAGACCGTGCACCTTCCAGTTGATCATTGGATTGAGGTTGGCGCCTTATGCATGCTTGCTCAGTCTGATACCGCGGTTTGTTTAATAGATAAACGCGGCGACCTTGTCGCATGGAAAGGCGCAGAAAAGCCGCAGCAATGTGGTGATGATATTGTGACAGAAGCCGAGTGCTTTAGAATCAAGTATCCATGGGATCTACTGCAGCTCAATGAAGAGGTGTTATCGATGATGGACAGTTCTGAGATATCAGGTGAAATCCATCCTTTGGCTTATGTTGATGGGCATATTCATCTTGGTAAGGGCTCTAGAATCCTTCCGGGTGTATACATTGAGGGAAACGTCATCATAGGCGAAGGTTGTCAAATAGGACCCAATGCTTATATCCACGGTAATACATCAATCGCTGATAATTGCAGCATCGGTAATGCTGTCGAAATAGCAAATTCGGTGATCTATCCACACACGCATGTGAAGCATCTCAGTTATGTGGGAGATTCCATTCTGGGCTCTCACGTGCAGCTAGGTGCTGGAACGGTTGTCGCTAATTACCGGCATGATGGAACCAATCACCGATCTCTTGTCCAGGGTAGGCTGGTGGATACACAGCGTAAAAAGTTTGGCGCGGTGATCGGTGACGGGGTTCGGACTGGGATTAATACTTGTGTCTATCCTGGTCGTAAAATTGGTCCTGGCCGCATGACGAGCCCTAATGCGATCGTTGACAAGGATTTGATGTCTTCCCGGATGACGAGCAGAAACTCGATGAGTTTTCAGATTTAGCCTGATATTTCTGGCTAATCGCTACCCTCTAATAGTTCTGGCGGCAGCTCTCCGCCATGGCGAATGTCCGCAGAGGTCGTTTCAAAGATGACGTCCTCGGCAATATTAGTAGCGAGGTCGCCAACGCGATCCAACCAGCGGCAGATGAGTACCAGGTCAAGATAGTCACGGGAATGTCCGGTTTGAGTCTCGAGTTTTTCCGAGAAAAATCTGGAAGTTGTCTTGTGTGTTTTTCTGAGTGGTTTTTGTCGCTCGACTACCTTGAGTGCGAGATCGATGTCGCTGTCGGAATAGGCGGTAATGGCATCGGCAAGCATGCCCGCAGCGACTTGATAGAGCCCTTCGATTCTCGATACTTCTGGCACGGTATCGTTTTTGAGCATCTTGCGGCTGCGTTTGGCAATACTGACCGCCTGGTCGGAGATGCGCTCAAGATTGGTTGCCGTTTTCATAGCGCCGATGACCATGCGCAAATCTGTGGCGACTGGCTGGAAGCGAACGATGATTTGCATGCCGAGGTTATCGATCTGGATTTCGAGCTGATCCTCATCTTCATCATCAGCGATGGCCTGATTGCAGAGTTGTTTGTCTCTCTGGAGAAGACCGTTGATGGTGTTTTGCAGGTTGCGCTGGGCTCCTGCCGCCATGGTGAGCGTGGTTTCCCTAAGTTCTTGGAGCGCGCTGTTGAAATTACTGAGGATGTGATCGCCTGATTGCATGTCGATGGTTGGTTAGGTTCTGAATAATTGAGAGCTTGGGTTTTATCCGAAGCGCCCGGAGATGTAGTCCTCGGTTTGTTTTACGCTGGGATTGGTGAAAATCTGGGTGGTTGATCCATATTCAATGAGTTCACCGAGGTAGAAAAAGGCGGTTCGATCTGAGATGCGGCTTGCCTGCTGCATGGAGTGGGTGACGATGACGATGGTGAAGTCCTTGCGCAGCTCAAGCATCAGCTCTTCGACCTTCGCTGTGGCGATGGGGTCAAGGGCGGAGCAGGGTTCGTCCATGAGGATGACCTTAGGTCGGACGGCGATGGTGCGCGCGATGCAGAGGCGCTGCTGCTGGCCTCCGGAAAGACCAAGAGCACTATCCTTGAGGCGGTCCTTGGCCTCGTCCCAGAGGGCGGCACTTTTCAAGCTGCGCTCAACGGCTTCATCAAGCACACTTTTCTTTGTAACCCCCTGGATGCGGAGGCCGTAGGCGACGTTGTCGTAGATGCTTTTGGGGAACGGGTTGTATTTCTGGAAGACCATGCCGACCTGCTTGCGCAGCTCGATGGCATCAACATCCGAAGCATGGATGTCCTGACCAAGAATGCGGATAGTGCCGCGCGTGATCTTCGCGGTATCGATCAGGTCGTTCATCCGGTTGAGGCAACGCAGCAGGGTGGACTTGCCACAGCCTGATGGCCCGATGAATGCGGTGACTTGGTTCTTCGGCACTTTCATGGAAATGCCCTTGAGCGTCTCGGTCTTGCCAAGGTCATAACTGAAACCAATATCCTCCACCTCAATCAAGGTGGAAGGCTTTTTCTTTTCAGCCGCTTTTGATGGAGATGTTAGTATGTTTGACATGTCATGCATGAGTTTTGGATTTCAAATTTAGGATGGAGAAGTTTAGGCTTAGCCGCTCTACCATTTGAGTTTTTTGCGAACGCGGTTACGTAGCAAGATGGAGACGAAGGCAAAGCCCATGACGAGTAGCAGGAAGGCGAAGGTAGCGCCATTCTGCATCGGCTTACTGAGAGGGTCGTCGGGCAGTTTCGCCAGGGTGTAGATATGGAAAGGCAGGGCTTGTACGGACTGGGTGAAGAATGCCCAGACGCCTTCGTTTTGCAGTGCCTGCATGGGCATATCTGTTTTGTCTGTGGAGGTCGCCGTAAGCATGATCGGCGCTGTTTCACCAGCGACGCGGGTGATTCCCAATACGGTAGCGGTGAGAATACCGGGCAGGGCATAGGGCAGTACGGCCTTGCGGATGGTCTGCCACTGTGAGGAACCCAGCGCGAAAGAGGCCTCGCGGAATCCTTTGGGTACGGCGCGTAGACTTTCCTCACAGGCGGTGATAATGACGGGCAGCACCATGATGGCAAGCGTGCAGCTTCCTGCGAGCAGTGAGGTGCCCCAGCCTTGGAAGCTGAGGTAGCTTGATCCGATGGAAACGGCGAACAAGCTACGTTCATCGACGTGATCGACGATGACCGGAGCGGCGTGGCAGAAGATGCCCCAGCCGAATAGGGCGAAGACAATCGAGGGCACACCGGCGAGGTTGAGGATAGAGAGACGGATCATCGACATGATACGTCCCTTGCCGCAGTATTCGCTGAGATAGATGGCTGCTGAAATGCCAATAGACAGGGCAATGATCATGCAGAAAAACACCAGCAAGGCGGTGCCTACCAGTGGCCCGGCAATGCCGCCTGCACTGTAGTTGAGCGCGTGCGGATCGAGGATCACTGCGTCTTGGTTTTTCTCACGCCAGAGATCGAAGTCCTTGTCTGGCATCGAGAACTTGTTGCCCTCGGCATCGTGCCAGACGCGGAGAATTTCTGGGTTCGAGGTGAAGAACTCGATGTTCACGTAGGGGGCTTCTGATTTAAAAAAGGTCGGCATACCTTTGTAGGCGATCTGGCCGAAAATCAGCACAGCGCAGAACAGAAGGAAGTAAGTGGCCGCACCAAAGGCGCCGACACCGAGCTTGCCGCGGAGCTGTGTCCAGCTGCGCTTTGCCTTGAATGGGTTTTCTGATGCAGTCATGATTATCGGGTTTTGTGGTTGAGCACGCGCTGGCAGGTGCTGTTGATGACAAGTGAGATGGTGAAGAGTACGAGCCCTACCATAAATAGCGCTTGCCAGTGTAGCGAACCTTCAGTGACCTCGCCGTATTCCTGGGCGATGATACTGGTCATGGTGTGTACTGGCTGGCCAACGACGCCGAGACCCTCTCTAAAATTCGGGATTTTGGCTTTGTTTCCTGCCACCATGAGCACCACCATCGTTTCACCGACAACCCGGCCAAAGCCGAGCATGATGGCGGCAATAATACCGGACATGGAGGCGGGCAGAACGACCTTGATGGCGGTTTGGAGTTTGGTCGCTCCCATGGCAAGCGATGCTTCCGTGAATGCCTTGGGCACGTTGTTGAGGGCGTCCTCGGCGAGGGTGAAGATGGTGGGTGCTGCCATGAAGGCGAGCAGCAGGGCGGCGAGTAGTACGTTGAGTCGCTCGGTGATGGGGAAACCTGGAATCCAGGAGAGTAGAGGGGCGTGACTCCAGTCCTTGAGTAGACCGGCAAGGACCAGCACTCCAAACAGCCCGAGCACGACCGACGGGATCGCTTGGATAAATTCGATGCCAGGTTTGATCAGGGCGGCCTCGCGTTTGCGGGCGAACTGGTTGACGTAAAGAGCAGCGCCAATGGCGAGCGGCACGGCGAAGAGCAGGGAGACTCCAGCGACTAAGAGTGAGCCAGTAAACAAGGGCATCAATCCGTACACGTTTTGCCATGGGCTTCCGGTTTGCCACTCGGAGCCGAAGAAAAAGGCGGCTAATGCGTTGCCCAGGGTAACCCTCTCATCGTGACGCCATGCGCTGATGTTTTCCTTTTGCTTGGCGACAATGACGGCAAACTCGCCATTCAGCTTGCGCGCCTCGTCGATGGTGGCGGTAACTTGTTTGTTCTCTAGCTCAGAGGGGAGTGAGTCGAAAGCAGTGGAGAGTTCGCTGAGTAGCGTGTCCACAAGCAGGTCGTGATTTTTAATCGCTTGGTAAATCGGCTGAACGCGCGCCTCGGTGTCGATCTTTATAAAACTTCCGCGCGACTTCTCGAGCCGTTCCTCGATAGCGCTGATGGTCTCATTGGATTCAGCTCGTTGCCTTGCTTTTTTCAGGCCTTGCTCCAGTGCCTCGATACTCTCGGAGGTCTGCCGGTTGAGCTTGAGAATACGGTCGGTTTCCCCGGTCTGTCTGGTCAGGGTAGCTTCGAGATGGATGAGCGGCTTGCCGGCGGACTTGATGCCCTGAATCGCTGTGTTGAAAGCACCCATTTCCTTGCTGATACGCGTGCTGATGGCGGCAACGCTAGCCGGTGTCTCGGCATCGTTGAGCGCGTATTCTTGGGCCAGAGCGAGCGCCTTTTTTTTTGCCGCTGGCGAGATTTTGTCCAGGTCGGGCAGACGGCGGGCTAGCGATAAGAGGAGTTGTTTTTCGGGAACCTTGGCGCAGGCGGCAGCGATGTCAGAGCGGAGTTTTGCGGAGGCGGACTCTTTTTCTGGGCCATCGTCGAGATCAACGTATGCCTCGATGGCGTCCTCGAACTCTTCATCGACCAGTGCCTCGAACTCTTCGTAGAGGTAGATAGCCGATTCTTCGTCGCCGAAGCGGTTGCGCTTTTCAGCGATGAACGCCTGGTTGGCGCGGGCGAGCAGGGCTTTGTAGCCAGTGAGCTCATAACGCACTTTGTTAGTGAGCTCGACACCTGAGACACGTGCCTCACCGAGCTCAACACGGTAGCCGGGCATAAAGCCGAGACCGGATTTTAGTAGGAAAACGCAGATGAAAAGCAACGCGAGGATGGCAAGGTAGGCGTTGCCGCCAAAGAACCCCTTTACCACGCCGTCGGTGGTGATGTTTAAGCCCATCAAACGCAAACCTCGTTTTCCTTTAAACGAGGGAGCGGGATTACTTATGGGCTCGCGGTCTGACACGGCGGCAACCTGCATGCAGCGCAAGTAAAACCGAAGGATGTTTGTGTGTCGATTTGGTCACATTGATGCTGTGCCTCAACGGGCAAGGTGGCTGGCTGGGGGCTGTAGATAAAAATAAACCCCGGACAGTAGAGGCTGCCCGGGGTTTGCGATGGAGTTTCCTTATTGGCTAAAAGAAATGAATCACTTCGTTTGCACGCCCATGGCCTTTTCCGCGATGGGGGTGGGGATGAAGCCGATTTCTGAGACGATGTCGTTGGCGGTATCGGAGCTGGTTGCCCACTTGAGGAACTTGGCTGCCTCACCGGTGGGCTCACCGACGGTGTAGTAGTAGAGTTTCCGTGCCAGTGGGTAATCAGCGATCTTGGAGACCTTGGCGGAAACACCTTCTACTTTGATCGTCTTGAAGTGATCGCCCTTGGCGTAGGCAAAGCCGACGTAGCCGATGCCATTGGTGTTCTTGGCGACCTCGGTAACGATGGGCTGGTTGCCCTCAAGCTTCTGGCACTTCGTGCCGTAGTCTTTTTTCGACATGGCAAGTTCAGAGAAGCTCTTGTAGGTTCCAGATGAGGTGTTGCGGGTGTAAACGGAGATGGTGGCGTCAGGACCGCCGACTTCAGACCAGTTGGTGATAGTGCCGGTGAAAATACCTTCGATCTGCTTCAAGGAGAGTTTTCGAACGGGGTTCTTCTCATTGACGATCACAGCGATCATATCCCAGGCTGCGACGTGCTCGACGAGGGCGTTGCCCTTGGCTTCGAACATATCGAGTTCCTTTTGCTTTACCTCACGGCTTGACATGCCGATGTCGGCGGAGCCGGCGTCGAGGTTGGAGAAAGCGTGGGAGGAACCTTGGGCGAGGATGTCAATCTTCACGGAGGGGTTGTCTTTGATGTAGGCATTTTTGAGTTGAGGGACGAGTTTGGCTCCGAGAGTGTCGGAGCCTTTGATGTCGATCTTGGAGTCCTCGGCATTGACGAGGGCAGTGGCGCCGAGTGCAAGACTCACGATGAGAGCGGTAGCGGATGATGTTGTTTTCATGATGTTTTTTTGTTAGTTGTGGTGCCGCCTGTGGTTCTTGTCTTCGACGGCGGACATCATTTCGCACGCCAACCACAAAAAGACAAAAGATGAGAGGTTACAAAACCGCCACATTCGTTTTCCTGTGTGTCCATCCTGTCACAATGAATAGAGGTGACTTTGCACATCACGGAGTGTAATGATGTTTCGACACCAAAAAAAATCCCATGCACACCATTTTAGTTATCGAAGATGAAGAGGATATTGCCGAGCTCGTGGCATTCAATCTTCGGAGAAATGAGTTCGAAGTCGTGCTTGCCTATGACGGCATCGAGGGGCTAGCCAAGGCGAAGGAGTTGAAGCCTGATCTGATCGTGCTCGATGTCATGATGCCTGGTATCGACGGGTTCCGCGTGTTCAAGGAGCTTGAAAAGGACGCTGCAACGAGGACGATACCCGTGATCATGCTCACGGCACGCGGACAGACGGAAGACAAGATCCAAGGACTCGTGCTCGGTGCTGAGGATTACATGACCAAGCCGTTTAGTCCTAAGGAGCTGGTTCTCCGTATTCAGAACCTACTCAAGCGTTCGACCCGCAAAATCACTGGCAACGAGCTGGTCTGTGGGCCGTTTCGCTTTGTTAAGAATACGCTGCAGTTTTTTCTCAATGGTGAGCAAGAGGAGCTGACCTCGACGGAGTTTAAACTGCTGCTCTACCTTTGTGAGCGAGAGGGTGCTGCGCAAAGCCGCTATGCGATGCTTATGGATGTAATGGGATATAGCGGCGAGGTGCATAGTCGTACTCTGGACACACACATGAAACGCTTGCGCCGTAAGTTAGGTGTGCACGCTGACCTCGTTGAGACTGTGCGAGGGGTGGGATACCGAGTTACATTGCCCTCGTAGTATTCGCGAAATTCTAGTATCAAGCGCTAAGCTTAGCGGTTCGCATATCCGGAAATAGTCATGAATCAAATAATACTAATTCTTCTGATTGGGGTTCTCGGTTTCGCCCTGTTGAGGCAGTACCGCCAGCAGCGGCTGCTGATAGAGAACCTAGAAAGGCGAAGTCAAAAGCGGAATCGTGAGGTCAGGCGAGAGGCCCTCATTGAACGTGATCAGTTCTTAGATGCATTGGGAGATGCCTTTCTGCTCGTCAATGAAACCAGTCAGATTGTTTTTGCCAATGACGTTGCTCGTAAGTTGGTCAAGGGGAGGAAACTCGCTGGGCGAAGCTTAATGGAGGCATTTCTGGATGATCAGCTCTCGGTGGCGGCTGTGAGGTGTATCCGCACTGGCAAACCGATGCAGGAGCAGGTCGTGCTGCGCTCTACCTTTACGCCACTTGGCGCAGCAAACGATCAAGGGGTGAGCGCCTGGGTGATCGATGCGGCGCCGTTGAGCTCGATGACAGATGGGAAATTGACTCGTGTGGTGATACGTGATGTTAGCAGTGAGTATCAGGCAGATCAGGTGAGGCGTGATTTTGTTGCCAATGCTTCTCACGAGCTGCGTACTCCGATGGCGATCATCAATGGTTATTTGGAAAATTTGATTGATGATGATGTCTTGGAGGATTCGGTCACATCTAGAAAGTTCCTTGAGACGATGCGTAAGCACGGCCAAAGAATTTCCCGCCTCGTCGAGGATATGCTTGTCATTTCCAAGATGGAATCGGGTGACGCCTTCGCTCTCAATCAGGAGCCTTTTGCTATCAGAGAATGCATCAATGATGTCATCGATCGCCTTGCACCGGTCATTGATAAGCAAGCTGCAGAGTTGGAGCTAAGAGTGGAGCCAGAAGACTTGATTATCACCGGGGATCGTTTTTATTGGACGCAGATTCTTTTTAACCTGGTGGAGAATGCGCTGAAGCAGAATCCTAACTCGGAACTTAAGGTGTCTGTAGTCGCTGAGCAGCTTGAGGGAGAGGTGAGGATTTCTATTTGTGATGACGGCATGGGGATTCCCGCAGATGATCTGCCCTACATTTTCAAACGTTTTTACCGAGTGGAGAAACACCACTCGCAGAAGCAAGTGAAAGGTACGGGGCTGGGGCTTTCTATTGTTCGGAGGGCGATTGAGGCACACGGTGGCACCATTGAGGCAAGCTCGACCCCAGGTCAAAAAACATGCTTCAACATTCGGCTGCCTGTTGAGTAGCGGTGTGTTGGACTGCCTGAGAGGGGGTAGCATAGGCGTTAAGGGTGAGGGGGTGGACCGCTTTGCCTAGAGTAATTGCTCCGCCCGACACAATGTCTGATTACATTGAAGTGTTGATCGAAGGGCTATTAATTGTTGTGCATTGAGCCGCAGTCTCGACATGGCGGTTGGACGAATGTATGCACTGAAGTGTCGGCGGTCATCATTCTGCCAATCCCACTCATCCTATGCCAAGCAACACATCCATTTACGAGGTTTTCGATCACCAGAAAGCGGATCTTTTAGTTCATTTGCTCAGTGCTAGCTCAGGTTTTGGCCAGATGGTGGTCTTTGCCCGTAAGCTCGATGTGATCCATGAATTAACCTCGACCCTGAACCATGCAGGGGTGCTAGCGCAATCGCTGCATGCCAACAAAAAAGTTGAGCTGCGCGAACGGGCATTAAAAGAGTTTCACGAGGGTAAGATCCAGGTGTTGGTGATGACAGAAGGCGTGGCTCGTGCTATCGATTTCTCAGGTGTGAAGAATATGCTCAATTATGATATTCCGGAGCTCAAGCGAGACTACCTAGCCCGTGTTGAGCTAACGCAGCAAGCTGGCGGAGAGACACTTACTTTGGTAGAGACACAGAATCTCCAAGCGCTGCATAAATTCGAAGAGATGCTAGGGTTTGATTTGCCACGAAAAACGGCGGAGGGATTTGTGTATGCTACTCAGCCGATGAATTCGAAGCCGCCTCGTAAAAAAGGAGGGGTTGCCAAAGGTATTCGCTCGAAACCGTTACAGAATAAAAAGCCGAAGCATAAGGTCAAGGGCCGCAGAAAGTAGCGACAATAGATGTTGTTGCTTTTACTGAGCCTTTACAGCGCTCTTAGCCGCGTGGGCAGCCGTGGCAAAACATGCTTGCATGAGGTAGCCCCCGGTGGGTGCTTCCCAATCGATCATTTCTCCTGCAATATAGAGGTGCGGGATTTT
>Ga0213861_10002278_pt1 | contig 16587 bp, 21 predicted proteins | sample PICome_4_FD_160110 | JGI IMG/M metagenome (GOLD analysis project Ga0213861, IMG submission 160110) | Coastal seawater microbial communities near Pivers Island, North Carolina, United States - PICO131 | ecosystem: Environmental > Aquatic > Marine > Coastal | place: USA: North Carolina... | reverse complement strand
AGATCCCATCTCTTTCCATCAGCTGATATTTTTGTCTTACTTGAGTCAATATTCAGGCTTCTACTTTCTTTTGATTCAGGAATATGACCAAAAGGAAATAGCTTAGATAATAATTCGCAATCATTTTTTGATTCAAAATCATTTTGGCCTATAAGTTCTCCATAGCATTGATGTAATTTTTTAAAAAAGTCGTCGTAACATTTTTTAGGCTGTTTGTAAAACTTCTCTAAATTTGATGCGGCCGGTTTCTTTGTCCAGACATCATGCAAAGGGGGTTCTAAAGCTTTAAAGAATTGTTCTGCGTCCATGTTCTTTTTGCTATCATCTATAGCAGTACCCACCTTAAGAACAGCAAAAAAGCATGGATCTTCATGTTCTTCAAGTATATTTTCTAGTTCCCCATTAGTATGATAGTTTACAACCATTCCAAAACCTCTAACCAGGGCAATAGTATTTTTATAATTATGATGTTTGTGGCTTTCTATAGTATCACTCCAATATACTCTTAATTCAGCATTAACAGTTTGCTCATCATGTTTGCGTGGTGCTTTTGTGGATGTTTTCGGAATTTTAAACTTAAAAGTCTTCGAAGCTACTTGTCCTTTCCTCTCAAGTTTACTCACTGAATTCTGACAATCAAAAGCAGTTATAAATGGTTGAGCTTCTTGCAAACTTTCTTTTTTATCAAACAAAAAACTTTTATACTTCTTAGGTATGACATTTTGGCTACTATTTTTATAAAATTCAAACACTGCGCGTCTTTTACTTCTACAAATTGCAGGCCAAAAATTCATTTCTACATGCTCAGTTAGTTCTTTAAATGACTTATCCGGCCCAGTGTTAGGAGAATCAGGATTCTGATAATCAACCACCAATAACGATGTTCCATATCTATCATCATCTCTATCTAGCCAGAGGTCTTTCGATCCTGATTTATTCCATAGTGATGTTGCTATTTCCACATCATGGGCATTAGTAGTGAGTTCACCATAATAACAATTACCATCATAAGGGATGTCACCGATATTATAGTTAAGAAGTTTTGAATGACCATATAGCCTAACTTCATCTTTATGTGCCTCTTTATAGTAATTGTAGAGCTCAGTAGAATCTTTATCACCTGGGTATACTCTTGAGGATCCAAATATAGTCTTTATGCCTGAGCATGCCCACAATATATTTTTACCAAGACCAAAAGATCCTCCTCTGTCAGCTTTTGTATAATCAGTAATTGATTGACTCCTAAAAATGCCTATGAAATTATGTTCAGATTTAGGTAATCTTTTATCGATAGCATCTTTTTTACTATCAGAAAATTCGTGTCCATTTAAGCCGCGACTGTTGAAGTCACATATCTTTAAAAGGTATAAAGGTTTAGAATCACTTTCGATTCTCTTTATAGACTCTTGTAGTTCCTTGCCTTTTTCATTTTTTCGTGCGCTAGCTTCTAAATGAGGCTTTAATTTAGACCACTGAACCGCATTTTTGAAGTCTTTTTTATTATCATCGCCTAGATAGATAAGTGTGAACCTTATATGCGTATCTATCGTAGTGTCTACAGGTTGATTAAGAGAGTTCTGGCCACCCTCTCGAGCTAAAATCTCATTTGCTGTTAATTCTCTCTTTTCCCTACTACGACCACTATCAAATATATGATCATATGGACTTTTGCCTACCCTGGGTGTCATTTGTGAAGTAAGACCAAACAACCAACCGCATTTATTTTTAGAATTACTCATAGACCTATATAATTTGGTACTTTATTATCCTTAGTTTTAGGTCCAGATTGTTTGTTATCAAATTTTTGTTTAACAGCATCTACAGCTTTACGTAAAAGCTTAATTATTTCTTTAAATTCGTCATCTGTATATTCATAATATCTATTATTTGCTAACTGTTCAATTCGTCCAATACAAACTATTGCATTATGAAGACGTTTATTAGCATATTTTTCAAAGTTTGCCCTTTTATCTATTACTTTTTTATCTACCATAATATTCTCCTTTATATATCACTATGCCTGTCAGGGTTAGAAAAAACTATTATTTCTCTTCAAATATAAGCAAAAATCTAACCCCCTCATAGGAAATTAACAATTTATATGCCTATGCACGGAAGGTTTGTTGAAAAGAAATTAATCTCAAATAAGAGAAGAATGTCAGATTCTGCCTACAGTACACAGTCAATATAGGATATCCTATATGAGGATAAATTATCTGTCAACATACATTTACTATAAATCTCATATATTATATTAATACAACACAGACTCTACGTATACAATACACGTTGATTTCTCACATTATTTATGAAATATTGTAATAAATGTGATTAATAAAACTTCATTAATCAGTGTATTAAAAGGATTAGTAGTCTTACTAATCGTAAATACTGTTTTATAAGCATAACTGGTTATATAATACGAACGTAATACTTATGTGTTCTTATTGACAAATTACTATATTATCTAAAATCTATGACTAATAATAAATATACTGTTGGTGGACTATTCTCAGGTATTGGTGGGATTGAAAAAGCTTTTGAGCAGGCTAAGTATGAAGTTAAATGGGCGATTGAGAACGATAAAAATTGTAATTTAGTCTATAAATTAAATTTCCCTAATCATCATTTAATAGATAAAGATGTTATGGATTATAAGGACTATATTTCTTCATTAGATAAAGTAGATGTTCTAACTGCTGGTTTTCCATGTCAGGCATTTTCCATAGCTGGTTATCGAAAAGGGTTTAAAGACGAGCGAGGAAACCTTTTTTTTTCTATCACTAAATTTATTAAGTATTTAAAACCAAGGGCCATTTTATTAGAAAACGTCAAGAATCTTGAAAATCATGATGATGGGAATACTTTTAGAATAATAAAGAAAGAACTGACTGATTTAGGATATATTGTTCACTACAAAGTGATGAATACCTGCGATTACACAGACATTCCACAAAATAGAGAAAGAATCTTTATCATTGCTTTTCTTTATAAAAAACATAGTGAAGCTTTTAAGTTCCCTAATAAATTTGATCAAAGAAAACTTAAACCCATCCATAAATTTTTTGTTCCGGACGAACAAGTCGATAATAAATTTGACTACAATGATTTTTATGACATTAAAAAGTTACGCAAAATAATGGATGATATAAATACCTTATATCAATACAGAAGAACGGATCCTAGGAAAAATATGAGTAATATGTGTCCTGCCCTGACAGCTAATATGGGCACTGGGGGTCACAATGTACCACTACGGCTTGTTAAAATTAATACTGATGGCACTAAAATAATTAGAAAACTTACTCCAAAAGAGTGTTTTAGTTTTCAGGGTTTAAAATCTCTAAAACTACCTTCAAACATATCTGATACTCAGCTTTATAAGCAGGCTGGAAATTCTGTTACAGTACCACTTGTGAAAAAACTTGCAGTGTCTATTAAAAAAGCATTAGATATTGATTAAAATATAGTCATTGAATGTACATATAATTAATTATGGGAGAATATTATGTTAAATGTATACTTGTCAGGTGAAATCCACACTGATTGGAGGAATGAAATTATCCAATTATGTGGAGATGAAAATCTTAATATTAGTTTTACATCCCCCAATACAGATCATGAATCATCTGATAATTGTGGTGTAGAAATACTAGGAGCGGAAGATAAGAATTTTTGGAAAGACAATAAAGGCGCGAGCATCAATTCTATTAAAACAAAGAAAGCCATCAAAGATAGCGACGTAGTTATAGTAAAGTTTGGTGAAAAATATAAGCAGTGGAATGCTGCCTTTGATGCGGGCTATGCTTCGGCTCTAAGCAAATCAATCATAGTCATTCACAATGATGAACATCAGCATGCTCTCAAAGAAGTAGATGCATCTGCTGTAGCAGTAGCTAAAGATCAACACCAAGTTGTTCGTATTCTAAAGTATGTCTTAGACGGTAAGTTATAATTAATGGTTACTAAAGGCTTATCTGATACTGATATAAGCGCTATTATTGAGATGGCTTTGTCAGATGATGTTAGTTTCACTGCAATCAGAAAACAATATGGTTTGACTGAGGATCAAGTAAAAAAATTAATGAAAAAAAACATTACTGATAATTCCTATAAGCATTGGAGAAAAAGAGTTAAACTATTCTCAGATAGAAGGAAACATTATAAATAGATTTACGTATGGATAAAGAAAAAATTATTATCAGGGAATCAGTTCAAAATTATGGAACCATAAGCATAATATTCGGGTTTGTAGGTATTTTTATTTTATCATTTATCTTTAGCCCTCTTGCCTTTATTTTCGGTATACTTGCAATCACTAAGCATGAATATATAGCTGGAACACTTGGAATACTTTTTTCCATTTTAGGTGTCTTGACATCACCGATATTAATGGCATTAATAAATATGCCAACAATAACTTATATACAACATGGAGTTTTACTGTAATGACTGATTGTTTATTTTGTAAAATACAACAGCCTGGTTATGAAAAAGAAATTGTTGATGAAAATGAATTTTTTATAGCAACTAGAGACAGTTATCCTGTAACACCTCTACACACACTTATAATCCCAAGACGATGTTTTGCTTCTTATTTTGATATGAATAAAGACGAGCAAGCAGCAGTATTTAGTATCCTAAAAAGTCAGCGAGATCAAATTAGAGAGATTGATCCTACTGTGACAGGGTTTAATGTTGGAACTAATGATGGTAAGGATGGAGGACAGTCTATTTTTCATCTACACATTCATTTATTCCCAAGGAGAAATGGTGATATTGAAAACCCAAGGGGTGGTGTCAGAGGCATTATTCCTTCAAAACAAAAGTATATACGTAAAAATGATTAACTAACTAATCGGTTAGCATATAAGTAAAATACTGATTATTTATTATGAGTTTTCATCAAAATCAATCTTGTAAAAATGTTGATTAGCGTCATACTGAAAGAAGGAGGATACTTATGATAATATCTATTCTTGTTTTTTTATTCTTAATCTGGTTATTTTGTTGTGCTTTTAAGGAGAAATAAAATTGAATGAAATCAGCTCAAAAAGAGTCATTGACTGGGATAATCAACTTAGGAAAGAGAGAGATCTTAAAAATCAACTTGGGGACTCATGGTCATTAAGTCAGGTTAAAGAGCTCACAGGAAGCTTTAGAAGATTGACTGCAAAAGATAGAAGTATTATTGGCAAAGGTGTTTTGGAACACTGTGAAGAATTTTATGTTAGTTTAGACGCTCTCGGCAAGAATGCCTACAGTCAAATATGTAAAAAGCGAAGCGCTGCACACTTCTCTATTAATCGTGAAAATTCAAATTTAGATAACGACCCTGCTTATAAAGAATTTGCTAAATATGACAAAGAACTAGAAGAGTTTAAAAAAAATAATGGATGGGACAAATTTAATACTAAGGACTAACAATGCGAGTTATATTTTTTTTTGTCTTAACACTTCTACCGATATCATCCATATCTCATGCATCAACTTATGAACATAAAAGCTTTTTATGCAGCACGCAGAGCCATTCGGTAAAAGGTGGTTTTGTGTTTGTAAATAATATAGAGGTGATTAAATACAATATACTTATTAGCAGTAATGGTAAAAACTTTATTAAAAAAACGTTACATTGTTATAAGACAATTGATGATAGAGTACTCATTTCATTAGATAGTTTAGTCAATGGTTGTGGTCAATATCACTCATATATTAACTCTAAGTCTTTAAGATACAATGTTCCATTCAAAGATAAAATATTATATGCGCAATGCAAATATTATGATTCAAATCTAGAATCTAAGCTTATGGAGTCAGTTAATAAATAATCTATTCATAACCATAGAAAATATAAATAATATTACAGACACTAAAGCATCTTCTGTTGGCGAGGCAATTGAAACTTCATAATTCCAGATAGTCACTAGCCCATGGCATACATAAAAATTACTATGTTTGCTCTATACATTTAGCATCATTATTTTTTACTGAATTAACATAGCTACTGACTCTGAATATTTCTATATCTTCAGATAACTTGCTATTTCTAACTATGTCGCCTTCAAGCCATACCTTAATCTCATGATCATCCAGAAGCACAGGTTTTCTATGATGGATTTCTTTAAACTTACTATTTGACTCCTCAGTAATTACAGCACATCCATTGTCATTGTATATGCCAGCAATATGTATAATCTTATTCTTATTAGTATGATAATAAGGTACTTTTTTATTCTCTCTTCTTTCCCAGTCAAACCATCTCTTCCATTCATACCAACCGTCTGTTAAAAAAACACATCTTCTTGACTCTTTAAAAGATGGCTTCTCATTTAAAGTTTCAATTCTTGCATTAATTATATTCATAGGCTTTTTTGCCCAACTAGGGGAATACGACCATTTCATTATAATTGGACCGCTAGCTAAGACAAGAACATCAGAAGATGGAGATATATTGTAATTAGGTACGATATCTAGATTATAAAGCTCTTTTATTTGTTTCTTATTTTTTAGTGTAAATCTACCGCACATTTGATTTTCTTAGGTTAATGACATAGACATATATAAATAAATATTGTTACAATTATTGTAGTATTGGAGTGCATATAATGATAGAGCTAAAAAATAATATTTCTAGATTTTTTAAAAATATATTATTTAATATTATACGAAAGCGCAAAGAAGTCTTTCCCAAAATATTATCAATTGAATTTACTAGCGCCTGTAATGCTAAATGTATCATGTGTCCACAGCCTGACATGGAACGAAAAAAAGAAAACATGTCTCCTGAAATCTTAGATAAAATCATACAATCATGCAAAGGCAAACCATTAAAAAAAATTAACTTATTTTGGATGGGAGATTCAACCGTTGATAAAAAAATGATTGAAAAGATACGTATAATCAGAAAGGAACTACCAAAAGTAAAACTTTATTTATCAACAAATGCTCAACTACTAGGAGAAGAACGTTCAAGAATATTATTGGATGAAGACTTATTGGATGTTATTAATTTTGATATTGATGGATTAACCAAATCAACGTTTGAAGGAATAAGAGTTAGGCTAGATTTTGATGTTGTCACTACTAATGTTAAATACTTTTTAAATTATAAAAAATCACTAAATAAAACTAAGCCAGAAACAAGAGTCACTATTATTGATATGAAACCTACTAAAGATGAAGTTGCAGAATTTGTTGAATATTGGAGCCCGCTTGCAGATAAAGTAGATATTAATCACTATAATACCTGGGGTGGGACACAAGATGAACTTAATTATGATGATTCTCATAAAGATTCAAAACATCAAGATAAGCTTAAAGAAAGTCAAAATGAAAAATTTGATTTTGCTTGCACACATCCTTGGGAAGAGATGGTAATTGGAGCAGACGGTAGAGTTGGACTTTGTTGTTTAGATCATGAGTTGAGCGAGCAAGTAGGAGATGTTAAATCGCATACTTTGCAACAAATCTGGCAAGGTGAAATCATAAATGAATATCGATCTAAACAATTAAAACTTGACTACCATTCGATAGGTAGTTGTAAAGATTGTAATGCACATACATATCAAAAAAATAAACTTTGGGCAAAATTACAAAAGGCCTAGCATCATATCTCTTTTATAATAACTTCTTTTAAGGTAAAGTAGAGTTTTCGAAGGACATGCTATGAAAAATAACTGGTCAGAACATGAATCAGAAAAATTTATAAAAAAATATACGGCTAGAGGACACACAGAAGCGCTTGCTCTGAGAGTATATACGACTCAACTATTAGGCAAAAATCCAAAACTAGTTCTTCATGGCGGTGGCAATAGCTCTGTAAAAACTGAAGCAAAAGACATTGATTCTAAAACTTATAAAGTTCTATGTGTTAAAGGTAGTGGTTGGGATATGGGCGATATTGAGCCGGAAGGTCTGCCAGCTGTTAAGCTGGATCCTTTGTTGAGCATGATAAATAAAAAAAAGCTGTCTGATGAAGATATGGTAAATTTTCAAAAAAGAAATTTACTTAATATTAAGTCCCCGAACCCTTCTGTTGAAACTTTTTTACATGCTTTTTTGCCACATAAGTTCGTTGATCATACTCATGCTGATGCAATTCTAGATATTACAAATCGGCCAGATGGTTTGAAGCAGTGTAAAAAAATATTTGACCAAAATGTTGGTTATGTGCCATATATTATGCCTGGTTTTTTGTTAGCTAAAAAAGTATATGAAACTTATCAGGAAAACCCAGATGTAAATTGCTTAATCCTATTAAATCATGGGATTTTTACATTTAGTAATAGCGCAAAAGAATCTTATGATCTAATGATAAAAAATGTGACTATTGCTGAATCAGCCATAAGAAAAATGAAAAACAAAAAGCTCAGACAAATTAAACCTTTTAAAAATACTTTGAGGCCTGCTGATATTGCACCAGTTCTTAGAGGACTTCTCACAGATAAAAAGAAAAATGACTCATTTGTTATAAATTATAGAATTAATAAAGACATTAAATATTTTATGAATGGTATAGATGTTAAGAAATATTCAAAACGCGGTACGGTCACGCCGGATCATGTTATAAGAATTAAGCCTTACCCGCTCATTATTGATATTGACCCAAAAGATGATCTAACTAGCTTTTCAAAAAAAGCTGATATTGAATTAAAAAAATATAAGACTAGTTATATCAGTTACTTTAAAAAAAATAGCAAAGGCAAGGGATTAACTATGTTAGACCCATTTCCAAGAGTAATTTATGTAACGGGAATTGGGATGTTTAGTGTGGGCACTAATTATAGTGCTGCATTGATAGCAGGAGACGTAGCTGAAACAAATGCAAGGGTCATCACATCTGTGGAAGAAACATCAACTTTTAAGACTATTAAAGAAAAAGATATATTTGACATTGAGTACTGGTCATTAGAACAAGCTAAGATAAATAAAAGCAAAAAAACCCTACAAGGCAAGATAGTAGTGATAACTGGAAGTCTTGGTACTATAGGGTTTGAAACTTATAAGTTGTTTAAAGCTCAGGGTGCAGAAGTAGTTTTACTAGATAATAATGAAAGTAAAATTAAGAAAATACAATCATCAATTCCAGATTTATGTTTACATGCAGATGTAACAAACAGATCAAGTATTCAAAAGGCTTTTAAGATTATATGTCAGAGATTTGGGGGCATTGACATCTTGATTTCTAATGCTGGTTCTATTTATGATGGCCCCATAGCTGATGTTTCAGATAATGAACTTAAAAAGTCATTTGATGATAATTTTTTCTCTCACCAAATATGTGCTTCTGAGGCTGTAAAAATATTTCTTTCACAAAAATCTAAAGGTTGTTTGCTTTTTAATATTTCTAAACAATCAGTGAATCCTGGGCTAAACTTTGGGTCATATGGATTACCTAAAACTGCACTACTTGGATTGTGTAAGCAGTATGCGCTCGATTATGGTAAGTATGGTATAAGATCAAACGGAGTTAATGCTGATAGAATTAAAAGCGGAATACTTAATACTTCAATGATTAATAGTAGAGCAAAAGCTAGAAAAGTAACTATGAAAGATTATATGAAAGGCAATTTATTATTAAATGAAGTAACAGCGTACGACGTAGCAATGGCTTTTTTCCATCTAGCAGTTTCTAAAAAATCAACAGGAGCAGTTTTAACTGTTGATGGTGGAAATATTGCTGCATCAATGAGATAGCCTCACTTTTTACTAGTCGAATGATAATTTGACAAACCTTCAGCTGAACTCTCAAAAATTCCTTTCTCTGTTATGAGTTTGGTTATTAATCTTCCAGGTGTAACATCAAAAGCAGGATTCAGGGCAGTGCAGTCTTTGGGAAAAATTCTTATTCTTTTTAATACATTACTGTCATCTATACCCGCGACGTGAGTCAGTTCATCTGGTGATCGATACTCAATCATATTTTTAGAAACTTTATCATTTTTAGAATCTATTGTGGTTCCAGGAAGGGCTACATAAAATGGAATATTGTTATCAAAAGCAGCTAATGCTTTTAAGTATGTGCCAATCTTATTTATCACATCACCGTTCGCTAATACCCTATCTGTGCCTGTAATGCACATATCAACCTCACCCTGTCTCATTAATAGTCCGCCAGCATTATCTGAAATTATAGTATTTGGTACACCCTCATTTGTTAGCTCATAGGAAGTCAGAGAAGCACCTTGATTTCTTGGACGTGTTTCATCAACCCAAACATGGATTTTAATACCATCTTTTAGGGCATGATAAATTGGAGATGTGGCTGTACCCCAATCAATAGTAGCTAACCATCCTGCATTACAATGTGTAAGTATATTTACCTTTTCTATATCATTTTTTTGTATGTATTCTGAAATGATCTTTTTTCCATATAAACCTATTAGTCGACAGCATTCTTCATCTTCAAGACAAATATTTTTTGCTATCTCTAGAGACGCTTCGTAACGATCCTTTTTTTGTAAACTATTGAGTTTATCATTCATTAGAGTTACTGATGATTTAAGGTTAACAGCTGTTGGTCTAGTGGCAATTAACCTTTTAGAAGATTCTATTAGATTTTTATCTGATGGATCATCTTTCATTGCTAAAACTATTCCAAATGCTGCAGCCCCTCCAATCAATGGCGCGCCTCTTACTTGCATTGTTTTAATAGCAGTGATTATATCTTCTAGTTTATGTAAAGATATAATATCTAATGAATGAGGTAATTTTGTTTGATCTATAATTCCAACTGAGCTGTCTTCATTAAACCAAATGGTTTTATAACTTTTATTATCAATCCTCATTTTTTGAAAATAAAACTCTACCAGCAATTGTTTTTAACTTATTTTTAGTTTTTTCTGTCATTTTATCTGGCGCTGTAATTATTGCAGTATCTAGACATTTATGTGTGTCATCATTCTCGTTTACTATGAACTCAAAATTATTAATAATATCTTTGATCATGCTTCTAGCTTTCCCAGCATTATCTTGTAATACTTTTATAATCATATCAATGTCAACATGATCATGACTAGGATGCCAACAGTCAAAATCTGTTACCATTGCAACAGTGCAATATCTAATCTCTGCTTCTTTTGCAAGTTTAGCTTCAGGCATATTTGTCATACCAATTACATCAACGCCCCATGACTTATAAAGATTTGATTCAGCTTTGCTCGAAAACTGCGGACCTTCCATCGCTAAGTAAATGCCTCCTGATTGGTAGTCAACTTTAAGGCGATCAAGTGCTGAACCACAAAGTCTTATAAGATCATTGCTAGTAGGTTGAGCCATAGATACATGAGCAACAATCTCTTCATCAAAGAATGTATTAGTACGCGCATAAGTTCTGTCTATAAATTGGTCAATTAAAACAAATTTGCCCGGTGGCAATTCTTCTTTTAAAGATCCTACAGCTGAAACTGAAATGATATCGGTAACACCCTTTTGTTTAAGAGCATCTATATTAGCCCTAAAATTTATATTAGATGGTGAAACAGTATGACCCCTGCCATGTCTTGGCATAAAATATACCTCTTGATCATTAAACTTGAGATTTAATATTTGATCAGAAGGATTACCCCATGGTGTGTTGATAGTTTCCCACGTTGATTCAGAAGATCCATCAATTTCATATAAACCACTTCCTCCAATTATGCCTAGTTTTTTTTTCAATTTTAACCTTCTGCTTTCATAATACTAAAAACTTTATACCCTTTATTTTCAAGGATACTCGCTCCATTCAAATTATAAAGATCAATAACAAACATGAAGCTGATCCCTTTTAATGACATGTTTTCAACTAATTTAGCTGCGGCAATAGCCGTACCACCAGTTGCAATCAAATCATCAACTATTAAAATCTTATCCCTTTTTAAAATACTATTTTTTTGTAGTTCTACTTGGTCAAAACCATATTCCAGCTTATATTTCTTTTTATACACAGGGCCAGGGAGCTTCCCTTTTTTTCTAATAGGTATAAATGGAATTTTATTCTTATTAGATACAATAGATCCAAAAATAAATCCTCTAGCATCTATTCCAACAATCTTTGTTATTTTTTCTTTTTTAACTATTTTACTAATTTCATCTACAATCTTTTTTAGTAAATGTGGTTTCCCAATTAATGAAAATATATCTTGAAACATAATACCTTTTTTCGGAAAATCAGGTATCACCCTTATGTTTTTTTTAAGTAGATTTTCTAATTCATTTTTCATTAATTTATTTCAACTTATCTAGTAATAACTTTTTTTTGTCATTAAATTCAATTTCTGTCAAAATTCCCTCATCTTTTAAATTTGATAGCATCCTAATTTGCTTAATTATATCTTCATTGCCGCCTTCTGAAAAACCATAATCAAAGTCTCCTTTCAGTAATCGACTAACAAAAGAATTTTCTTTTTCATCTAATGTTTTTTTTGAGATATTCATTTTATTATTTGCGTTTGGTCTAGAGACAGTATCTGTCTTAGCAAACTGAGGCAGAGCAAAAACTAAAATAAATACAAATATTAAAAATTTAAACATTTTTCAAAAGCCCCTAAGAATAATTATCATTATCATATTATATTATTTATTAGATAAATTTACTATTTAAATAGATGTTGTTATCATGAACTATGACAATAAAAAATAAAGATAAAATCATAGATATATTAAATGAAATCATGAAATATGAGCTCTCTGGTGTGGTGAGATACACCCACTACGCATTAATGGTTACCGGAAGAGATCGTTTGAGCCTAACACAATTTTTTAAAGAACAAGCAACTGAATCTTTGCTACATGCTCAACAAGCTGGTGAACTTGTCACTGGTCTGGGCGGACACCCATCTTTGGAAATTTCGATCATTGAAGAATCAAACAAACATAATTCTATCGAGCTCCTTAATGAGAGTGCAGCGCATGAAAAAAATGCAGTTTCATTGTATAAGGACCTTGTGAATGAGGTTGATGGAGAAAGTATATATTTAGAAGAGTATGGTAGAGAAATGATAAAAACGGAAGAGATACACAGCATAGAAATTCAGAAAATGCTTAAAGATTTCAGTGTTTAGATTTTTTTCAGAAACTTAATTATTTCTTCAAACGTAATCTCAGTAGCACGCGGACTGTATTTTACATATACACCATTTGTTGAACACTCTGATAGTTTTGCGGCTGATTCTTTTGGCCCTGTAATTTTTTGATTCGATAAAGACATGATCTCGCCTCTGTTTGAAACTGTCAGTGTACAGTCATCATTAATTATATGTAGACTTGGGTAGTTTTCAAATTCAAAACCAAAAAACAGAAAAGGGTTATCATACCCATGTCTTGCTCCCTCTAGTGAAATGAGGTTGATATTATTATCATCTCGATTGAATTTTTCATATATGTTGATACAAGCTCTTTCTGGTGTCAAATCATCATCACGACCCGTTAACATCAATAATGGGTTATTTAACACAGAGTCCTTATCGAATGTAAACCCACAATAAGGGTATATAGCAACACTTGAATCAAAAATATATCTACCATCATCAATTAAGTCAGTGACCCTTTTAAAGTGGGACAGTATAGGTCCAACACCACCTTGTGACCAACCAATATATGATACTTTGTTTATTTTAGGGTGGCTCTTAATTAACTTTAATGCTTTATATGAGTCATTCATAAATGTTATGCCTGACACTTTTGAAAATGTTTTATCATATCTTATATTTCTTGCTTTATAATGATCTAGTTGAAATACGACATAACCATTTTTATTGAGTAATTCAACATACGCTTTATGATATTTTCTAACACCACCAGAACCATGTGACAAAATCACTGCATCATATTTATCTTTTTTGATTTTTGGGAAACTTAAGTTTCCATATATAATTATATTTGGCTTGCCACTATAATTTAAGTCATAACTGTCTACTGATTCAAAACATATTTGTTGATTAGACTCGGTATTTATTGTCTTATAAATTTTTGACGAACTATCACATGGATTTATTTTGTTACTTGTGCACCCTGATATAAAAATCGTTACCAGTAATATCCATATTAGCTTAGTAGTTTTAAACATGAGCAAGTAAAATCTATAGTGTAGCAGCTTTCATACTAGTGGCTATTTTGATAGCCTCGAATAATTGATTGTCTTTATTGTATGGCTCTGGGAGTTTTACATCTTTGTCATTCTCCCTCTCTATTTTTATATCTGGTTCTATGCCCTGAGTATGAATGTCTCTGCCAAATGGCGTATAGTATCTAGCAGTGGTTAATTTTAAAGCAGAACCATCAGATAACTCCTGGATGGTTTGAACAGATGCTTTTCCATAAGATTTAGTTCCAACAATTTTAGCTCGTTTATGATCTTGTAATGCACCAGCTACAATTTCTGACGCAGAAGCAGAACCTTCATTTATCATTACTATTAATGGCAAACCACTAGAAATATCTTGAGCTGTAGCCTTATATTCTAGTTTGGAATTAAGAGTTCTCCCTTTTGTATAAACAATCTTTCCCTCTTTTAAAAACAAGTCTGTAATTCCCACAGCTGATCCAAGAACACCTCCAGGGTTATTTCTCAGATCTAAGATAATAGCCGCAAGCTCTTTATCAGTACTTTTTTTAAGTGTATAAAGTGCGCTTTTTAAATCATTCGTAGAATTTGATTGAAAGCTAGAAAGCCTAAGATACGCAATATTCTCATCAAATATTTTTGTCTTGATTCCTTTTGATACAATGATTTGTCTTACAAGGTCAATAACTATAGGTGCACTAACTTTTTTTCTTAGAATTGTTACTTGAACATTTGTACCCGGTTCACCCCTCATGAGTTTAACGGCCTCGCCTATATCCATATCTTTTAGGGATTTGTCATCGACTTTTATGATTAAGTCTCCAGCTTCAATGCCAGCTTTTTGAGCAGGGGTATCATCAATAGGGGAGATAACTTTTACAAAACTATCTTCTGTAGTTATTTCTATGCCTAATCCTCCAAACTTACCAGTTGTCCCAATTTTAAGCTCATTGAAGTCATCATTACTAAGAAAAGATGAATGGGGATCTAGTCCAGAAACCATCCCTTTAATTGCAGCTTTAAAGAGTATTTCATCATCCACATCATCTACATATTGCTCTTTAATTCTATTAAAAACATCCACAAACTGTTCAATATTTTCAGCAGGAACTCTCTCTGAAGCATGTAAATTATTATTTGGCAGGCCAATATTACTTATCAATAATATGATAATTAGGCTGAATTGGACTTTTTTTATATAATTGCTCATAAAATATTTATTTTAAGATAATAATACCATTATATTCCTTTATTATCTTATTAGTTTTGTCTAATATAGGTATATATTAATAAATATAAATACCAAATATGGACACTGAAAATCTAGAAAATAATATTAATGATAACCTCGCTCATTTAGATCAACAAGTTCAGGATGATGTAGAGACGGCTTCAAGATCCTTGAAGGCAATGTCTCATCCGTTACGCTTAATGATTTTGTGTAAATTAGGAGAAGATGAATTTAGCGTACAAGATATCGTTGATAATGTAGGCACTTCGCAAAGTAATATATCTCAGCACCTGGCAATACTTAGAGATAAGGGAATTTTATCTGCAAGGAAATCAGCCAATAAAGTATTCTATAAGGTAAGTGATATTAAAACATTAAAATTAATTGAAATGATGCGCGAAGTATTCTGTTCGCACCCAAAATAAAAAGAGTAGAAAATTGCTAGAATTTATTGCAGACAATATAATTTTATTTATAGCCTTGGTAATATTGTTATTCTTAATAATAAGTTTAGAATCAAAGCAGCTTTTTGGAAAAGTAAAGCCAATTAATCACGATAAACTTACACAGTTATTAAACAACACAAAGGTTGCTTTATTTGATTTAAGAGATAATAGTGAATATTCAAAGGGTCATATTGTGTCTGCAAAAAATATCTCATTTGATGACATTGAATCATACAAGATCAAGAATGAGATTACTTTAGTTACCTACGCAGCAGCAGATTCAGATGCTCAAAAGGCTGCAACGGCCTTCTTTAGTAAAGGCGTACAAGAAGTTTTTTATTTAGAAGGCGGAATAAATTCTTGGATAGAAAATAACATGCCTTTGTCAGGAGAAAAATAAGATGGAAGCAAAAGAAATTAAATTTTTTGTTAAAAGAATATTTACGAAGGATTTATCACTAGAATCACCTGAATCACCTTCAATTTTTGATAATATTAAATCGACACCTAAAGTGGCATTTAATCTAAATACAACTATTACAGAAATAAATGAAACATCCTATGATATAACTTTAGAAATAACCGTAAAAGCTGAAACTGATAATACTGTTATTTATATGGTTGAGCTTAAGCAAGCAGGACTGTTTATAATTGATGGCGCAGATGATGAATTAAAAGATGGATTTTTAAATATCAGATGTCCTGAAGTACTTTTCCCATATGCAAGAGAAACCATTTCATCACTAATTCAAAAAGCTGGATTCCCTCCTATATTTATTGCGCCTATTGACTTTAATGCTCTTTATCAACAAGAGCTCTCAAAAAAAACAAAACAATAAATGGCTTTGTTTAGAATATTTGGAGCA
>Ga0213861_10002274_pt1 | contig 16602 bp, 13 predicted proteins | sample PICome_4_FD_160110 | JGI IMG/M metagenome (GOLD analysis project Ga0213861, IMG submission 160110) | Coastal seawater microbial communities near Pivers Island, North Carolina, United States - PICO131 | ecosystem: Environmental > Aquatic > Marine > Coastal | place: USA: North Carolina... | reverse complement strand
GCAAGCGTAAAGCCGCGTCCATCGGAAAAGCCATGGAGGGTGATGCGAATGGAACGTCGCTTTAGCAGGTCAGCGGTGATCTCTTTTGGGTCAAATTCTGACGGCAAATCTGCCGCGATTGCCAGATCATCTTGTGGCGCAAAGCCGTGGTCATTGACGACAATAGTCATAGGATCCTCATGTATTTCGGGGTTTTACGGGCAATTGAATGCCGCATTCGGTTTTTGATTGCCCAGCCTGGCAGCCTGCGTGGGCATCCATGCCGGGCGGCAAGCGAAAGGTACAAGGCGCGCAGCCGATCGACGGGTAGCCTTTTTCGATTAGAGGATGCCGGGGCAGGTTATGGGTCTCAAAATAGGCAGTGATATCATGCTTGCTCCAATTGGCGAGGGGATTTAGCTTGAGCCGCCCGGCTGCATCGGCCTCCCAAATGGCCATATCAGCCCGCGTGGCGGATTGATGCCGCTTGCGGCTCGTGATCCAAGCCGAGAAGGGGAATAGCGCTTGCTGTAACGGCTCCACCTTGCGCAGGGTGCAGCAAGCATCTGTGTTGGATTGGTGCATCAGTCCCTCGGTGTCTTGCAAAAACACCCGGCCGGGATTTGGAGAGATGTGATTTACGTTTTCAAGATCAAGGTGTTTTGTCAGCTGTTTTTGATAGTTTAAAGTCGCGCGAAAGAGCATCAGCGTGTCGATGAAAAGCACAGGTGTTTTGGGGGCGATTTGCGCCACCATATGAAGCAAGACCGCAGAGTCTGCGCCAAAAGAACTTACCAAAGCAATTTTTTGCGTCATGAGAGCAAGCGCAGGCTTCAAAATGTCCTGAGCGGTCTTGTCTGCATCGCGTCGGTTGAGCAGCGCAATCCGCGCTTCGAGTGGCATATCATTCAGGTAAGGCATCGTTTATGCTGCCTTTTTTTCTTTTGGATAGAGAAGGGCTTTGAAGGGCGCCAATCCCAGACGCCGATAGGCCGCCAGAAAGCTTTCGGTTTCGTCCGTACGCAGGTGCAGGTAGCCCAGTATCAATCGTTCAATCGCTGGCACAATTTCATCCGCACCAAACCCTGGACCTGCACGGGTGCCAATTTCAGCTGCTGCTCCTGTATCGCCGCCCAGGGTGATTTGATAGCTCTCAACGCCAGCTTTCTCGAGGCCCAAAATTCCGATGTGCCCCACGTGGTGATGACCGCAAGCATTGATGCAGCCTGAAATTTTGAGTTTTAACGGCCCAATGTCGTGTTCGAGCTTTAGCGCCTCAAAGCGTGTTGCGATCTGCTGTGCCACTGGAATGGAGCGCGCGGTTGCCAAGGCGCAATAATCCATACCGGGGCAGGCGATGATATCTGATATCAGCCCAATATTGGCGGTCGCTAAATCCGTCTGCCGCAACGCTTGATAGACTTGTGGTAGATCCGCAAGATGCACATAAGGCAAGATCACGTTTTGCTCATGAGAGATGCGTAAAGAGTCATGGCCAAAATTGCGCGCAATCTGTGCCAAAGCGCGCATTTGAGCCGCGCTGGCGTCCCCCGGTGTTGCGCCGGGTTTTTTCAAACTCACAGAAACGATCGCATAGCCGGGTACTTTATGATCGCTGATGTTCGTATCGAGCCAGGCACGAAAGGCAGGCGTTTGCGCAACGGTCTGAGCTACGCCCGTGGGCGCGTTTGCGGGTTTGAGTTTTGGGGGCTCAAAATGCCGTTCAATGTCTTTTAAGAGCTGCAAATCGGCTCCAGAAAACATAGGTTTAATATTCGCAAACTGCGCATCCACCCTTTGTTTAATTTCATCAATCCCATGCTCATGGGTGGTGATCTTTATTCTGGCTTTATATTTGTTGTCGCGCCGACCAAGCAGGTTGTAGGTGCTCACGACGGCCTCCAAATATGGCAACAGATCTCCCAGCGGAACAAAGGGCGATAGGGTCTTGCCAATCATCGGCGTGCGCCCCAACCCCCCACCGACGATCACTTCAAATCCACGATCCCCATTTTGCTCGGTCATGCGCAGGCCAATGTCATGCGCCTGAGTGACAGCGCGGTCATGGGGGCTGCCGGTGACGGCAATCTTGAATTTTCGCGGTAAAAATTGAAACTCTGGATGATCCGTCGACCATTGGCGGATCAGCTCGGCGATCGGGCGGGGATCGGCAATTTCATCGGCGGCGGCCCCTGCGAAATGATCGGCTGTGACATTGCGAATGGTGTTGCCACTAGTTTGAATGGCATGCATCTCCACGTCAGCCAAGGCCTGCAAAATGTCGGGCACGTCTTCAAGTTTTGACCAATTAAATTGAATGTTTTGCCGTGTGGTGAAATGGCCATAGCCTTTATCCCAACGCTCCGCGATCATTGCGAGCTGGTCCATTTGGCGGCTGTTGAGGGTGCCGTAGGGAATTGCGACCCTCAGCATGTAAGCATGCAGCTGCAAATATAACCCATTCATGAGGCGCAGGGGTTTGAACTCCTCTTCACTGAGGCTGCCATCCAGGCGGCGTGCCACCTGCGCGCGAAACTGCGCCACGCGCTCAGCGACGAATTCATGATCAAAATTAGAATATTGATACATTTTAAATCTCCTGTTTGCCGTGATGATAATTGGATGGGCCAGTGCTGCGAAATGTCTCGCGGAAATGGCTGGCCTTTGGGCCATCGGCCTCAGTTATGACGTCGCTGAGATAGGCGCCGACGACGACATTGGCTTGCCCTTGCGCAAAAGCCAGGCTCGCTTGCGCCAGATCATCCTCGGTGATCACGGACGCCTTACTCAATTCTGGGGTCCAGCAGTGCGGAAAGCGCAGGTAAATAACTTCTCCTGATCTTAAATCATTGGCGGTGACGACTTTTGAGATTGGCGTTACAGACATAGATTAACCTCCTGCGGTTGAAAGACCTGCTCGGCAGCCGACCGGGGCGATAGGCCGTAAAGCAGCACGGCGGGGCCAGCCAGGTCGTGGAGCGCCTCAGTTAGGGCGTTCAATGGAGCCTCTCGAATGACTTGTTCGGGGCGTGAACTGTTTTCGATGATGCTGACCGGCGTGAGCGGATCAGACCCATGTATCAGCAAGCGCCCTTGAATAAAACGTACAGCCTTCTTGCCCATATAAATTGCCGCAACAGCGCCCGGTTTGGCTAAGGCGCGCCAATCTTGTTCTGCGTAGCCGGCCATATCGTGGCCGGTGATTAGCCTAAACTCGGCGTTGCGTCCGCGTCGGGTCAAGCTGCGCCCAACGGCTGCCGCGGCGGCTGAGGCTGCGGTGATGCCCGGCACAATGCTGTAGGAAACATCATGAGCGGCAAGCGCTTCGAGTTCTTCATCCAGCCGCCCAAAAACTGTTGGATCGCCCGACTTTAACCGGACCACCTGCGCCCCCTGCGCCACATGAGCCAGCATCAATTGATGGATGTCTTCTTGTGCCATAGCCTGGCCAAAGCCCGTTTTGCCGACCTCAATCATCGTGGCCTCACGTCGCGCCAGCTCCAAGATGCGTGGATCCACCAGACGATCATGAAGAACCACATCGGCCTCATGCAGTAAAACGCGGGCCTTGTGGGTCAAAAGGGTAGGATCACCCGGGCCTGCACCGACAAAATCTACATGGCCTTGCTTGGGGCTTGTGTCTTTAAATTCTGTGAGCATGTCATGCAAAGCGCGCTTGGCGCCCGCCTCACCCTCTGCGTCATAGGCGGCGGGACCTTTGGAAAAATAGAATTTGCTCCAAAAATCTCGGCGTATGCGACCAAAAGGTAGCGCCAGCACCAGTGATCGAAAAGTTTGCCCAAGACTGGCCAATGCGCCAAGGTTCTGCGGCAAGCGCTCTTCGATATCGCGTTTTATGGCCCGTGCAACCACGGGTGCTGACCCTTCCGTTCCAATGGCTACTATGACCGGATCTCGGTCAACGATCGCGGGTGTGATAAATTGTGATTGCTGTAAATTATCGACCCAGTTGAACAATGTTCCCGCAGCATGCGCGATCTCTTGGGTCTGCGAGTCCCGGCTGTCGTCCTCGCTTGCCGCGTATACGAGATGCGCTTGGCGCGCCAGGTCTAGGGAAAGCGGCTCTTTTGAAATTTTCAACCGGCCGTCTTGCTCCCAAATTTGGATTTGCGCCTCTGGGGCGGGATCATAAACGGTCACGACAGCTTCAGTTTTGAGCAATAGTCGCAATTTAGCAACCGCTGCGGACCCGCCACCCACTAAGACGATTGGCTTTTGCGCCACATTCAAAAAAACGGGAAAATATTTCATTAATTTACCTCCAGTACCTCTATATTAGAAAATTGTTCTGGTACTTGACCAGATATCTGCGATAATAAGGATGAAATTTTTAAGAACCACGCGCCGCATGCGCGCCTGTTCTCATTTGAAAGGAAAAATCGGGTGACTGTTCGTCTTGATGTGGTGGATCGTAAAATTTTGTCTGAGCTGCAAAAGGATGCCAGCCGGTCTTTGGATGACATTGCCAAAACAATCGGGGCATCCAAAACGCCTGTGTGGAACAGAATCAAGAAACTGCGCGAAGCGGGGGTGATTAAGCGCACGACAGTTGAGTTGGATCCCGAGGCGCTTGGCTTTGAAGCCTGCTTTTTTGTGTTGATTCGCACTTCGGAACATGAGGCCGATTGGCAAGATCGGTTTCTTACTGCGTTGCAAAACCGTCCTGAAGTGCTTGAAGCGCATCGTTTGGCGGGTGAAATTGACTACATTTTGAAAGTCCTTGTGCCCAACGCCCGTGCTTATGACAAATTTTACCAGGCACTTATCTCGGAGGTGCGGGTCTTTAACGTGACTGCACTTTTGAGCATGGAAGAGTTGAAATCTGGCGGCGGATTGAGCCTTTAGCTTTAACGATTGTGGCGTTGATGCTGCGGCGTGTGGTTGGTCAAATTATGACGGTCGGTGAAAGAAATGCAAAATAATGGTCAAAAGCTCTTCGTGCCGCTTGACGCTGCCGGACGGCTTGCTTAGAGAACGCTCAGTTCTACAAGACAAACAGTTGGCGGTTGTAGCTCAGTTGGTTAGAGTACCGGCCTGTCACGCCGGGGGTCGCGGGTTCGAGCCCCGTCAACCGCGCCACTGTTGGGTTGTATAGACTGATGCGCGGTTGTAGCTCAGCTGGTTAGAGTACCGGCCTGTCACGCCGGGGGTCGCGGGTTCGAGCCCCGTCAACCGCGCCATTTTTAAATTAAATATCAATGATATAACGTCACCCTGTTCGGGACTGTCTTATCCATAGAGCCTGTGCAGGATCCGCGCCCAGCTGCGGATGCCTTTATGAAAACTCCGCAGATCGTATTTTTCATTTGGACTGTGGATCGCGTCATTGTCGCGGGCAAAACCAATCAACATCGCATCCATCCCGAGAATCGATTTGAAATGTCCGGCGATAGGGATCGACCCGCCGCATCCGACAAATGCAGCCGGATTGGGCCATTCATCGGAGAGCGCCGCGCGGGCGGCGTCAAAGGCAGGGTTGTCGATGGACATTTCCGACCCTGCGGAGGCGCCGTGGGATTTGAAGGTAACGCTGCAATCGGCGGGCAGAAGGCCGCGTACCATTGTGCGGAAGTTCTCGCGGATTACATGGGGATCTTGCTGGCCCACCAAGCGAAATGAGATTTTCGCATTGGCTTGGCTTGGCAAAACAGTTTTGAATCCTGCACCTGTGTAGCCGCTCCATATGCCATTAACCTCGCAGGTGGGGCGCGACCAGATCATTTCCAGGGCGCTCCGCCCTTGTTCGCCGGCCAGCTCAAACAGATCCACCTGTCCTAAAAATCCGTCTTGGTCGAAGTTTAGCCCTTCCCATTGCGCAGCAATCTCAGGAGGCAGCTCTGGCACACCATCATAAAACCCTGGGACAGTAATGCGGCCTTGGTCGTCATGCAGAGCCGCGATGATCTTTGCCAATACCCGAGTGGGGTTCATCGCTGGCCCGCCATACATTCCGGAGTGTAGATCTTTGGATGGGCCTGTGATGGTCAATTCTTCGCCCAATAGCCCCCGTAGGCGTGTGACAATACCCGGAGTGTGATCGCCGAGCAGCCCCGTGTCACAAATCATCGCAACATCTGCAGTCAACTCTTCTGCGTTGTCACGCATGAAGGGCACCAATGATGGGGACCCCGACTCTTCTTCACCTTCAAAAAACAGGCTAATTTTACCGGGCAGGGTGCCATATACTGCCTTCCAAGCCCGGCAAGCCTCTACGAAGGTCATCAGCTGGCCTTTATCATCTGACGCACCGCGGGCGCGGATCACTGGCCCTAGGTCGCCCTGATCCAAAGCAGGTTCGAAGGGTGAGCGACCCCAGAGTTCAAACGGATCTACGGGCTGAACGTCGTAATGACCGTAAAACAATACATGCGGCCCTTCAGAGCCGGCATGGGCGACAACCATCGGATGACCCGGGGTTGCGCGCTTGCTGGCGTCAAAGCCAATGGATTTGAGATCTTCAACCAACCAATTGGCGGCTTTTTCACAGTCTTGGCGATAAGCTGAATCCGTTGAGATGCTCGGAATACGCAGCAATTTAAATAGGTTCTCGGTTGACTGTTTGATGTTAGCGTCAATATGAGCCAAAACGGGGTCGAGCACAGCTATGGACATGGGATCTCCAAACAAGTTAGTGACGCGAATCTGCTGTCCATTGATTGGGTATTGTTGGCGTTAGTCAAATAAAAACACGCGCCATTTATGATCTGTTTAAGGTAAGATCAAAGGTGTTACTGGATGAAAACGTATATTGCTGAAGGCAAAGTGTAGCTAAACCTCGCTTATTGAACCAAATTATAACTGCAAGCTCTATATTTTTTGCACCCTTAGTGTTAAACAGGTGCCATCCGTCCGGAGGCCGTTGGGGGCGCCCGGGAGTAGAACGCGCAGGGCAGCTCCATGATTGGCCGAAAGTCATCACGCAAAAAAAATATTAAAAAACCGTTAAAGCTGAAAGGCTTTGACGATTTTAAAGTGACTCTGGGGGATGTGATGCGTGGAGAGCGCGCAACACGCGGCAAGTCGCTTATGGACGTGCAGCACGACTTGAGAATCAAGGCTGCTTATATTGCTGGAGTGGAAGATTGCGACCCTTCGGTGTTTGACACGCCTGGATTTATCGCGGGTTACGTTCGCTCCTATGCGAAATATCTCGGTATGGATCCCGACGCGTCTTTTGAAATGTTTTGTAAAGAAAGCGGGTTTGAATCCATACACGGAATGTCGGAGCGTGCCCTACCGACGCGGTTGAGCCGTGAAGATCGCCTGGCCGCTTCTATCACGCGCCGGCCTGTTGGAGCCATCGCCAGCACGACCCCATTTCTGCCGCCCAAAGAAAGTTTTTTAAACCGGGTAGATGTGCGGGCTTTTGCATCGTCGATGGTTCTGATGATTTTGCTGGGTGGGCTGGGGTATGGAGCCTATTCAGTGGTACAAAAAATTCAGCGCGTGCAAATGGTCCCGGTTGAACAAGCCCCATTGGTGGCCTCTGATCTGGATCCCCTGCGACCGCGGGAGACTGCCTCGGTCGAGGCGTCCCTACGAAATGCGCAAAGTGATGATATTTATAGACGTATTTATCAGCCGCAGGCCTTAGATGTCCCGGTTGTGGTGCCGAGAGATGGACCAATCGCCAATATTGATCCAGCGCAACGCGGCGCTTTTGCGGCGCAAGAGCCGCCAATAGTCACAAGTTTTGTTGATGAGAGCATTGAAGATATTTTGGCAGGTCTCGTCAGTCCCGCGCCAGAGCCGGAACTGAAAGCGGCGTTGCAAGTGGTTGAGAGCTTTCCTGCGCCGGTGCAGCTGGTCTCGTCACAAGGTGTTTGGTTGCGTGTAAAAGATGCTGAGGGCTCAATTATTTTCGAGCGTATAATGGACGCGCGCACGCCCTATGAGGTGCCGCTCAATGATCCACCAGCTGTGATTGAACGGGCGGGCAATGCCAGCGCGTTGTTCTTTGTGGTTAATAGCGCGCTTTATGGCCCCGCTGGCGCCAGTGGCCGTGTGGCGAAAAATATTGAACTTTCTGCGGAAAACTTGACGCAAAGTTATGAGATTTTTACGCCTCAGGATGAATCGCCGCTTTATAGTTTCCTACTTGAGCTTGAAACTGATCGCGTCAAACCGTAGTCATAAGACAACATTCTTAACTCGTGAAAGTATAGCATGTCTCTCAATCATATTCGCCCGTGGCGTAACATTTACCGCCGCAAAAGTCGGCAGATCATGGTTGGCTCGGTTCCAGTGGGCGGGGACGCGCCCATTACGGTCCAGACAATGACGAATACGCTGACCACGGACGTGGCTGCAACCATTGCGCAAATTCAAGCCTGTGCGGATGCCGGTGCAGATATTTTGCGGGTCTCCGTGCCCGATGAGGCCTCCTCCAAAGCGCTGAAAGAGATTGTGCGTGAAAGCCCGGTTCCGATCGTGGCCGACATCCATTTTCACTATAAGCGCGGCATTGAATCCGCCGAGGCCGGTGCGGCTTGCCTGCGGATCAATCCGGGCAATATCGGCAACCAAGAGCGCGTGCGGGAGGTGATCAAAGCTGCGCGCGATAACGGCTGCTCCATTCGGATCGGCGTGAATGCCGGTTCGCTCGAGAAACATTTGCTCGACAAATACGGTGAGCCTTGCCCGGATGCGATGGTGGAAAGCGGTCTCGAGCATATTAAAATTTTGCAAGACAATGATTTTCATGAATTTAAAATAAGCGTCAAGGCCAGTGATGTCTTTATGGCCGCTGCGGCCTATCAAGCGTTGGCGGAGGCCACTGATGCGCCGATCCATCTTGGGATCACCGAAGCGGGTGGACTTATGTCCGGTACGATTAAATCCGCAATCGGCCTGGGAAATCTGCTTTGGATGGGCATCGGCGACACGATCCGCGTCAGCCTCTCTGCCAATCCCGTGGAAGAGGTGAAGGTTGGTTATGATATCCTCAAATCACTGGGCCTGCGCCATCGCGGGGTGAATATAATTTCTTGCCCAAGCTGCGCGCGACAGGGTTTCGATGTGATAAAAACAGTTGAGACTTTGGAGCGCCGGCTTGAGCATATTAAAACCCCCATGTCCCTCTCGATCATCGGCTGCGTGGTCAATGGGCCAGGAGAGGCATTGATGACCGATGTGGGCTTCACTGGCGGTGGTAATGGTGCTGGCATGGTCTATTTAGCCGGGCAGCAAAGCCATAAATTGTCAAATGATGAGATGGTGGAGCATATTGTCACTCAAGTTGAGACGCGTGCGGCACAGTTGGAGTTGGAAACGGCCACGGCGGAGACTTCTGGCGGTTAAGGCGTTTTCACCGCGTCCAAAATATCCTGCGTTCTTTGCCATGGCGCCGAGCCGCGCGGCAGGAGGGTTTCAGCTCGTTTGGCCTGTATGGCAGCATTTTTCATATTGCCTTGCAATGCATAGCGTTCTGCAATGGCTAGAACAGCCCGGCCCTGCTGGCCGCTGCGGGCATAGGCTGAGCCGATATCGCGTAAAATTCGCGCATCGCGACTGTCGAGGTGGCGAGCCCTTTGCAAAATTGTCAGAGCTTGCGCGTTTGAACTTTTGGTGTTTTGAGCCAGGAGGGATCGGCCAAAGCCTCCTAAGATAAGCGCATTTTCGGGTGCGAGATTGGTGGCGCTGGCATAGGCTTTTGTTGCAGCAGAAAATTCGCGGCTCTCTAATAAGATTTGCCCATGTAGCTCGCGATAAAATGCATCATTTGGATGGGTTGCGATCAGTTGGGCCATGATTTTTTGCGCTGCGCTGCTGCGGCCGCGGCGGTGCTCGGCTATGGCTTTGCGCATAAAATCCACGTCTGAACTGCCGGTCGCGCGTCGTATTGTCCATTGAGGCGCCCGCAGAAAGCCCGATAATTTACCTTGGATGCGCGAAAACCAATAGGCCTGTTTGACATCTGGCAGATGTGAGGTTGCAGTTGCCGCATAGGCATTAATTGTGCGAATCCGGTCCCGGTTGAGCGGATGGCTGCGCGTGTAGGGATCTTGATAGTCCTCGCTCAAATTGGACTGACCGATGAAGAGCTCGAAGACTTCGGCCATGGCAACTAGGTCGATCTTGGCTGCATTCATAAATCTCAATGCCGATTGATCTGCCGCAGATTCTTCAATGCGGGTATGGGCAAGCAAGGTGCGAGTTACTGATCCAGTTGCGCCAAGGGCCAGACCGACTCCCGCATCCGTATGCCCCGCCGCAATAGCGGCTGCGGCAACTAGTACGCCGAAGGACGTGGCCATTTTGGCCCGGCTTGCATTGGCGAGGCGCCGAGAAATATGACCATTGCTGATATGCGCCGCCTCATGGGCGATCACCGATTGCAATTGCGCGGCACTTTTTAATTGAAGCACAAGACCGGCATGTAAAAAAATATGCTTGTGATCAATGACAAAGGCATTCAGTCCCATATCATTGACGATCCAAACCTTTATACCTTCACTACTCAGGTTTGCTGCGCGCAATATCGGCTCTGCGAGCTGTTGCAATCCGTGTTCAATATCTGGATCGCGCAACAGGCTAATACTTTGGGCTGTGGTGGCGTTGAACGCGCAAAAAGCGGCGAGAAAAATTACTTTCAAATAGGTCTTGAACATGTAGCGGTCCTCGGGCCATCTAATAAAGCGTTTGCGAAAGGAAAAGGCATGCCATTGTCGAAACGAAGTCAAGTTGATCCTTTCATTGTTATGGACGTAATGGAAGCGGCCCGTGCCGCTGAGGCGAAGGGTCGCCGAATTGTGCATATGGAAGTGGGACAACCGAGCACATCGGCGCCGCTTAAAGCCCGGCAAGCCGTTGCTGCTGCGCTGCCACGTGATGCGATGGGCTACACGGTGGCCCTTGGATTGCCGGAATTGCGCTCCAAGATCGCTGCGCTTTATAAACTCTGGTATGATGTGGACCTGGATCCGGCGCGGGTTGTTGTGACCTCTGGATCATCAGCCGGTTTTCTTCTGGCGTTCACCGCATTGTTCGATCCCTTCGCAAGGGTCGGAGTGGCGGCTCCTGGCTATCCCTCCTATCGGCAAATATTAAAGGCCTTGGCGCTCAACCCTGTGGATATTCCAACTCGCGCCAATCAAGGCCATCAGTTGCAAGTCGCTGATTTGCAAAATCAACAGCTCGATGGGTTGTTGGTCGCCTCTCCCGGCAATCCAACGGGCACAATGATTGATAAGCCGAGTTTGGCAACTCTGGCAGATTTCGCGCAATCGCGAGACATCGGCTTCATTTCAGATGAAATTTACCACGGTATAGAATACGAAAAAAAGGCCGTTACGGCGCTTGAGATCACGGATCGGGCCTATGTGATTAATTCGTTTTCGAAATATTTCTCGATGACCGGTTGGCGCATTGGGTGGCTGGTGGTGCCGGAAGATCATCTGCGCAGTGTCGAGCGTTTGGCACAAAATATGTTTATCTGCCCACCGCATGTCAGTCAGCTAGCGGCCCTAGCGGCCTTGCAAAGTCACTATGAAATGCAACAAAATTTGGCCGTCTACCGCGAGAACCGCCGCTTGATGCTGGAAGGTCTGCCTGAGGCGGGGTTGACGCAGATCGCGCCGCCGGACGGGGCGTTTTATATCTATGCTGATATTTCTGAGTTCGGCGTCGATAGTCGAACATTCGCCGCTGAGGTCTTGCAAGAGGCGGGGGTGGCTCTCACACCGGGACTGGACTTCGATCCTATTCGGGGCGGGCAAACAATTCGGCTGTCCTACGCACAAGCTACAGGGGAAATTATTGAGGGTCTGCGGCGACTGAAGCGCTTTATGCACGATCGGTATTTTTAAAATTTTAGAAAGATTTGGCTAGCATAAGGATAGTTGCTCATTTAGATCTGTTCTGCGCATACATTTGACGCAATCGTGTTTTGACCTGAGCCGGCGCACCGCCTATAGAGACGCAAAACACGGAGCCAAAAACCTTATGCATAGCCTGAGCGCCCTTGGAAAACTTGTTACCAGATCCTGCGCGCGCGTTGCGATGTTCTGCCTGCGTATTTTAGGAGCAATTTTTTCGTCACTCACCCTGGCTGCAGTATTTAGCGCAGCGGTTCTGGGCGCGGTTTTCCTAATTTATGGGCATGGTTTGCCCAGTCACGATGAATTGGCCAGCTATCAGCCAAAAACGATCAGTCGGATTTATTCGGGTGAGGGGCATATTATCGATGAATTTGCGACTGAGCGGCGTATTTTTACATCGGCCGATGAGATACCGGATTTGGTCAAGGCCGCGTTTATTTCTGCAGAGGATAAGAATTTCTACAGCCATGCTGGGTATGATCCCGCAGGGATGGCCGCAGCGTTACGCGATGCCATCGTCTCGCGTGGGGCCAAATTGCGCGGCGCCTCGACCATCACGCAACAGGTGATGAAAAATTTCCTGTTGGACGGATCGCGCTCTGCCGAACGCAAAATTAAAGAGTTGATATTGGCCACGCGCATTGAAGGCACTTTAGATAAAGAGGGTATTTTAGAGCTCTATCTGAATGAGATTTTTTTGGGGCAAAATTCGTTTGGTGTTGCGGCTGCAGCACAGATCTATTTCAACAAACCTCTTGAAAATTTGTTGCCTGAGGAAGTTGCCTATCTTGCCACGTTGCCCAAGGCTCCGTCGAAATACCATCCCGTGCGCCAGCGAGAACGGGCTATAGCGCGCCGCAATTTTGTACTGCGTGAGATGAACGAAAATGGGTTTTTATCAGATATTGAGTATGAGATGGCTCGCAAAAAGCCACTTAAGACCGTTCAAAATGGCGATTTTACCAGCTTTCGCAGTAGCCTGCCCGGGCGGGATTACCCAACGGATGAAATTCGCCGGCAATTGACCCGCGATTTTGGCACGGCGGAATTTTTCACTGGGGGTTATTCTGTTCGGGCGACGATTGATCCGGCATTGCAACAGGTGGCGGCGCAAAGCCTGCGCCTGGGACTCGAAGATTATGACCGTGCGCAGGGGGTCTATCATGGTACAGGCCAGGTGATCGCCGCCGAGCAGCTAGGGGATTGGCGCGTTGCGTTGAGCAAGGTCGAGGTGCCGCGCGATATTGTAATTAACGATCTTTGGCGTCCTGCGGTTGTGTTGGAGTTTATTAAAAACGATGCGCGCCTGGGTATCGAAGGGGTAGATGGCGACACCCATATCTTACCGGCCCTAGATGTGACTTGGGCGAAAAAACAAAATAGCGACGGCAGCACCAGCAATTCAACGGCCAAGCGGGTCAAGGATTTGCTCGCCGTTGGTGATGTAGTTTTGGTGTCGCCGGCTATCAACACAGAAGATGGGGTATTCGAGAATTGGTCTTTGCGGCAGGTTCCGAAAATCCAAGGCGGGTTTGTCGCCATGGATGTGCATACGGGCCGGGTCCTGGCGATGCAGGGCGGATTTTCATATCAGTATTCAGTGTTCAACCGCGCCACGCAAGCCAAACGCCAGCCTGGCTCTTCTTTCAAACCTTTTGTCTATGCCGCCGCGCTCGACAGTGGCTATAGCCCGGCGACCATCGTTATTGACGCGCCTATCGAGGTCGACACGCCACAAGGGCTGTGGCGCCCCAAGAATTATTCGGATAAATTCTATGGTCCGACCCCCGTGCGCACGGGTATTGAACAGTCCCGAAATCTAATGACTGTGCGTTTGGCTCAGGAATTGGGCATGCCGACGATTGCGATTTATGCCGAAAAATTTGGAGTTTATGACAATATGAAGCCCTATCTTTCGGCCGCGTTGGGGTCGGAAGAAACGACGCTTTACAAAATGGTGTCTGCCTATGCCATGTTCGCAAATGGCGGCGAGCGCGTGCAACCCACCTTGGTGGACCGAGTGCAGGATAGAAACGGCAAGACTGTTTTCTTACATGATCAACGCAGCTGTGACGATTGCCGAACCCCCAATTTGATGGCAGGTCTGTTGCCCAAAATCAAATCAAACCGCGAGCGGGTGATGGATCCGGTTACAGCCTATCAATTGACCATGATGATGGAGGGGGTCGTTGAGCGTGGCACCGCCAGCAAGACGGTCAATCTTCCCGTGCGCGTCGCTGGAAAGACCGGAACCACCAATGAGGCAAAGGATGTTTGGTTTGTCGGGTTCACCAGCAATATCGCGGCGGGCTGTTATATGGGTATGGACCAGCCGCAGCCCTTGGGTCGCGGTGCCGGCGGTGGTGGCATGTGTGGGCCGGTGTTCAATCGCTTTATGGAAATGGCGATAGAGCGCTACGGCGCTGGCGAATTTATCGTTCCCAACAATGGCACTTTTATCAACATTAACCGCTTTACAGGCGCGCGTTTGCAAAAGGATGCAGAGGGGGATCATGTGGTTGCCGAATTTTTCCGTGGTGGAAGCGAACCAATCTTTGGGGTGGCCTTTGATGGGGGCTTTCAGGTCAGCGGCAATATGCCGATGTTCGAGGAAGGCGAAACTGAAGAGATGCAACAGGTGATAACCTCGACAGGCAAGACGATCACTGTGGCCCCGCAGGCCTCTTTTGGCTCTCTGTCCTCTGGTGGGCTTTACTGAGGAAAATCGCTTGCAGTGCTTGGCAAGCGAGCTGGGCTTGGTTAGACCGATCCCAACTGAACTTCATAATCTGGTAGGTTTGATATGCGCGCAGAAATGGTCAATGTTGTGGCAGCCATCGAAAAGTCTCTGGGACTTTTGGCCAAGCGTTTAGACTATGAGACAGCGCCTTATCGCTTGGAAGAGTTTAATGCCATGATTGAAGATCCCAGTCTTTGGGACGATCAAGAGCGGGCGCAAAAGTTGATGCGGGATCGCCAGATCTTGGTCGATGCCATCGCGGCCTATGAGGGGATCCGCCAAGACCTGTCAGACCATTTGGAAATGATTGAGCTGGGTGCGGCGGAGGATGACGAAGAGGTCGTGAAAGATACCGAAGAGGCGCTAAAAACTCTGCGGAAAACGGCTGCGGAAAAGGAACTTGATGCGCTTTTGGATGGGGAGGCGGACAGCAATGATACTTTCCTTGAGATCAATTCTGGCGCCGGTGGGACGGAGAGTTGTGACTGGGCCTTGATGCTATCGCGCATGTATGTTCGTTGGGCTGAGAAAAAAGGTTATACGGTCGAGCTGCAATCGGAGACGGCGGGGGAGGAAGCGGGCGTAAAGTCGGCGGCCTATAAGATCTCAGGGCATAATGCCTATGGCTGGTTGAAATCAGAGTCTGGCGTTCATCGCTTAGTAAGGATCAGCCCATTTGACGCCGCGGCGAAACGGCACACGTCGTTCTGCTCGGTGTGGGTCTATCCTGTGGTGGACGACAATATCGAGATTGATGTTAACCCATCTGATATTCGTATCGATACCTATCGCAGTTCAGGGGCCGGTGGCCAGCATGTGAACACAACAGATTCGGCTGTGCGTATTACCCACCATCCCACTGGGATTGTTGTGACCAGTTCGGAAAAATCACAGCATCAGAACCGCGATATCGCGATGAAGGCCTTGAAATCCCGGCTATATCAAATGGAGCTGGACCGGCGCAATGCCGCGATCAATGAGGCGCACGATAATAAGGGCGATGCCGGCTGGGGCAATCAGATCCGCAGCTACGTACTGCAACCCTATCAGATGGTCAAAGATCTGCGCACGTCTTATGAGACTTCAGACACCAAAGGTGTATTGGATGGGGATCTCGATAGTTTGATGGCGGCGACTTTGGCGATGAATGTTTCTGGTAAATCGCGGGCAGACGCTCAGGGCGATTAGAGACCCTCCGATACAAAAAGGCGCGGACTAAGCCGCGCCTTGTGAGCCTGAAAAGAACCTTGCCTTATTCTTTTGACGCTGGGGCGGCCGTTTGTTTTTTGGCCGAGCCTGGATTTAGAGGATCATCTTGGCGCTGGACGGAGCCTTCAAAATGCGCGCCGCTTTCGATAGCGATGGTTTTGTGAATGATGTCGCCCTCAACCTGTGCTGTAGATGTCAGTCGTACTTTCAGGCCACGCAACCGGCCAATCACATGGCCATTGACCACAACGTCATCCGCAATGATTTCGCCCTTAACGGTTGCACCTTCGCCAATGGTTAGTAGATGGGCGCGAATGTCGCCGTCAACCCGACCTTCAACTTGGATGTCGCCAGTAGTTTTCAGATTGCCGGTGACATGAAGATCAGACGACAGGACCGATGCGGGCGGTTTTGCTTTTGGTGTTGTGGGCTTGAATTCTGCCGCTGGTTTGTTGATCGGCGCCGCGGTTTTTTCGGCCGCAGCGGCGTTTGGTTTCGCGGATGGGTCATTGATTTTGCTTTTAGAAAACATCTCTTCCTGCCTTGATAAATGTCATTGGGTTTACGGCTTTACCATTCACGCGGACTTCATAGTGAAGATGGGTGCCGGTTGATCTTCCTGAGTTTCCCATATCACCGATCCTTTGTCCACGGGAAACGCGTTGGCCTTTTTTTACACGAATTTTTGCCAAATGGGCATAACGAGTTTCGATTCCAAACGCATGCTTGATATAGACAACGCGGCCGTAAGCGCCCCCCCATTCCGCGCTCGTGACCACGCCGTCGGCGGTGGCATAAATGGGAGTTCCACGGATAGCAGCAAAATCAGAGCCA
>Ga0213861_10002271_pt1 | contig 16605 bp, 12 predicted proteins | sample PICome_4_FD_160110 | JGI IMG/M metagenome (GOLD analysis project Ga0213861, IMG submission 160110) | Coastal seawater microbial communities near Pivers Island, North Carolina, United States - PICO131 | ecosystem: Environmental > Aquatic > Marine > Coastal | place: USA: North Carolina... | reverse complement strand
GAATAAACGCATAGCCAAAAAACATTGCACCGATTACAAATGCCAAGCTCCCACGTGAAGCTGAAATAGCCGCGGATTCTGACACCTGCACTTTATCCATCAGTCCACAAGAACAGCATCGTATATCCTTGTATAAAGTTGCTAAGCATAACGTATTCCTTTTTCATTCTAATTACTTGCCTGTTCCATTGCGGTGCAACGATACAGAACTCGTCTTTGCCCAGTAAAATCATTTATCGGATAATGCAACGTAAATCGATTATCCCAGATAACCAAATCACCTTCTCGCCATCGGTGCCGAAATATAAATTCGGACTGAGACATATACTGATCAAAATAGTCAATTAACGGTTTACTTTCCGCTTCGCTCATACCCTCAAAACGACTAACAAACATTTTGTTCAGGTAAATCCCTTTTCTTTTCGTTACCGGATGTTCCCGAATTACTGGGTGAACGGCAGTTTCTGTGGGATGATCTGGTTGACCTGGCCCGTTATAGCTATGCACAGCATTAAGAGCCTGCAAAAACTCACGCATACCCGCACTCAAGCCATCATAGGCCGCAACGGTACTGGCGAATCCAGTATCCCCACCAATTATCGGCAGGACCTGAGCCGACAAAGCTGAATATAAACCTGCAGGGTTACGAAATGTCACATCGGCATGCCATTCACTTCCACCAAATAAACGGTTGCCGTCTGGCTCTTTACGCATTTCAAGTACATCGTCAAAGCCTTCGGCGAAAATAACGCCTTCATCGGCATGATGCAGAAATAATGGTCCAAAATGCCTAACCAATTCACGGAGACTCCTAGCCTGCAAAAATTGATCACGAACAACTACTACCAAATAACGATCAAGTAGTCTTCGCAATCCATTTGCAACAGCCAAAGACGTCCACTTACTATTTTCCAAGCCCTCAACTTCAACACCAATCTCTGGTGCGGATTGCTTAATAACGACACTCTCATCAAATAGGTTTGTTAGCTCACACATGCGCAACTCCAACTAAAATAAACTAACACTTAGGGTATAGCTAACGTTTCTGTTTCGACCACCTTCAAATTTCGTTTTCGAAGACCGTTAACTTTTTGACTTACATTATCTCCAAGAACCAGCAAGGCAGGAGTCAATACTAGGGTTAGAATCGTCGCAAATGCCAGACCGCCGGCAATTGCGCTAGCCAATTGAGTCCACCATTGGGTTGAGGGTGCGCCAAACGAAATTTCCCGGTTAATCAAATCAATATTCATTGCTAGAACCATAGGAAGTAGTCCAAGAATTGTCGTAAAGGCTGTGAGAAAAACTGGCCTAGCTCTTAATTTTCCGGTTTCAAGTGCCGCTGCATACCCATTCATACCTCCAGATCTCATACCATTATACGTATCAATAAGAACGATATTGTTGTTCACCACGATGCCGGCAAGAGCAATGATGCCCAGCCCGACCATTACTATACCAAATGGTTGTGCTGTCACCATTAATCCTATAAGGACACCTGCGGTAGAAAAGATGATTGCCGAAAGTACTAGAAATGCCTGATATACGCTGTTAAACAGCGTTACAAGTATGATACCCATTAATAGGATTGCCAGTAGAAATGCGCCGGCCAAAAACTGACCTGCTTCTTTCTGATCCGCATCCTCACCCTTAAATCGGAACTCTACAGCGGCATCAATTTCAGCCTCCTGCAGAGCTTTTCGGAGCGCCCGTGTTTGGTCATCTACCAATAACCCATTAGCAACATCTGATTGGATGGTGATAACACGTCTAGAGTCAACCCTATTTAATGTCCCGGTTCTTGGTGATGGTTTAAGGGTCACAAAATTACTTATCGGTATCATTCCATTACTTGTGGGAACACGCAACTGATCAAGTTGACCAAGATTTCTTTGCGAAAAAGGAAAACGAACTCTTATATCCACCTCGTCATCGCTGTCATCCGGTCGATAATCTGAGACTTTTATACCCGTCGTAACCATTTGAATTGCATTTCCTAAGGTTGCAATATCCGCACCAAATCTAGCAGCTTCTTCGCGATCTACCTCAACACGCCATTCTATACCCGGTAACGGTCGATTATCTTCGCTATCAGCGAAACCACCAATTTTCTGCATCAGTTCGCGTACCTGGGCAACCACCGGTCCAATTCGCCAAGGTTCACGTGAACTAAACTCCACCTGTATCGGTTTACCACCGCCGGGGCCACTTTCGGCTTCCCGAAACTCCATCACTATCCCGGGAATACTCTCGGTTTTGGATCGTAGCCCGGATAAGATTTTCTTAGCCGGCTGCGTTCATCCCATGCGGCGAATTCAAGTTAAATTATACCGATAACATCCTCAGCTACATTTTCTCCACTAGCGCTATTGAACGAACGCGAGTGGATCGCAACAATGCCCTCAGGACCAATAATTTGTTGCTCGAATTCACGGGTTATTGAATCGTTCTCATAAATAGAAAAATCCCCTCTAGTGTGAACCTGCACCATTGCAAACTTCTGTTTCATAAAATTGTTGTGACTATAATAGGGACACGATCTCATAGTCGAAGATATAGAGTAAGATGTTTATAGTGACAATAACTAAACACTAACTTAACCCAAGGGAATGTAACTGGCAAATTTATTACTCTCAGAACAACGGATTAATCCAGACCGAGTAAGCTAACTGAATCTCTTGGCTGCAAAAAAGCGAAACTGCTGAACATTATTATGTTTAAAAATTCAACAGCCAATTGTTTCGTTTATCTACCTGTCATGGTTAATTTCACAAGTACCAAATATTCCCAAGCCTTCATCAAAAATTTAGTCAATTAATTGTTAATCCGATAATTTATAAATGACCATATGAATCTTTACCACGACACGTTTCGCGTGCATCAATCTACAAATATAGAAGATAAGACTACGGGAGCCAAGGAACTGTTAACAATAGTAGAAAATGAGAAGCTCTGGGAATTTAATCACACCCAGTCAGCTATCCTTGAAGCTCCAGGCACGCCGGTTTCGATAACTTTAGTGCACCCTAGCAAACTGAAAAAAAGAAGTTTACGCAATCCAGATGGGCGAGCAGCTCTTTTACATGCCATTGCCCATATTGAATTTAACGCTATAAATCTAGCACTGGATGCAGCTCTACGTTTTTTTAATACACCAAGGGAATATATATCTGACTGGATTGCGGTTGCAGCGGACGAAGCGCGTCACTTCGGCCTTTTGCGCAAACGATTGCGTGAACTCAACTACGATTATGGAGACTTCCCTGCCCATAACGGTCTTTGGGCTATTGCTGAGAAAGCATCGACCGATCCATTAACCCGAATGGGTATTGTTCCAAAAGTACTAGAAGCACGTGGCCTAGATGTCACCCCTGCTATGCATCGGGCATTCATTGATGTCGGCGATCACAAAAGCGCTGATATTCTTGCCTTAATTTTACGAGAAGAAATTGGTCATGTCGCGATAGGCAATCGCTGGTTTCACTATTTCTGTGCGCGCGAAAAGCTTGACTCGGAGACAACCTTTGAATCGCTACTTATTCAACATTGCCGTGGTAGTGTTCGCGGCCCATTCAATAGGGAGGCCAGGCTACAATCTGGATTTAGTGAGTCAGAACTGGAAATTTTAGAGCGTTTGTCACCGCACAATAAAAACACTACTTAACTATGCGATAACACGGTGAATATTCTACACCCTCCAATTTCATTCGATTATCGGCGACAAAAGATTGCAACAGAAAATCCATAGATTCCATAATCGCGGTGTCGCCGTGAATTTCAAAATGACCATGCTGCTCCACTGCCTTAATACCCTCCTCCTTGACATTACCAGCGACAATACCGGAAAACACACGCCTTAGGTTTGCAGCAAGCTCATGAGCAGGCATATCCCGATCAATTCTCAGACTCGACATGTTCTCATGGGTGGGATTAAACGGCTCCTGATAATCCTCAGATATTTTTAAACGCCAGTTAAAATAATAGGCGTCCCGGGTTTCACGACGATACCGACGCACGTCTCTTAGAGAGTGCAGTATATAATCCGCAGCTTGTGCCGAATCTCCAACCACAATACGATAGTATTTGTGGATATCATCGCCTAATGCTACCCGAAGAAAACGGTCAATACTTTCAAAGTATTCTTTCGAACTCGCCGGGCCGGTAAATACCAAAGGAAAAGGCATTTCCTTATTTTCCGGATGTAACAGAATACCGAGCAAATAGAGTATTTCTTCCGCCGTACCCACCCCTCCTGGAAACACAATGATTCCGTGCCCCAAACGCACAAAGGCCTCAAGGCGTTTTTCAATGTCAGGAAGAATAACTAGATTATTAACGATTGGATTCGGTGACTCTGCGGCAATGATCCCAGGTTCTGTTATTCCAAGATAACGTCCGTTCTGAATTCTTTGTTTCGCATGCCCAATAGTCGCACCCTTCATTGGGCCTTTCATTGCCCCCGGACCACATCCAGTGCACACATCCAACCGGCGAAGTCCAAGCTCGTATCCTACTTTTTTAGTGTAGTCGTATTCTGTTCGAGAAATCGAATGCCCACCCCAACATACGACCAAACGTAGATGAGTCACCGGCTCTGTGATACCTGCATTACGCAGTAAATGAAACACCGAATCTGTAATGCCGTAACTTTTTGATTGGTCTAAAGATTCATTACTAAATACATCATCATGACTAAACACAATATCGCGTAATACGGCGAATATATGTTCGCTGATGCCTCTAATCATTCGACGACCAACAAAAGCGCTGGCAGGCGCATTTTCTAGATAAAGTTTAATTCCGCGCTCCTCAGAAATAATCGCTACCGAAAAAGAATGGTATTGCTGCAGAAGCAACCGTGGGTCATCTGTTTCATTGTCACAGTTCATTACTGCCAGACAGCACGTTCTAAATAGATCGTGCAACTTACTGTGACGGCTATCGGTCAAACGTTCAATTTCAGTCTGTGATAGTACGCCTAATCGACCGGTAGGACGTATTGTTGTATTCCGTGTTTGGATTAACATACGATACTCATCAAGTAATAACTCTATTAATGTGACTCAGATAAACAGCAGACAGGGTCTGAGAATTGATTTTATTGAATTTTTAGTTAGTCTTCTGAAGATCGTAAATTACAGCGGTTATAACTATCAAGCAAGCAGTTGTCTCACACCACAGGCGGTGTACTTTTTAGACAAAGTAGGCACAAAGATTCGTATTCCAGAGTGAATACGTTATCGACAGCATGCCAAAAACTACTCTCCCAACAGGCTATTTCGTATCTAGTAAGACCACATCTACTTAACATTTTATCAATATCAGGTAGAATCGACGCATGACAAACAAAATGCATCTAATTGCATACCTATGATAAATTTTTATTATCACGATAAAACGCTACTCATTACTTCGGATTATTACTATGCAACCAACCCCCGATCTTATTTCACTCGGAATTACGGATACTGTCGAAATCCTACATAATCCGAATTACGAAACCCTTTACCAAGAGGAAACCCGTCCCGAATTAAGTGGTTTCGAGAAAGGTATTGTCTCGACAAGTGGCGCAGTTGCTGTAGATACCGGAGTATTCACTGGGCGTTCCCCAAAAGACAAATATATTGTTCGAGATGAAAACACTCGGGATACTTTCTGGTGGTCAGATCAAGGCAAAAATGATAACAAGCCATTATCTGAAGAACATTGGAAAACATTAAAATCTCTAGTAACCACACAACTTTCGAATACAAAGCTTTTTGTTGTTGACGCCTATTGTGGCGCTAATGTCGGAAGCCGCTTAAGCATTCGATTCGTAATGGAAGTTGCCTGGCAAGCTCATTTCGTTACAAATATGTTTATCCGACCATCAGCAGAAGAGTTAAAAACCTTTGAACCAGATTTTGTCGTCCTTAATGGCTCCAAAACCAACAATCCAAACTGGCAAGACATGGGCCTAAATTCAGAAAATTTCGTGGCTTTCAATCTCACCGAAAAAATACAACTTATTGGTGGAACTTGGTATGGCGGCGAAATGAAGAAAGGTATGTTCTCTCTTATGAATTACCTTCTTCCTCTGCGCGGCATGGCTTCCATGCACTGCTCTTCAAATATGGGTGAGGATGGTGATACCGCGATTTTCTTTGGACTATCCGGTACAGGCAAAACAACCTTATCGACTGATTCGAAACGACAGTTAATCGGTGACGATGAACATGGTTGGGACGACGACGGCATCTTCAACTTTGAAGGCGGTTGCTATGCAAAAACTATCAGGCTAAGCGCAGAAGCCGAGCCCGATATTTTTAGCGCTATTAAAAGGGATGCTCTGCTTGAAAATGTAATGATAAGTGACGACGGCATAGTCGATTATGACGATGCATCCAAGACTGAAAACGGCCGTGTTTCCTACCCGATCTATCATATCGACAACATAGTTAAACCAGTATCCAAAGGAGGGCATGCCAGTAAAGTTATATTTTTATCGGCGGATGCTTTTGGTGTTTTACCGCCGGTCTCCTCACTAACCCCGGAACAAACAAAATATCACTTTTTATCCGGTTTTACCGCAAAGCTAGCAGGAACAGAGCGCGGCGTTACTGAACCAACACCTACTTTTTCAGCATGTTTCGGCGCGGCATTTCTAAGCTTACATCCAACTCGATATGCAGAAGAATTAGTTAAGAAAATGGAAGCCGTAAATGCAAAAGCCTATTTGGTAAATACAGGTTGGAACGGCACCGGAAAACGCATATCAATAAAAGATACCCGCGGCATTATTGACGCGATCCTCGATGGGTCAATTGAGAAAGCCGAGACTAAGCAGATTCCTTACTTCGACCTTAAAGTGCCAACTTCTCTGCCGGGCGTGGATTCTAGTGTTCTTGATCCAAGAGATACTTATGCTGATTCATCGGAATGGAATGATAAAGCGAGGAAACTCGCTCAGCTATTCATAGAGAATTTCGAAAAATACTCAGACACCCCAGCCGGCGCGGAGTTACTTGATGCAGGACCACTCACCGAACCTGGTTAGATAACCTTCTAATTCCGAATTTTTTATACCCGGTTATGTGTAAACAAGCCGGGTTTTTTATGACGCAAAATATTTGTCGTTGAAAGTTTAACAATTCGCAATTTAATGAACTGATCACCTATCAAGCCATCATAATATTTTTCTACGGGTATAATCGCTCACGTTCCAACCACTACAAACGGAGTCACCGTTGTGTTTCATTCCTTTTTCCCCAACCCAAAACTATTTTTCCTCTCGTTTCTTATATGGTCTATAACGGCGGTTATTGTATGGTTTTTCACTGGTAGCGAACTGGGTTCAACGCTGAGTATTGGTGGTTTGGTCGGCTACGGGTTTTTACCCGATGCTGAAGGTTTAGAAGCAACTCAGTCTGCAGCAGAAACATTCTGGTTCTATCAGTACTTGATCTTCTGCTATATGACGTTCATGTGTTTCTGGTACTTTCGCTCACCCCACAAATGGGCGCGTTGGTCTATATTCGGGTCTGGAGCAATCATATTCATTACTTGGTTTCAGGTACAACTCGATGTAATGATTAATAAGTGGTTTGGCTCGTTTTACGACATGATACAAAAAGCGCTCGCCGAACCCAACAGCGTGTCGGCCGACTTATATTACAGCCAATTATTAACGTTTGGGAAAATAGCACTTGTGGCAATAACGGTTGCCGTTGTTACCCGGTTTTTTGTAAGTCACTATATTTTTAGATGGCGAACCGCACTTAATAATTACTACATGGGTCTGTGGCCACGTGTAAGGCATATTGAAGGCGCCTCGCAACGGGTACAGGAAGATACCATGCGTTTTGCATCAATCATGGAAAACCTTGGCGTTAGCTTAATTGATGCAGCAATGACACTTATAGCATTCTTACCCATTCTATGGGGATTATCATCGTATATCACCGAGCTGCCTGTCATAGGCACAGTTCCCCAAGCACTGGTTTTCGTAGCTATTATCTGGTCAATTTTTGGAACCACCCTACTTGCAATTGCCGGCATCAAACTGCCGGGGCTTGAGTTCCGCAATCAACGTGTAGAAGCAGCATATCGAAAAGAGTTGGTATATGGTGAGGACAATGCCGATCGTGCTCAACCACCTAGGGTTAAGGATTTATTTGAAGATGTACGAACCAACTATTTTAGGCTTTATTTGAATTATCTCTATTTCAATGTGGTTCGCTATGGTTACTTACAAATTGGTGTTTTAATACCTTATATTGCACTGGCACCCACAATATTGGCTGCCGGGTTTACGCTTGGAGTTATGCAACAAATCATTAGGGCGTTCGGCCGGGTTGAAAATTCCTTTCAATACTTGGTTAACTCGTGGACAACCATTGTTGAATTGCTTTCTATATATAAGCGTCTTAAAACATTTGAGGCTGCAATAGCAAATCAACCACTGCCAGAAATCGATCAACATTATATCGAGGAAAATCAATCATGACTCGTTTAGATTATCTAAAAAATACGTACCTTTTCCAATCGTCCGCAAAATTAATCGAGATACTGGATACAGAACGAGGATTGGCGCTAGTTCTAGATTGCACTGTTTTCCATCCTCAGGGAGGGGGGCAACCGGCTGACACAGGAATCATTAAATCTGACACTGGTAAATTCGTTGTCACCGACACACGTTTAAATGGAAACGGAATTATTTATCATTTCGGGGAATTCACTCATGGCTCGATAAACAATGGTGACACCGTACGGCTAGAGATTGACCAGAATGCGCGAATACTTCATGCCAGATTACATAGCGCCGGGCACCTTATCGATATTGCGGTGCGAAAGGCGGGACTTACCAACCTAATACCGACTAAGGGTTATCACTTTACTAACGGTGCCAATGTCGAGTATCAGGGTAGTTTGGAGAATGCTGGTGACTGGGCTGAAACCATCGAAAAGTTATCGAACCAACTGGTAAACGACAGTATTGATATACATGCAAAACAATTGAACGCAGATCAGGCTGCGTCGATGAGTTTCAGTTCACCACAGGGTAAAACGTCGAGATTCGTCTGGCTAGAAAATAATGAATCAGACGGTTGTGGTTGTGGTGGAACACATTTGAACAACAGTAAAGAAATTGGACAAATTATCATTCGGAAAATCAAAACTAAAAAAGGTGTCACTAAGATTTCGTATACTCTAGACCTTAATCATTCTGAATAGCTCCAGGTTCCAATGCATAATAGCACTCTGACACGCGCACCTACACCACGAACTCCCTGTGTAGGAATTAATACCCCGTTATTTCATGGCAGAGCAACACTGAAGTGGTTATCAATTTTTACTCAACGACGCTTTATTCCGAGTATTTCAGCCGCCCGAGTCGCATCGACAACATCAGCATCCAGTTCCCGGATAATGCGCACCGCTTTCTCAACAAGTAAGGCGTTAGTCGCAAATTCTCCCTTGTTAAGATATAGATTATCTTCCAACCCTACCCGTGTGTGGCCACCCATGATGACGGACTGTGCTACCACTTTAAACTCCCATCTCGATATTCCGAATGCCGCCCAGTTAGCATCATCCGGGAGGAGATCAACCATCAGTTGTAGCATGCGTGGTGTAGCCGGAGAAGCATGGGGGATACCGAGACAAATTTGAAACATTGGTGACCCTTCGATCAAACCATCGTCGATTAACTTCTTTGCAAACATAATGTGACCCGGCTCAAACACTTCCATTTCAGGTTTAACACCCAAACTTTTTATACGCTCGGCCATTGCTCGAAGATGAGAGGGTGTATTCACGAATATGGTTTCGCCAAAATTGAATGTGCCAACATCCAGCGTACATATATCAGGACGTTGCTCCTCCACTTGAATCAGTCGGTCCAATGGTTGTTTTAAAGTAGTACCCGGTCCTCCGATGGATGCATCATCCGGACCCGGAGCAAATCTTGCACCTTCACTCGTAGTTAAATTAATTAATACGTCCGAACCAGAATCCCGCACTCTGGCGACCACTTCACCAAATAAAGATGGTTCACCAGAACGCTCTCCCGTGTTCGGATTACGCACATGAATATGCGCAACTGCGGCACCAGCCTTACCCGCATCAATACAGGACTGTGCGATCTGTTTCGGCGTCACCGGGTAATCAGGGTGCTTGTTATGATTAGCGTGACCACCGGTTACTGCGCAGGTTAGTATTACTTCTTGAGTCATAATTAAGTAACTTTTTAAGTAGGGTTAATGTAATTTCTTCGCCCGAGCACAAATTTGTCGAGCAATTAACTATACAACATTTTACAGATAGCCCGAAAATATTACTTTTGAGTGAACTCAGAATAAAGCTGCTAACGCAGCAGGTGACTTAATCGAAATAAACTGGACCACTTAGCTATGCTATGTTTAGAGCCACAACGTATGGTCATAAAGGCCTATTATTTCGTAGAATGATTCTATATTCATTGGATAACACACTATTACTGCACCTATAAAACACATCAGCTGCTTCCCATGAAATTTCGAAACGCATTTTTTACAATACTTTTACTCGTTATCGTAACAGGTATTTCAACCAATATATCTGCCGCACAGGCTTTAGAAATAGAAGATATAAGACCAGGTAAAGGTATAACCGCACAACCTTACGCTGAACTTGAAGTTCACTATCGGGGCTGGTTGAAAGATGGTACTTTATTTGACTCATCGCACGAACGAGACAAACCTTTCAAATTCACCCTTAGTGTAGGACAAGTCATACATGGATGGGATATCGGTATCGTGGGAATGACAGAAGGCGGCATTCGAATACTAAGGATACCCGCAAAGTTGGCCTATGGTTCTCGAGGCGCTGGCAAACTCGTACCACCCAATGCTGATTTAAAATTCGAGGTGCAACTAATCAAAGCTAATATTCCTCCTTTTATAAGTCTAAATACCGAAGAACTAACAAAGAAAATGGAATCGCGTATTAAGGTGATTGATATTCGACGGGAAGATGAATGGACAACTACCGGCGTCATACCGAACGCAATTCAATTAACCGCTTTTGACAAACGTGGACAATTTATCGCGAGCTTTCCCCAACAGTTAAAGGAATACGTATCACACGATGAGGAATTTGCGTTGATATGCCGGAGTGGCAATAGAACAGCCAGACTGGTTAACTGGCTGGCTAATAAAGGCGGATATCCCAATGCCTATAATGTACTTCACGGCATGAATCGCTGGATTACAGAGAGCCGCTCGATTCAGTCAATAAACTAAATAGTACAGCTACCTCGTTTCACCAGCTTGGCAGAATCCTCGCTCGTTTATTTTGGGCGCTTACGTTTAACTTTAGACTTATCTTTCGGTTTTGCCTTAGTTTTTAAACGTAATTTAGTATCATCCGGTGCAGCATCATCTTTCGATTTCGTTCTCGCAGGCGGCTTTTCATCATTCGGCTTACGTTTTTCGTCATACGCCGTGCTATCTGCAGATTGACGTCGCTTGCTCCTATCATTGCGAATACGCGGGGGACTATTTCCATCGTCTTTGCCAAATCGTGCAGTACTCTTGTCTCCGCCACCTGCTTTATCGTCACTGCCATCCCGCCATTCTCGGAGCGCGAGGGGACGATTACACACCACGGTGGTTTTTAGCTGCTCAGCTTGGGCTTTGGACAAGTCCTCCGGAAGGTCAACGGTACTAAACTGTTGATGAATATGGATCTGCCCAATTTGTCTAGAGCGCAGCTGAGCTTCATTGGCAATAGCTCCCACTAAATTTCCGGGCATAACGCCGTGATCCCGGCCTACGCCAACATGATAACGACGCATGCCAGGTTCTGGTTGCTTGTCGCGGCGCCCCGGCTTATCTCTGCGCGAGGCCTCCCGACCGCCACTATCTCTGTCCCGGCCACCTTCTCTATCCCGACTTCGACGCCCTTCTCCGCGCCCTTCTCGTCTGTGATCATCACGCGTATTACTTTCATCAATGGAAAGATTATCAGGCTCTCCGTTAGAAACCAGTGGACGATCCTGTTGGGCAAGTAATGCCAACGCCGCCGCAAGTTCAGGATAATCCAGTTCCCCTGGCTTAATCATTGATTCAACCAATGCGGTAAAATAAGACAACTCTTGATCAGCCGTTGCCGAGATAACTTTAGCCTTAAATTCTTCAACCCGACGTGTCAACAGTTCGGCTTGTGTCGGTACCTGCATTTGTTCAATGGTTTGCCGAATATGTCGTTCAATAAATTTCAACAAATGCAATTCACGCGGCACAATCAGTAAGATTGCTTCACCTTTGCGACCTGCGCGACCTGTTCGCCCGATTCGATGCACATAAGCTTCGGTATCATGGGGAATATCATAATTTATAACATGACTGATGCGCGAGATATCCAATCCACGTGCTGCAACGTCTGTTGCAACGACCACATCTAAACTACCTCGACGCAATTGATCAATGGTTTTTTCACGCATGGCCTGATTCATATCGCCATTTAGCGCCCCGCAATTGTAGCCTCGAGCCATCAATTTTTCGGACAATTCCATCGTTCCGGTTTTCGTCCTCGAGAAAATTATCACCGCATCGAATTGTTCCCCTTCTAGAACACGGGTTAAAACCTCCAATTTACGACCCGTTTTCACCTTTATGTAACGCTGTCGAACAGAATCAACTGTAGACGACTTTGTCTTTATCTGAATATGCACCGGGTCGACCAAGAATCGCTCGGAAATACGTTTAATATCTCGTGGTAATGTGGCAGAAAAAAGAGCGACTTGTTTTTTATCGGGAGTGTTCTCCAAAATGCTGGTGACGTCCTCAAGAAATCCCATATTCAGCATTTCATCAGCTTCATCGAGGACTACGGCCTCGAGCGAGCTTAAATCAAGAGTCTTACGTTTAAGATGGTCAATGACTCGACCAGGTGTGCCAACAACCACATTAACGCCGCGTCTCAAGGCTCGCAACTGCTCACCTATATGTTGTCCGCCGTATACAGGCAACACCTGAAATCCCTTCATATATCGGGCATAAACCTGAAAAGCTTCAGCGACCTGAATTGCTAACTCACGAGTCGGTGTTAGAACCAACAACCCCGGAGACGATTGTTTCAAATTTAATCGACTCAATAACGGTAATGCAAATGCTGCAGTTTTACCTGTACCGGTTTGTGCCTGACCTAGTACATCTCTGCCTTCTAGCAAAGGTTGTATTGCCTGTTCCTGAATAGCGGAAGGAACTTCGTATCCAACATCATTAATAGCCTTGAACAGCTCAGGAGATAATGCAAATTGACGAAAGCCCGTTTCTGGGGCTGGTTGTTGGTCAGACATGGTCGAACAGTACCGAATTGATGACGTCTTGCGACGACGGGGGGAGGAGAGAGGCCGAGTTTAATCTTTTATGCACCAAATGTCTCGTAGAACTTTACTATTTTGCTATCAAATCATGATTTAAATGAACAAACTTTGCCAATTTTTGGCAAAATCAACACTAAGGAACAGTGAATATACTTACACACGACACACTATTGTATAAAAATGTACCACACGTATAACTCGCGCAATCCTCAAAAACTCTTATTCTGAAGCATAAAAATTGAACATAAACTCAATCATCGACACTAGTAAATCAAATCAACTTATTACATGGTTGTTATTGCTCTTAGTTTTTTTTATAGCGCTTTTCCTGCGAATCGACAACTTCGGTTACTGGACGGAAAACCCAGAAAGATTCTTTCATGGAGACACGCCGAACATTTTAAATGTCGATGGCTACTATTATCTGGATCTAGCTAGGGATCTGGTAAACCGCACTTATGCTTTGGTCGATCAAGATAGGACAATTCCTTATGGAAAACCAAGACCTAGTCCAGCACCCTTATTGTCAATAATCACCAGTAAAATCCACTTAATAAGCGGAATTAAATTAGAGTGGATTGCATTGTGGCTATCGTCACTATTAGGCTCATTTATCGTCATTCCATTGTTTCTTGTCGGCCTCCAATTAGGCGGAAGAGTTATGGCTTTCTGCACGAGTATTGTTGGAGCGCTATCCCCGCATTTCTTGCAACGTTCCACGTTTGGATGGTTTGATACGGATAGTCTAGTAGTAATACTTCCACTAATGATCGCATGGGCGGCCATGATGTTTTCAACCACTCACTCCCAAAGGCGCTGGTACTATCTTGCATCCGCCTTCGCATTCGAATTGATCTTCCTATGGTGGTGGGATTTCGGTTCCGCACCGGTACTAGCCGCGTTCCTCATACCAATAGCAGTAGCCATTGTTTTCTACACCCAAGATAATAAAGAGCGTAATGGCATTCTGGCAATTACAGCGCTATTCACAACCTTCATTGCTATTTTTAAACCAGGAACTATCACTAGTTTCTTCTCCACATTTTCCTATCTAAATGAAAAAGAGGAATCCATTTTTCCGGCATCTGGTAGTAATGTAGTAGAACAAATGGGTGCTAGTTTCCCGATTCTTGCACAAGAAACGATGGGCGGCTGGATCGGTTTCGCCTTATCAATTGTCGGCGGCCTGATTTTTATATACCGATTTCGCAAACTCTCTCTGTTTTTCGTTTTCCCGTTTCTAGTCGGATGCCTATCATTGACAGCCGTGCGTTTCTTGATTTTTCTGGCACCAATTGTCGCCCTAGGAATCGGCTCACTTGTGCAAACCATCTGGAGTTATAATTACCAAAACACCCTTGCGATCCCATTGGCTGCGGGGGTTTTCGTGCTCGCCATCGGACAAATGCTACTCGATTATGATCGCGACAATCAGACAAACCCTCTTAGACTCCCCTACCAGACTCAGGTATTTAAACAAATAGATGCAGATCTTCCAAAAGATGCGGCCATATGGTCGGACTGGTCACACGGATATCCTTTGCTGTACCACGCGAAACGGGGAACTTTCGCCGATGGTGCGTATCACAGTGGCAAGATGTTGTTTGTACTGAGTTTCCCGCTAGCCGTAGAAAGCCCTCGCGTCGCTGCAAACTTCATTCGTTTCTTCACACAACGCGGACTGGAGGGCCTGCAAACGATTAATCAACAAACAAATGGAGACTGGGACAAGACTGTATTAATGATCAAGCGGGTTTTTTATGCCGGTCCCAAAGGAGCGCTCGCAACTCTACAGAGCTCCGGCATCCAAACCCCAAAAAATCAGAAAAAATGGCTGGAATTCTTATTCCCTCCCGAACGACGCCCCGTATATGTGCTTCTTGACTACGATAAAATACGCACCCCTTGGTTTAAATTTGGATCTTGGAATTTTAAAAAATCTAGCGGACCAAATTTTGCCCATGAACCATTTCTGCAGCTGAAAAGAAATGAGCACAGAATTGAAAACAATCAATTTCAACTCGATACTAAACAAGGTGTTGCCCGATACCGTGGCAATGAATTCGTACTAAAGCAAATCAATATTCCCAGTAAAGGCATACGCAAGTTACGCGAAAGCGGTTTCACCTTCGAACTGCATGAAACCAATAACTGGGGAGTACTAATGGACGATCAAGTACTTCATTCAGTCGGTAAAAAACTATATGGCGGAAAACTAAGTAATAATCCATGGCTAGAATCCGTCATCGATAATTTACCGTTATACGGGGTTTGGAAAGTGGTGCCCGACAAACTTGATCCAGCATTTCTTAATTCATTGCAATAGAGCTTATATACCTAGCTAAAGTATAGAACCGGTCTGATTCTTCATTTAATGGACCAGCCGAAATAACCGATTATGTTCAGAATAGGTAGAACCCATGATTACTTTACATCGAAAACATATATTTTCCGAAACAGTCCTTCCAGATATTGAAGCAATTCGAGATGAAGCATTGTCTATCGGCACTATAAGCGGTAATTGCGCTTTCCTAGAACACTATAATGTTGAATCAGAGTACGACTACAAGAAAACCCAGATTTCACAAAACCGCGTAATGCTCCACGCGCAAATCGGATACCGCAGCCTTGAGAGAAGCCAAACCGCCTACAGCTCAATATACAATCAATTACAGGATAAGCATTGTAATGTGGACCGTTACGGAATATGCCTTGACTGGAGTATGGGTTATCCTGAGGAACAACGATTAAAGTTCTCCCGAGGTACCGGTCTTATTCTTCAGCATATAGAAGAGTATCAAGCGCTTACAGAAAGTGCACCGGTTGCTCCACATTTTGGGGATTTTGTTATGGGAATGCCAGCGGCAATGGAAAATACGATTGCCGCATTACATGCCGGGTCTACCAGCATCGGAAATTTAGGGCAGTTTTTCACCTTTAGGTTACCCGGCTGGAACGATGACCAAGTCATCGCAGAACAAACCGTTAAAGCTATTCTTCTCTGTGCAAATCAGTCACGTAAGATCCTAATACACTCCAATCTTGACGACGGATTTGCAGCCTTGTTTACTGACATAGCTTGCGCACTTGGTGCGGTGCTATTAGAACAATATATTGTTGACGATCTTCTGGGAGGAAACGTCAGCCATTGCTACGGACATACCTATTCCGAGCCTTTGGCACGCCTTGCATTTCAACGCGGACTGGCTTCGGTATCCCGAACTCCAGGAACCATGGTTTATGGCAATACCACGATA
>Ga0213861_10002270_pt1 | contig 16608 bp, 11 predicted proteins | sample PICome_4_FD_160110 | JGI IMG/M metagenome (GOLD analysis project Ga0213861, IMG submission 160110) | Coastal seawater microbial communities near Pivers Island, North Carolina, United States - PICO131 | ecosystem: Environmental > Aquatic > Marine > Coastal | place: USA: North Carolina... | reverse complement strand
CCTATGTAGGCCCACGTTGCTTGGACTTGATGGAACGTGGTGTTAGCGCACAAAACGCTATTGATGTAATCTGTAAAAACACCGAGCATATGCAGTATCGACAACTAACAGCGGTGGATGCGCGAGGTAATAGCGCGGTCCATTCTGGCAGTGAAGCTCTGGGCATATTCGGTGCACACACAGAACAGAATGTGGTGTGTGCAGGTAACTTATTGTCTTCAGAAAAAATCCCGAAGGTGATGACGAATGCCTTTCTACAATCCTCCGGTAACCTTGGTAATAGATTATTGACCGTTATGCAGGCCGCATTAGATGCGGGTGGTGAAGCAGGACCCATTCATTCTGCAGGTCTATTATTGGTTGATACGGTATCCTGGCCCGTGGCAAATCTGCGTGTTGACTGGCATGAAGGCGCAGACCCGATCGGAGAGCTTGGATTGCTATGGAAGATTTATGAGCCGCAGCTTGCAGATTATGTTACCCGAGCATTAGACCCTTCTCAGGCGCCATCCTATGGTGTGCCTGGTGATGAAGGTTAGATTGTGAACCGGGGTGATCTACATTTCACTCTTAAGCAGCTTCTGTATTTTGTTGTAACAGCGGAATATGGAAGTGTAAAAAAGGCCGCGGAGCACATTCCTATATCCCAACCATCTGTGTCCACAGCGATAACGCAACTTGAAGATACCCTTGGTGTTCAGTTATTTATACGTCACCATGCCCAAGGGTTATCGCTAACTGCGTCAGGTCGTAAGATTTTAAAAGAAGCAAAAGCCGTTCTTCGGCAATCTGAATCATTGCATTCGGTGGCGCGGGAAATCGGTGGAGAAATTCGTGGATCGTTATCGGTTGGTTGTTTCGTAACACTAGCACCGTTGATCATTCCTGAGTTGGCACATGGTTTTAAGACATCTTTTCCTGATGTTCGACTGACTATTAAAGAATATAACCACCAGTCACTAATTAGTCAGTTGTGTGAAGGTGAGCTTGATGTCGCCTTAGCTTATGACCTTGGTTTGGACGAAAATGTAGTCTTTGAATATTTGGTTGAATTACAACCTGTCGTGTGGCTATCGGAGAAACACAGATTGGCGAACAGGGAATCGATCAATATGAGTGAATTATGTGATGAGCCCATGATCTTATTGGATCTACCACACAGTACAAATTATTTTCTGTCCCTATTCAGCTGCTTAGGACTCAAACCTGAAATTTTTCATCGAACATCGCATCAAGATGTTGTGCGTACCATGGTGGCTAATAATTATGGATATACACTGGCAAACGTAAGGCCCAGGAGTATGCAGGCACTTGATGGCAAACGTCTCGTTTCCGTTGAACTTGAAGGTAACCATCGCCCTATGGTAATTGGGCTGATGTCAGTCAGTACCGAACGTAAACCAAAACTGCTTGATAGCTTTGAGCAATATTGCCGTACGATGATTACCCGTGATCACGTTCCTGGCATGGATATGGCATGACCCAACAATTGAAAAACTGTCGTATACTGTTGTACTTAGGTAGGGTGCTCGATGCGAGTTCTTCACGCAAGAGTCGTTTCTTTATTTTACTAAAATGACATTGATAAATACCAAAGCCCTTGCATGCTTTTTAAAAAATAAGAGGTATCTGTGAACCCAGTAATTAATAGCAACATCGCCGTTAGTGTGCGAAATATAAGCAAACACTTTGGCGGCGGAAAAGAACTTGTTAAAGCATTAGACGGTGTTTCCATTGACATTAGCGACAACGAGTTTTTTACGTTGCTAGGTCCGTCCGGATGCGGAAAAACAACTCTGCTGAGGCTTATTGCTGGATTTGAATTATCCACAGCCGGCGAAATATTTCTTTATGACGAAGAAATTGAAAATCTTCCGCCGCACAAACGATCTATCAATACTGTGTTTCAGCACTATGCGTTATTTCCTCACATGACTGTTGAGGAAAATGTTGGGTTTGGATTGCGAATGCTTAACCGGGACCCTACCGAGATAAAGCGACGATCCATGGAGACTCTAGAGCTGGTAAAAATGGATCAGTTTGCTAATCGTAAACCAGTGCAGCTATCTGGAGGTCAGCAACAACGTATTGCACTCGCTCGGGCATTGGCACCAGAACCTAAAGTTTTACTTCTTGATGAGCCGCTCTCGGCGTTAGATTTGAAACTCCGACAGGCGATGCGTATGGAATTAAAAAACTTACAACGGGAAACTGGCATTACATTTATTTTTGTGACCCATGACCAAGAAGAAGCGTTGACCATGAGTGATCGAATTGCTGTTATGTCGGCAGGAAAAATTCAACAGGTCGGCGGACCTATGGACATATATGAGCGACCGATAAATCGCTTTGTTGCAGATTTTATTGGTGATTCAAACTTCCTTCAGGCGAAAATTGAATCTGTGCTTGATAACCAGGCAAACTGTTTGTTATCGGATAACTTTTCTATCTGCACATCATTGGTTGGAACACATCCGACCGGCAGCACGGTAACACTTGTGATACGTCCGGAGAAAATAAAGCTGAATGATGAGTCCACCTTACGCGGTGACATTCAGGAAACGGTTTATTTAGGTACGGATACGAATTACATTATTAAACTTAACGATTCAACAACGATAACGGTGCGGGATCAGAACGGTGTGACTGGTGATGCACGTTATTCGAAAGGACAATCCGTTGGTTTGCATATTCCTGATAGTTCTGTTCGAATGCTGGCAGATTAAGCATGGAATTACCACGACGTAATCCGGTAACCCGTAGATGGCTGGCACTATCCCCAGCAATTGTTGTTGTCAGTATTTTCATGATACTGCCAATGATTATATTGCTGGTGTTTTCTTTTATGGAAGCCGATCCCTATGGAGGTGTTGATCCGGGCTTTACCACCGAAGCTTATGTACAGATCCTGTACGAACGGGATTTTGATGATCTGTTAATTTTCGACCCGGTATATTTGAATATCATTGGTCGGTCTGTACTTCTAGCATTACTCGCGACTATCGGTTGTTTAGTGCTTGGCTTACCGGTCGCATATTTTATTGCTCGACAGTCGTCTCGAACACAGAGTTTATTGCTCTATTTAATTACGATCCCGTTTTGGACGAACTTGCTTGTGCGAACGTACGCATGGATTTTATTGCTATCGTCTGATGGTGTTATAGAGCAACCGTTAAAATTCCTTGGTGTTATTGATGAAAGCCTGGATATGATGTACACCAATGGCGCAGTCGCTGTTGGTTTGATCTACTCCTATTTGCCATTAATGGTGCTGCCTATATATGCTAGCCTTGAAAAACTTGATTTTAGGCTGATTGAAGCGGCTCATGACTTGTATGCCGATCGTTTCAGGGTAGCACGCTATGTGATTTTCCCTCTCGCCGCTCCGGGAATTGTTGCTGGATGTATTTTAGTGTTAGTTCCCAGTCTTGGCGCGTTCATAGCACCTGATCTGCTAGGTGGTGGTAAGAAACTAATGTTGGGTTCATTAATACAGGTGCAGTTTGCGTCGGCTAGAAACTGGCCGTTTGGATCGGCGGTGGCCATATGTTTGTTAGCGCTGGTAATGATGATGCTTATGTATCAGGCACGTATAGCATCGAAGCGGCGCAGGGAAACGGGTGATTAAAATGGCTAAGAAAAAAATATATAAAATTGGTGACTATCCTGGGCTAACCGGCTGGACGGTGTTCTTTTTTGCCTATCTCTATATGCCAATGATAGTGCTTGTAGTTTATTCTTTTAATGAGAGTCGACGGGCACAAATATGGAAGGGCTTTAGTCTTGATTGGTATGTAAAGGCATTTTCAAATGATGACATTCAATCTGCAGCGCTAAACAGTTTGATTGTTGCCGTCATTGCCACCGTTTTTGCCACAGTTATTTCCACCTTGGCGGCGTTAGCATTGGCTCGTGGTCGCCAATTTAGAGGGCAGGCTGCTGTGACGGGATTAATCTCCTTGCCATTGGTCGTTCCCGAAATTGCTACTGCTGTAGCAACCCTGAGTTTTTTTGCGGTTATTGGATTCAAACTTGGACTGGTAAGTATTATTATTGCTCACACGGTATTCTGTATTCCATTTGCATTTCTGCCGATACGCGCACGATTGCAAGGCATGGATGATGCGTACGAACAGGCGGCTAGTGATTTATATGCAAATGATTGGCAAACATTTCGCTATGTAACTTTGCCGTTGATGATGCCCGGTGTTGTTGCAGGAGCCATGCTGGCGTTCATTATTTCGATCGATGATTTTATTATTACTTTGATGGTCTCTGGCGCAGGTTCAACAACTTTGCCGTTGTATATCTACGGAATGATTCGTCAGGGTATTACCCCTGAGGTTAATGTGATTTCGACAGTCATGTTGGTCTTATCTATCATCTTCATTACGGTCTATTGGTTTGTTAGTAAAAAAGCCGAGGAAACTGGATGAGTGATTTTTCGTCGTTTTTATATATTTATTGTTGAGGAAACTATTATGAAGAAGCATGTGATTTCGACTCTTGCCGGGGCGGCCATATTGGCTGGCTCGGTATCAGCGCAAGCGGCTGGAGAATTGAATTTTTATAACTGGACCGACTACACCCCGGACGACTTGATCGAAAAGTTCGAAAAAGAGACTGGCATCAATGTCACGATGGATACTTATGATTCTAACGAAACGCTATTGGCGAAATTAAAGTCAGGTGCAGTCGGATATGATTTGGCAGTTCCTAGTTCTAACTTCGTTAGTATTATGGTATCCGAAGGACTACTTGAAGAAGTAGACGTAAAATCGATGCCTAACTATAAGAATGTTGACCCACGATGGCAGGGTCCTGCTTGGGATCCAGAGCAGAAATATACCTCTCCATATCAATATGGTACAACGTCGTTCGCGGTGCGTACTGATGCTGCAGATGTAACTTGTGAATCGTTGAAAACGTTTTTCGAGCCAGAGGGCGAAGCATGCGGTAATGTAAGTGTATTTGCCACACCAGAAGAAGTGGCCAGTATGGCAGCACTTTATCTGGGCCAGCCATATTGCGATGACCGATCTGATAGTTTGAAGGCTATGCAGAAGCTTTTACAGACACAAAATAAGTGTGTAAAGGTTTATAGCTCCGAAGGTATGATCGATCGGGTTGCGACTAAAACAGTGACGGTTACCAATGCATGGAACGGTGATGCAATGCGTGCTCGATTGGAAGGGACGCCAATAGAGTATTGTTATCCTAAGGAGGGATTGGTTGGGTGGTTTGATAGCCTCGTTATTCCTAAGGGTGCAGAAAATTATGAAAATGCGAAAACTTTCATGAATTTTTTGATGGAACCTGAGAATATGGCGATGGTTTCCAACTTTGCCCGATATTCCAATGCGATCCCTGCCTCAACTGAGTTTCTTGATCCGGAATTGGCAACAGCCCCTGAAGCCAATGTTCCTGATGGCATTGAAGTACGTGTAAGTGAAACCTGTGGACCGAAGTTTGTAAAATCGATAGATAAGATCTGGACTAAATTGCGTCAGTAATTTTTACGATAGAACCTGGGACCATTACTGCGAGCAGATTGTCGCTGGAATGGTCCCCTTATTTTTGGTGCCTTATGAAAGTATTCAGTAGTGAATCTCATCGTCTTCATTTTCCCAACGGCGAATTATTTGGAGGAGAATTTGTTCGTCCATTCGAGTGTCCTGAACGGTGGGACTATATTGTTGATCGGCTAAAGCAAAGAGGGTACAGCAACTTTGTTACCCCGGGAGAGTTGGATTTGTCCGTAGTGGCGAAAGTGCATTCCCAAGATTATATTCAGTTTCTCGAAAATGCCTGGAATGAATGGGCTGCAGAAGGATATACGGCGGACGCTTTACCTACAGTAGTGCCAGCACGTCGTATGCAACAGCGTATACCCAATCATATCGACGGAAAGCTCGGTTATTACTGCATGGCTATGGAAACTGCAATCACCTCTGGTACCTGGCAGGCAGTAAAATCCAGTGCCGCATGTGCAATCTATGCTCAAAAGCAGGTTATATCTGAAGGTTCTGCTTTTGCTCTATGTCGCCCACCCGGGCATCACTCGGGTAAAGATTTATATGGTGGCTATTGTTTTTTGAACAACGCAGCAATTGCAGTACAGTCCTTTCTGGACGATGGTGCTAAACGCGTTGCGCTACTCGACGTCGACTTTCATCATGGCAACGGTAGTCAGGATATTTTCTATGACCGGGATGATGTTCTATTTTTGTCATTGCACGGTAGGCCAGAAGACGCATTTCCTCATTTTCTTGGCTATCAGGATGAATACGGAGCATCTAATGGTGAGGGCTTTAACGTTAATTTTCCAATGCCACCTGGCACGACCTATGACCTATGGGGAGACGCATTAAATCAGGCCTGCAAAAAGATTACCGAGTTTTCCCCCGATGCTGTGGTTGTATCACTTGGGGTGGATACATTTGAAGATGATCCGATTAGCTTTTTTAAATTAAGTAGTGATAATTTTAAATCCTATGGCGAACGTATCGGTCAGCTAAAACTGCCTACGCTGTTCGTTATGGAAGGAGGCTATGCCGTTGAAGAAATTGGCGTGAACACGGTAAACGTGCTGGACGCATATCAAGGAGCTTAATTATGGCGCGGGATCCTCGTTACGATATTCTTTTTGAGCCGGTAAAAATTGGGCCAGTGGTTGCGCCAAATCGATTCTATCAAGTACCTCATTGCAATGGTGGCGGATATCGCGACCCTTCTGCTGTAGCGGAAATGCGAAAGGTTAAGTCTGAAGGCGGCTGGGGCGTGATCTTTACAGAACAAGTAGAGCTTCACCACAGTTCGGAAATTACACCTTATATCGAATTGCACCTGTGGGATGACAAAGATATACCCATGTTGGCCAAGATGGCGGATGCGATGCATGAGCACCGCTCATTAGCTGGGATAGAGCTTGCGTATTCCGGTGTTAATGGTCCGAATCTGTATTCACGGGAAGTGCCACGAGCTCCATCAGCTCTTCCAATACGTACCTTTACGAATGATCCGGTTAGTGCCCGTGCTATGGATAAAAAGGACATTCGGGATCTACGTCGGTGGCATAGAAATGCCTTTATTAGAGCTAAGCAAGCGGGTTACGATTTAATTTGTCTTTACGGAGCTCATGGCTTTGGTGTGATCCAGCATTTCCTCTCCCGTGCAACCAATCAACGCACCGATGAGTATGGCGGTAGCTTGCAAAATCGTGCCCGACTGATGCGAGAACTCATTGAAGAAGGTAAAGATGCTGTTGGTGACACCATGGCAATCACCTTAAGGTTATCATTGGATGAATTGGTCGGGTCGGTTGGATTCGGTAATGAAGAAGTTCGCGATTTAATTGAAATGCATTCCGAACTTCCGGACCTTTGGGACCTGGCGCACGGAGCGTGGGAAGATTGTTCTGGAACCTCGCGTTTTAAAGAAGAAGGTGCCCAGCAGAGTTTGGTTGAAGGCATAAAACAGCTTACAACTAAACCGGTCGTTGGCGTCGGACGATTTACATCACCGGATGTTATGGTCAAACAGGTTCGTAATGGTATTCTCGATTTTATCGGCTGCGCGCGGCCATCGATCGCTGACCCGTTTCTACCTAAGAAAATAGACGAAGGTCGTATTGAAGATATACGCGAGTGTATTGGCTGCAATATCTGTGTTTCAGGTGATATGACAATGTCGTTATCGCGATGTACCCAAAATCCAACCTTTATGGAAGAATGGCGAAAAGGGTGGCACCCAGAAAAAATTGAAAAACGGGGTAGTGACGATAATGTATTGGTTGTGGGTGCAGGGCCGGCTGGGCTTGAAGCCGCCCGAGCATTGGGAAAGCGTGGTTACGATGTAGCGTTGGCTGAGGCATTAACGGAGCCAGGTGGAAGAGTTGCCAGAGAATGTCTATTGCCTGGATTATCTGCATGGGGCCGGGTGAGGGATTATCGTGTCTATCAGCTTAGTCAAATGGCGAATGTGCAGACCTATTTTGATAGCAAACTTTCAGCTGACGACATCATGGATTTTGGATTTGCGCATGTTGCAGTTGCCACTGGTGCAAATTGGAGATCTGATGGTGTTGGTCGATATCACACCATGGCAATTCCGTCCGATGGTTCAGTACCGGTTTATTCACCTGATGACATAATGAACGGAACACTAATACCGGGTAACGTTTTAGTCTTTGATGATGATCATTATTACATGGGTGGGGTAATCGCGGAAAAACTGGCAGAGCAAGGTTCACAGGTTACGTTACTTACACCTGCTGCTTATGTTTCCGATTGGTCACGAAACACACTCGATCAAAGTTTTATTCATCAACGTTTAGTTTCCGCAGGTGTTAGTCCTTTACTAAATCGAGGGCTGACAGAAATAAAAGCGGGACAATATGTTAGTGAATGTGTCTACACCGGATCTTGCCTAGCGCATGATATTGATGGAATTGTTTTGGTTACCAGTCAAATACAAAATGATTCGGTATGGCGTGGGTTGGAATCACATCAAAATGAGTGGTCGGATGCTGGTATTAAGTCGGTTCGTGTTATAGGCGATGCAGAAGCACCCGCTCCCATAGCTTGGGCAACTTATGCCGGTCATCGTTATGCTAGATTACTTGATACGGATGATATTGGCGATACTTTGCCATTCAAGCGGGAAGTCGCACAGTTGAGTTCGTAGTAGTTGCTTAGCTTCTGCGTTGTTTAGATGAAGTTAGCAGACACGGAGTATGTTCGTGTCCTTACTTTTCCCGTTTCGAGATTAATCTTGCAAAACTGAATATTAACTTTGGGAAATAACGTTGATTCATTAATGAATATCTTTTTCATGCTCTGAGAAATTTAGATTCTTTCGGACTAGGCTTCTTCAAGAGCCATAGCCAAGACCTCTGCAACATGTAGCGCTTTTCTTGTTGTACCTAATTCAATTTGATGACGACAGGATGTTCCATCCGCTACGATGAGATCAGTGTTAGATGCGCTACGAACTGCTGGCAGTAAACTCAATTCTGCCATTTTGATAGATATGTCCGCTGTATCCGTAGCGTAGCCAAAAGCGCCAGCCATACCGCAACAGGATGACTGGATTGTTTCAACTGTTAATTCGGGAATGCGTCTTAAAACAGACTCTACGTCGCCCATAACATTGAATGCTTTTTGATGGCAATGTCCGTGGAGTAGTGCTTTTATTGGCAATGCTTTTAATGCTAAATCTGGGTTTTCTTGGTTTAGAAACTCCTCAAATAAAAATGCTGATTTAGCTAATTTCTTAGCGCGTGGGTCATCAACTAATAGTGGTAACTCGTCGCGCATAGCTAGTAAGCAACTCGGTTCCAAGCCGACAATGGGCACATCATTATTTAAGTGCGGTTCGAAGGTGTCAAGCAAACGGAGAAGTTCCGTGCGTGCCTGATCAATCATTCCCGAGACAAGATACGTGCGGCCGCAACATACGGGGCGATTAGGGCGGCTTACAGGTGGGTTTACAATTGTGTAGCCTGCGGCAATTAGCACGCGTTCTGCAGCACGAAGAATATCGGGATCAAAGTAGCGGTTAAATGTATCCGCAAATAACAAAACTTCTTTATTAGAATTAGATGATTGCTTAGTTGGCTCTTTGTACGGGTCCGAACGCCAGATAGGAAGAAGTCTATCGCGATGCATGCCGGTAACTGATTCCGTAACTGTGCGAATTAGTTTTGATTTATTGCGAAGGTTAAGTAACCATGGAACGCGTGATGCAAATTTGGCATAAACTGGTAAATGTGCGATTAGACGGTCGTGTATACTTGCACGGCGGAGTTTCTGTCTGGCCGCGGTGACTTCCAATTTCATCCGTGACATGTCGACACCCGTTGGACATTCCCGTTTGCAGGCCTTGCATCCAACGCATAGTTGCATCGTTTGGGCCATCTCATCTGACGTAAATGCATCTTTACCCAACTGACCGGATAGCGCCAAACGCAGGGTGTTTGCTCTTCCCCGTGTGACATGTTGTTCGTCACGGGTGACTCGATAAGACGGGCACATTGCACCGCCCGTTAGTTTTCGACAAGCACCATTGTTGTTGCACATTTCAACGGCCCCTTGGAAACCGCCGCCTGCTCCAGTCCAGCCCTTCCAGTTCAGAACGGTGTTTATTTCTGGGACATGATATTCCTTGGAATATCGGAACAGATTGCTGTCATCCATTTTTGGCGGATCAACAATCTTTCCCGGATTCAGAATATTTTTCGGGTCAAGAAGTTGCTTCACTTCTCTAAATGTATCAACCATGCGAGGGCCAAACATTTTTTCATGAAATTCGGAGCGGCATAAACCATCTCCGTGTTCTCCAGAATGTGACCCTTTGTATTCCAGCACCAAGTCGAAACATTCTTCAGCGATTGCGCGCATGGCACTGATATCTTTCTCTTGGCGCAGGTTCAAAACTGGACGTACATGTAAACATCCTACAGAAGCGTGGGCATACCATGTGCCACTAGTACCGTGCTTATGAAAGACCTCTGTTAGTCGCGCAGTATATTCGGCAAGATCCTTGAGTTCTACAGCACAGTCTTCCACAAACGAAATAGGTTTCCGATCTTCTTTCATTGACATCATGATATTAAGACCGGATTTTCGAACCTCAAAAATGGCTTTTTGAAATAAGGGATCAATGGCCTCCACGACTCCGCCCTGTTTGCCTGGCGCATTGTTGAAGCTAAATCCCAGGTCGTGCATCATTTCATTTAGAGCGGCCAGTCGTTTCTCGTTTTCAGCAGGGTCGTCTTCAGCAAATTCGACCAATAATATGGCCTCTGGTTCCCCTTTAACAAACTGATTTACTGTGTCCTTAAAAATCGGAATATCCCGAGAGAGTTCTATCATGGTTCGATCGATCAACTCGACAGCCACCGGACCCAGTTTCACGAGGTGTTGAGCCGAATCCATTGCATCATGAAATGTTGGAAAGTGACAAACACCGAGAAGTTTATGTTGCGGTAATGGTGATAGCGCCAACTCAATATGTTTACTGAACGCAAGTGTCCCTTCCGAGCCTACCAGAAGATGTGAAAGATTGATCGGAGAGTTGCCAGGAACTAAGGCATCAATGTTATAGCCACCAACTCGGCGCATAACTTTTGGAAAACATAGGGTGATTTCCTCCTTTTCTCGTTCTCCGATTTTTAGCAACTGATCAAGCCACATTGGCGGGCTTGCTTGATCTGGGTTAGGTTGTTCTGTATTGAAATGGAATTCGCTGCAGTCTGATAAGATGCCTTGAATAGACGTAACATTGTCACGCATTAATCCATATCGGATTGAACGACTCCCACAGGAGTTGTTGGCGGTCATGCCACCGATAGTTGCTCGAGAGCTAGTAGAAACATCTACAGGAAACCATAATCCATGAGGCCTAAGTTGGCGATTCAGTTCGTCCAGAACGATGCCCGGTTCGACAACACAGCGTCGATTTTCAACGTCAAGTTCAACGATTTTATTTAGGTATTTGCTGTTATCAATTACGATAGCAGTATTTACCGTTTGTCCACACTGCGAGGTTCCGCCACCGCGGGGTAGAATAGGGATACCCTCGTCGTTTGCTATTGTCAATGTGTGCTTGATGTCATCCATAGTAACTGGGACAACAACCGCATGGGGCATCATTTGGTATAGGGATGCGTCAGTGGCATAACGCCCACGGCTGAAACTATCTGTGAACAGTTCACCAGATAAAGCAGGCATCAACTTATTTTTGAGTAGTATTGAAAGATCAGTCGTCATGATTGTTGACAGAGTATGGAAGGCTGATTCAATATAACCGACCAATGTTGCAAACTGCAACCAACTAAAAAAGAGAAATTTTAATATGCGCCGTCCCGGACGACATTTCCTACAAATTCCTGGTCCATCCCATGTTCCCGATCGGATATTGCGCGCGATGGATTATCCAACAATGGATCACCGTGGCCCGGATTTTTCTGAACTAGGACAGCGTGTTTTGCGTGGTATGCAGGGCATCTTTAAATGCAGTGGTCCGGTGGTGATTTATCCTGCATCCGGCACTGGCGCATGGGAGGCGGCATTAGCAAACACTTTAGCTGAAGGAGATCGGGCGGCAATAGTTGAAACCGGTCACTTTGCGTCGCTCTGGACTCAACTGGCCCAGCGACTTGGCATCAATGCTGAGGTTATTCCGACAGACTGGCGAACCGGCGCAGATCCTGATGTTATCGAGGATTACCTGCGCGCAGATACACAACGAAAAATCAAAGCGCTATGCGTTGTTCATAATGAAACGTCAACTGGCTCTACTTCTAGGATAGCTGAAATTCGTGAGGCTATGGACGCAGCAGGTCATTCCGCTTTATTGATGGTTGATACCATTTCTGGGTTAGCAAGTGCGCGCTATTGTCAGGATGAGTGGCGTGTAGATGTTGGAATTAGTGGTTCACAAAAAGGCCTGATGTTACCCCCAGGTCTTTCGTTCAACGCGATTAGTGAAAAGGCCCTTGAGGTATCGAAAAGATCAGGGCTTCGACGCTCTTATTGGTCATGGCAAGAGATGCTAACGCCGAATGCGACGGGTTATTTTCCTTACACGCCTGCGACAAATTTACTCTACGGTTTGGCTGAAGCCATAGATATGTTGCACGAAGAGGGGTTAGAGAATGTTTTTGCGCGACATCAAAGACACGGGGAAGCAACTCGGCGTGCTGTTACTCATTGGGGGTTCGAAACCCAGTGCCAGGTTGAGGCTGATTATTCACCCGTGTTAACCGCGGTTCGGCTGCCTGAATCGGTCAATGCTGATGACTTTAGGGCGATAACTTTGAAATATTTCGATATGTCCTTGGGAAATGGTCTAGGTCAAATTGCAGGCAAGGTTTTTCGCATAGGTCATTTAGGGGATTTTAACGATCTGATGTTAGCCGGCACGTTAAGTGGTGTTGAAATGGGGCTTAGTTTGGCAAAAATCTCTCACCAATCGGGCGGTGTTCTCGCTGCAATGGATTACTTGACGCAAACATCGACATCAGTAATAGATTGACTTAACCGATCAATGATGACCAAAACAGGATGATTAGACAATGAGTTCAGCCGATCACGTGTTAGTTGATGTTCAAGATCAAATCGGTTTTGTTACTCTTAACCGGCCACATGCCAGAAACGCACTAACGTTTGACATGTATGAGCGTGTTGCTGAGGTTTGCGTAACACCACCTAATGATGCAAAGATCATGGTATTTAGGGGTGCAGGTGACAAAGCCTTTGCTGCAGGCACGGACATATCACTATTTCGAAATTTCACAACACCTGAACATGCCATAGAGTATGAGGCAACTATGGACCGTGTTGTCGGCCATATAGAGCAGTGCTCTATACCAACCATTGCTGCGATAGACGGTGCGTGCACCGGCGGCGGTGCAGTGATTGCCAGTGCTTGTGATCTTCGAATCGCAACGCGCAGTATGCGTTTCGGCTTTCCGATTGCACGCACTCTGGGTAACTGTCTATCTGCCGCGAACATTGCGCGTTTAACTGCACTATTAGGTGCTGGTAGAGTAAGGGAGATTATTTTCACATGCAGATTAATCGAAGCGGCGGAAGCTAAGCAAATAGGTCTAGTTTCTGAAGTATTGGAAACCAGCGAGCTATTAATGGAGCGAGTTAGTCAACTTGCGCGTTCACTTATGCAGCATGCGCCACTTACCATGCAGGCCACCAAGCAAATTCAGATCCGCTTAGCCGCGCAGCAAGTTGAAGATCGAGACTGGATTGTGAAGTGTTATACCAGTGAAGATTTTCACGAGGGCCTAGACGCATTTTTAAATAAACGTATGCCTGATTGGAAGGGTTGCTAGTGGCGGGACCGCTTGAGGGTTGTCGAGTTCTAGAGCTTGCTCATATTATGGCCGGTCCGATAGCAGGCATGATGTTGGCGGATATGGGCGCCGATGTTATTAAGATTGAGAAAAAAGCTGGTGATGACACCCGTCGGATGGTGCCCCCTAAAGTTAACGATGAGAGCGCCGCGTTTATGATGATGAACCGTAATAAACGCGGAATTGTACTCGATTTGAAATCTGCGGCTGGTAGGCAAGCTTTCCTTCGTCTGATCAAGACTGCCGATGTCTTAATCGAGAACTTTCGTCGCGGGACTATGGAGAAACTTGGTCTTGGATATGATTTGTTAAAGGGCATCAATCCGGCATTAATTTATTTAGAGGTATCAGGTTTTGGACGCACGGGTCCCTATGCAGATCGAGCAGGTTTTGATTTGATTGCACAGGGAATGTCAGGTTTGATGTCAATTACAGGGGACGGAGTGAATGATGCGCCTATGAAAGTCGGTGCGCCGGTGACTGATATCACGGCTGGAATATTGGGTGCAATGGGGGTTTCGGCGGCTTATGCTAACCGACTGAAAACTGGACTGGGACAAAAAGTAGATACATCTTTGTTTGAAGCGGGTATAACTCATACCTACTGGCAATCGGCGATTGCGTTCGCTACGGGTGAGTCACCGGGTGCACTAGGCACTGCCCATCCTCTAAATGCACCATATCAGGCCTTCGAAACTGCAGATGGTTGGATAAATGTAGGTGCCGCTAATCAACAGAATTGGGAACGTCTATTATCGGTTTTGGAATTACCTGAATTGGGCGAAGATATTCGCTTTGGCTCAAATGATGCTCGTATGGCAAACTTGCCTGCATTGGTTAAAATTCTTAATGGTATTTTTGTTCGAAAAATGACAGCGGAATGGTTAGAACGATTCGAGAAGGAAGGATTACCAGCGGGGCCAATACTGAATATTCAGGAGATGCATAAAGACCCCCAAGCGGTGGCGCGCAATATGATTGTAGATCAGCAGCACCCTACCGCAGGTTTCACACAGACATTGGGAACACCGGTTAAATTTTCACAAACTCCTACTATGATTAAATATGCGGCGCCCACACTTGGGCAACATAGTACAGAAGTGTTTTTGGAAGCTGGGTTTTCCAATGAGGAAATCAGCCTACTTCTAAACGAGTAAACGTCAATAATTCGATGGTAAGCGAGCCATAATCGCAAAGGTTTTTATCAGGCGAGTATGAATAAATAAAGCCAAGCTTTGTCGTTGATATGACACAGTTCCTGCTATTTTTTGCACTAAATATCATAAAAAGAGTGATTACACTAACCTTTTCAAGCCTGATGGTTTATGCACGACAATTTTACTCCGCTCCGGGTATGCAGGTCTACTTCATGTCTCGTTTCGGTTTCGTAGCGTAAATTTTTGACGCTATCGAGAGGATTTATATGCCCCTCTATAGTTATTATCTTCATGAACTCCCGAATCCGTCTAATTATTAACGTAGCATTCTTAAATGCAGTAATTTTTAAGGATCTAAGGACTTAAACTAGTAGCTATGCTTGGAAGTCACGATTGGACGAATTAGCATTAGGGGGGGGAAGGTGAGGTTTGTATCGGATTATTGCAGATATAATCCGCTACAGTATAGTGTTGGTGAAAAAGCTAAGACATCTATTGAATCGGTAGATTAATAATATTCAGTCCAGACATTTCCTGCATTAATCGGATAACTTGACTGCTGTATCCATACTCATTATCGTACCAGACATAAAGAACACAGCGAGTTCCTTCGACAATTGTTGCTACAGAGTCAACTGTGCCAGCACATGTATCACCAATTAAATCGCTGGATACGAGCTCTGTTGAGGCCGTAAACCCAATCTGATTCTGTAAGCTGGAGTTAACAGCCACTGAACCGAGCAGGCTGTTTAGCGCTTCTTTAGTAGTCGGTTTAGATAAATTCAGGTTTAAAACAGCTAATGAAACATTCGGTGTCGGTACACGAATCGCATTGCCTGTAAGCTTACCGCCTAATTCAGGTAGTGCCTTGGCAACTGCCTTGGCTGCTCCGGTTGACGTTATCACCATATTCAGAGCGGCACTTCTTCCTCGTCGATCAGCCTCGTGAAAGTTGTCTATCAAGTTTTGGTCATTTGTGTAGGAGTGGACTGTTTCGAGGTGACCGTTTTCGATTCCGTACGCATCATTGACAACTTTCAAAACCGGAACAATGGCATTTGTTGTGCAAGAAGCGGCGCAAACAATTTTTTCATCGGCGTTAAGTTCTTTCTCGTTTACGCCGTAGACTATATTTTTTATAGTGTCGCCTTTTGCGGGTGCGGTAAGTAACACTTTCGATGCGCCTTTTGCCTTTAAGTGCAGACTTAGGCCTTTCTCATCTATCCAGATGACAGTGTTGTCGACGATTAGTGCATCGTCTATGCCGTAGGCGGTATAGTCTACTTCGTCGGGGGAATTGGCATAGATCATCTGAACAAAGGTTCCGTTAGCGATTAGTGCCTTACTTTCGTGATCCACGACGATTGAACCATTGAAAGGGCCATGAACAGAGTCCCGTCGCAACAAGCTTGCACGTTTTTCCAGATCGCCCTTGCCTTTGTTTCGCACGACAATAGCTCTTAATCTCATCTTATTGCCGGAACCTGTGCGCTCGATCAAAAGGCGAGCAAGAAGTCTGCCGATACGTCCGAACCCGTAGAGTACGATATCTCTAGCGCCACTGCCAAGGGTGAGATG
>Ga0213861_10002269_pt1 | contig 16611 bp, 14 predicted proteins | sample PICome_4_FD_160110 | JGI IMG/M metagenome (GOLD analysis project Ga0213861, IMG submission 160110) | Coastal seawater microbial communities near Pivers Island, North Carolina, United States - PICO131 | ecosystem: Environmental > Aquatic > Marine > Coastal | place: USA: North Carolina... | reverse complement strand
ATTATTCTTGGCGTTAATTTCTTTGGAGGGTTATTAATGAATCTTAGAAACGCATATCTTATTGTAGGAATCTTATTGCTATGTATTTTTTTATGAATTATTATTCTACTTTTAAACAGTCCTGTTTTTGGGGAAGCTTATAAGTGCTCTCTTGATTTAATGAATCCAAATCCAATTTCTTTTAAACCATTAAATGGATTCAGTGACAGGATTTTTTGTATTGCTTTTCTATTCAACACCCAATCGATAAATCCTAAGATCAAGATGAACAAAGGAAACCCAATCCCTCCAAATAACAGAATAGCGATTAGCAAATTATCATCCGGAATCTCATCTTTAAGAAAGTATCTTAAAATTAACAGGATGGAAAAAAGGGACAAAAAAATGATCCCCGTTGCCTTCAAAAGAAACGCAATTTTATGCTTATTTAGCAATAAAAATTTCTTTAACATTACCAATAGCATAAAATGACTTACGACTAATGACTAATCTAAAGATTCTGATCAATCAAATAAATCATAGCCGCCATTGCAGCCGCGCCTAGTTCTAATTCACGCTTATTGACGCTCTCAAAAACATCTGCCGCCGAATGGTGATAATCAAAATAACGCTGCGAATTTACTGCCATTCCTAGCTGCAACATTTCAGGATAATAACTGCGTAACGGTCCAATATCCACGCCACCGTATCCTGGATTAAATTTTAACAAATCGTACGGTTTTAAAAGTGTGGCAAACTGACGTATAAAATCGACTTGAGCGCTATTACCAACCACATCAAATCCCATTGGCAAAAAACCGCCACGATCCGTTTCAAGTGCACACAGATGTTTTTCTTTATTCTCGGCGGCAATTTCGGCATAACTTTTACCTCCAAAATTCCCATTCTCCTCATTCATAAACAACACACAACGCAAGGTATGATTGGGTTGGTAACCTAACTCTTTTAATATGCGCAAGGCTTCTAAACTGTGTACCACTCCCGCTCCATCATCATGCGCACCTTCACCAACATCCCACGAATCTAAATGCCCGCCAAACGTAATAATTTGGTCATCTTCATTACCCGTCATTTCTCCAATCACGTTATAAGAAATTTCGTCTGGAAAAAAACGACAATCCATTTCCATCTTCAATGTTACCGTTCCTTTTGCCAACCAATCCACCAATCGATCTGCATCAACTGTGCTAATTGCGGCTCCTGGAACTGGCGCTACATCCTTATCGTAATGCATAGATCCTGTATGTGGATGCTCATCTGTAGAGGATGCCATTGAGCGGATGACTACTGCTTTCGCATTTAATTTTGATGCTACATTTGTTCCTTCCCAACGCTGATCCACACAAGCGCCGTATGCTTTGAAGGTCTGAATCATTTTTTGATCAAAAGGGCGATTAAAAAAGATGATTTTTCCATTTATTTGTTCGGGAGTTAGGGCCTCTAATTCTTGAATAGATTCTACTTTAACAACTTCACCTTCAATCAATCCACTTGTGCCTATCGATCCTCCCAAGGCCAAAACACTTAGCTTTGCTACATCTCCTGATTCGTTCATAATCCACGCGGCTTCCGTATTTCCGCGTTCCCAATGCGGAACCTTAATTTCTTGCAGATAAACGTGATCAAAAGCATATCCATCCATCAGGTTTTTCACCCAATCAATGGCTATTTTTGCCTCAGCCGAACCAGTGATTCGGGCGCCAATGTCTTTACATAAAGACCGTAAATTTTCGTAAGCATGACCTCCTTCAAGCGCCATATCATAGATTTTACGTACAAAAAGAGAGTCTTCATTTGAAAAACTAACGGTACTGCTTATAATCGTAAGAACTAGGAGTATTTTTTTCATTCAAATTATATTTAATCCTAAAGATAATGAAATTAAAAAATCAAGGTTAAAACTTGTGACAAATGGTTTGTGCAGTTTCTAGTAATTAGTATTTCTTAGTTAGAATATTTAGTGGCATCCGTCTATTGGCGCACTTATGGATTGATTCTGTTCTAATTCCAGATGTTTTCTATCATGGAAATTTTGAAGCGATTAATATATATTGGCGTTTCACTTCTGTTCCATAAACTGATCTTTAGCTGATCGGAAGACAATACATAAGTTGGAATTTTAAATGCGAAATAACTTGTTTTAGATTCCGAGTTCAACAATATATCCTCTAAATCGTGACCAATCCACATATTTTCACCTCTGTGTTGGATACTTTCACCATTCCGATCGCCACTCAACGCAACTGTTAATTGATCACCAAACTGCAAACCTGCCGCAACCTCAACTTTTAAGTAGTATTTCCCAATCTTAGGAAGTTCATCCGTTCTAAATGAATAAGTCGGGCCATAAATATTTGTACTATCCAAAAGGTATCCTGAATATTCTTTAGAGTACATGGCCGCATATTCTCGATCAAAAATCCAATTCGAGGCGCCAAGTTCACTAAATTTGGCAATCACTTTTTGACGACCAGGATTATTATGATCCTCCCCTTTTTTCATAAAAAAAACACTCCCATTATTATAGCGCTCATAATCCACCACTTCTGGGTAAAACTCTTTGACGGTTTCAAAAATGTTTATCAAGGTCAATCGAGATGAAAAGCCAATAACGCAGTATTCTTCTGTTCGCTCAAGAAGGTCTTTTCGCAACTTATGGTCGTCATCAAATTCGATATTTACCCAGTCAAATTCAATTGAATCTCCGCCCCATTCATTGGCATAAAAATTTATATAATTGGAATTATTTAGATTATAAACGGTATAAATATTCTCGGCACCATACCTACTATTCCAGTCTGCCATTTTAATTCCAGGTTCTTTGAATAGTGCATAATGACTATTCCCATACAAGTCTTTTTCTATCAACGTAGATCCAAGGCATAATCCCATAATAAATACGAGCAGAATACTTGATTTTGGAATTTTGCTAATCACCACGCCGATTAACAATAAGAAAAACGGAAATGCGAAAAGCATTACGGGGAATTTTAAAACAGGTGTTGAAACGTAGGACAGGATAAATCCGACAATGAAAACACCAAAAAACCAAAGCGCAGGAATCATCAAATTCCTTTTTGAAAACGGCAATCGATCCGACTTAATTACGAATCCAATAATCAGTGATATGCCTATACAAACAGAAAGAATCCACGAATCATTAAAAGCCTGATATAAAAACTGAAGTAACCAATCTGCCTCAGGTGGTGCCAGCCATTGCAGACCACCGGCACTTAAATGATATTGTGTAATTGAAATATGTGGGAGAAATAATACAATCCCTAGCAAACCAGAAACAACGTAGTATTTGTAATTCGACTTATTCAAAAAGAGCAGTCCTGTAAACCCTATGAATCCTACAAAAAGAAAAGCAAAATAGTGGGTATACATACCAGCTGCAAATAAAACACCTAGTATAATTGCATCCCTCCATTTTCTATTTTCATTGAATAACACCTTATAAAAATAGAGCCCAACCAGCAGTGAAATGAGTAGCCCTGGACTATAGGGCCGTGCAAACTCTGAATTCATTATTGGAAAATAAAGCACTGCCAATAAGCCAGCCGCCCAAAGTCCCACCTTTCGATTGAACCATTGTTTTCCAATTAAAAAAAGCACCAAAATAGAGGCCGTTCCAAACAAAACAAATGGAAACCGCATGGCAATTTCACTTTTCCCTGCAATTGTTGACCAAGCTTTCATGAAGACCTCAACACCAGCCGGGTGCATGTCTCCTCTCTGGACTCCAAACTCCAATAAATCTGCAAAATTTGTATAGCGCAATCGACTGACGGCGCTCAATTCATCATTTGAATAAGAATGCGTAAAAGAAATTGTAAAGCGTAAGGTAAATCCTACTAAAAGAATTAGAATAATATCAATATTACGCTTCCCCCATCCCATTTTATTCTAACAAACGTTGTCTGGCAACTTCGTACATCATGATTCCAGCAGATACAGAAACGTTTAAAGAATCTATAGTACCCACCATAGGAATTCTTGCTTTAATGTCTGCTTCAGCCATTATTTTTGTACTTACACCATCTTGCTCAGATCCCATTACAATTGCCAAAGGCACAGTAAAATCAGCTTGATATAAATGTGTTTTCGTTTTTTCTGTACTTGCTGCAATTTGTACACCACTCTCTTTCAACATGTGAATAGTAGAGTTTAAATCGTGTACTTTGCAAACTGGAATTTTATTCAAGGCACCAGCAGATGTTTTAACTGCATCCGCCGTAACAGATACACTGTCCTTATCCGGTATAATAATTGCATGAACTCCAATACACTCTGCCGTTCTGGCAATTGCTCCAAAATTTCTGACATCCGTAATTCGATCCAGAATCACAAATAACGGCACTTCTCCATTATCATATAACGCCTCTAAAATTGGACTAATTTCTTGATATCTAATTGGAGAAACTTCTGCAATAACACCTTGGTGGTTTTTGCGAGTCATTCTATTCAATTTGTGAATAGGAACAAACTGTAAATTGTATTTTTTATTCGCTAACTCCTCTTTCAACTCCTTGAACAGCTCTTTTTGCATACCGCGTTGAATCAATATTTTATTGATTGGACGTTCCGCTTTGATTGCTTCAATTACTGCTCTAACACCGAATATGATATCTTCATCATCTTCTCGATAGTCATTTCTTTTATTATACATAGTGCAAAAATAATTAATCCGCTGTTATGCGTTTGAATTTGACCGCTTTATTCGCCGAGCAAAAAACAAATAAACAATTCCTACCAGACAAAGAACTGCCATTACTATAAATAGATTCAAAAAATTGTCTGGATTATTGTTATAAATCTTTTGTGTACCGTAGTTACCAGCGGCGATTCCAAGCTCAAGTGCAATAAACATAGTCGACATGCCTCGTCCTTTAAATATGGGATTGGCCAAATCGGCAGTCCACGCAAATAAAGCAGGAGAACATATTCCACCCGCAATTCCAAAAACGATTCCACTTAATAAAAACTGAGTTACAGTTGTGGACGTACCAGTTAGTAAGGCGCCTACGATTAGCAAAAACAAGCCTATATTCAAATTTCTATGTGCACCATATTTGTCGTAATACTTGCCCGCAACAAATCGTGTAATTACCGTAAATGCGACATTCACTAAATAGAACATTCCTTTATTATCCATGCCCAAATGAGTGCTAAAGTCTGGAACAACCATCATATAGGTACCAGAACACATGGCGGTTAAAAACATAATCACCGACGGATTCATGACCTCTGGTGCAAAAATCTCATTCCATTTTGGTATAATTCTAGACGCCAAAGATTCGCTTGAATTATTGGCTCGTGCAATTTTATAGGGCTTATTTTCTTCTACTATGAAAAATAATAATAGAAAGGCAAATATTCCCATTATTGCCGAAGTCAAGAAGAGGCCATCCATTCCTACTGCCTGTTTTATTGGGCTTCCCATTGCCAACCCACCGCTAAAACCAATGCTAATCATTACTCCAAAAATCCCCATTGCTTCTCCGCGCTTCCCCTTCGGGACAATATCTGCTATTAATGCTGTAACTCCGGTTGGTTGAAAACCTGTACTAAAACCATGTAAAAATCGCAGCAACAAAAAGCCCGTAACTGTCACAAAATAGGGATATAAAAAACAAATTAAAATACTGACCAGAATTCCGAAATACATCACGGATTTTCGACTAATATTATCCGCGATTTTGCCGCTAAACGGTCGTGCAAGTGCTGCAGCAAAAGTCCATAAACCCAGAATCATCCATTTTTTGTCTGCTCCACCCAAGTCAGTCAAGTATTCGTTCATTTCCGGCAAAATCATATTGAAACTTACCATGAACACAAGCATATTCAAACACAAAACCCAAAAGGCCCTGGGATAATCTTTTAAGTTTTCAAAAAATACACCAAATTTTGACATCCGGCAAAGCTAGTGCTTTAAATCATAATTAACTTCTATTAAAAATTAATTTATTTTTTGACGCCAAGAAGCTTGATGAGCAATGATATCCATAGCTCTCAGCGCGGCGAAAATGAAGTGGCTGCAAAAAAGAGGTGCTTTTTACGGATGGAAACTTATGGTTAGAAGCCTTCGTGCTATTTACCGAATCTTAGTTCAACTTAAATTTAGATCCAACAAAAAAAGACTGTTCAGAAAATAAATTCCAAACAGCCTTTACACACTCATAATCCAACTTTACTCTGGTTTATGATCACATTGCTTTTTTCTTGCATCTTTTTTCGCTTTGCGTTCTGCCATTTTTTCAGCATGCAATTTCTTTTGCTCTTCAGTTAAAATTTTGTCTACTTTCTGCTTATGTTCTTCACGCTTTAACTTTGCCTCAGCTTTTAAAGCTTTCATTTTACGTTTAATATCTTCCATTTCTTGGATATGATACACGTTAATCTTTTTAATCTCCTTTGCTTGATCTTCGGATAACTTTAAATCCTCGGTCATCTTTTCCGTTAATTTTTCCGCTTTTTCAATCGGAGACTTTTCTGCGTGCTCACCATGCTCTCCTGGAGCGCCTTGCCCAAATGAAGAACTTCCAACTACCATGCATCCAACTAATGCTACTAATGCTACTACCTTTTTCATTTTTATTCTTTTTTTAAATGTTTATACCTCTCTGACTGTTGTATTTGAAAAAGGTTTAATTGAGTCCTCTTAATCAAAAAAAAACTTTTTACTTCTGCTTAATACAACCAATTCTATTAAATTTTCGTATTACTATTAAACTCCCAATGAAATTAAACCTTTTAGGTCTCGTCATATTTTTATTATTAGCTCCTGCTTATGGGCAAGAAATATGTGATAATGCTATTGATGATGATGGCGACGGGTTAATTGACTTAAATGATGAAGAATGTGATTGTGTGGATTTAGATGCGATCGAAAACCTCATTCCAAACCACTCCTTCGAAGACAGATCATGTTGCCCAGAATGGCCGGGGGCGTTGGGTTGTGCAAATGATTGGGTTCAGGCTTCAATAGGCACTAGTGATTATTTTAATACATGTGATTTTGTAGGGTTTTGGGATCCCGGCATTCCAGAAATGCCATTGCCCGGGGCATCAGATAGTGAAGGATTTGTTGGTTTAGGAATATGGTCTGATCTCGGAACAGGAGGAGGAGATTACAACGAATACATTGGTACAAATACTTTGCTAAGTCCCTTGCTTGCGGGAACCTCTTATAAGTTACGTTTCTTCACGGCTCTTGGAATGGGAGATTATGATTTCGACTTTTCCCTTTTTGGATCGCCTAGTATCGGAGATCTGCCATTTTATACAAATTTATGTCCCGAAGGGGTTGGTTCTTGGGAACTGCTGGCAAATACAGTTGTAATATCAACACCCGATTACTCTTGGAAACAGGTCGAGATGGTTTTCACACCGACAGTTGACATATACGCAATCGCCCTTGGGCCAGCTTGCGAAAATGGCGCTGATGCTACCGTTGTTTATCGGTTTATTGATGAACTGAAATTACTCGATTCAGAAAGTTTCAGTACCCATATAACACAAACCGGCAGTTATTGCTATGGTGATGCCATACTTATTGCCGAGGCGGATGCAATAGATGGAACTTGGCAATGGTACAAGGACGGCGTTGCATTAATTGGAGAGACCAGTGGAACCCTCGATATTTCCATATATGGCCTTGGGTTTTATACGGTAGTTTTTTCTAATGAAGACGGATGTATGGGCTCGAGCTACGAACTTTCAGAAACCGATATTTTAACCGCAGATTTTGAATATACAACCGTTTGTCCCGGTGAAATGGTAAATTTCACAAATACTTCAACTTATCCAGGTGAGGACATCCCGACATGGAGTTGGGATTTTGCAGGCGACGGAGCTTCTGGATTCAAAAATCCGATTTACACCTTTTCAGAGGCGGGTACATATACCGTACAATTAATTGGCACAGTTGAAAGCGGCTGTCATGACACTATTGAAATTGAAGTTACCGTAGACCCAAATCCTACCGCATCTTTTGACGTAATTTCTACTCAATTAAATGATGACTGCAAAGGAACCGCAACTGTAGAAGTTTCTTTTGTGAATACATCAACAGATTTAGCGAATCCTGATAGCCCTGATGCTGATGCAACTTTCTACTGGAATTTAGACAGTCCGGATGGCGAATGGCAAATGACACACGATTATTATGAGGTATTTGATACTGTTTTCGTAGACCACCAGACAGACTATTATCCCGAAATTTGTTTGGTAGCAATAACAGTAAATGGCTGCATTGACACCACTTGTAAAGTCCTAACAATATACGAACCTATTGATTTTATTCCTGTGAATGTTTTCTCACCAAATAATGATAACCTAAATGATGAATTTACCTTTAAACACAAGGCCACTTTAATATCCGATTTTAAATGTGTAATTGTTGACCGCTGGGGAGTCGTGATAAAAGAGTTCAATGATATAAATGATACATGGGATGGTACCTTTAACGACTTTAAATGTACGGATGGTGTTTATTTTTACACCTATGAAGCCTACACAATAACAGGCTTAACCCTCGAAGGACAAGGAACAATCCAATTAATAGATGGAGCAGATTAGACTCGCTGCTTTTCTAAAACTATTCACCTAGTATCTTTCAACCCATTTCAACAAATTTGACACTAAATCGGACATCCATCTTGTGCATTAACAGGATTACAATCCGCTGATTAAAAGGATAATATTACTATATTAGATTAATATAGTAAATTGGTCAACCATTTTGGCACTGAATTCGTCTATCAATTAAACACCCCCTATGAAACCAATAATTTTCCTCCTTTTTTCGTTTGTTTTTATGCAATATTCCTATGCTCAGGAAATTTGCGACAATGGTATTGATGATGACGGCGACGGATTTGTTGATCTGAATGATGACGAATGTGATTGCGAAGGATTTGGAGGAGTCATAGAAAGTTTGATTCCGAATCCCTCATTCGAAGATATGGATTGTTGCCCAACGTTTCACAGTCAATTGGACTGTGCAACAACATGGCTCCAAGCATCAGGCGCAACGAGTGATTATTATAATACCTGCGGCTATACAGCCATTATGGGTGAAGGAGTAACAGGAGCCGACTTGACGGATCTGCCAGATGGAGAAGGTTGGGTAGGATATTGGACGAATCCTGGTTATTTAGAATATATAGGCGCTTGTTTAGATGGACCCTTACTAGGAGGTGTAGAATATACATTGCATTTTTACACAGCTTGGGGGAAAGGAGATGCTGATCACGAATTTAGCATCTACGCGACACCTGACTGCGGCGATTTGCCTTGGGTGGGGTTTGGATGTCCAGTTGGAATTGGTGGTTGGGAACTCTTGACAAGTGAAGTCATTACTTATGCACTAGACGGAACTTGGCAAGAACAGACCATAACATTTACACCTGCTATTGACATGGCGGCAATCGCATTTGGAGGAAACTGCGTTGGAGAATCTCCAGCTCGCTACACCTACATTGACGGGTTGACTTTGATTGACAGTGAAAGTTTTTCTGACATTACAGAAACAGGAACATGGTGTGATGGCGATTTAATGCTTGAGGCGTCCACGGATACAACTGGAGGAGATTGGCAGTGGTTTTTAGATGGTGTTGCAATTGTTGGTGAAACTGATGCTACAATAGATGTGATGTTACATGGATTAGGTGATTATACTGCGGTATATACAGTTGGTGATAATTGTCTACGCTCGGATCATACAACAGAGGCAGATGATGGCGTTTCTGCAAATTTCGAATTTACTTCAGTTTGTGTGGGTGAAGAAACAGATTTTACAAATACCTCAATTTGGGGTGATGGACCTGATCCAGATTGGGAATGGGACTTCGGCGAAGGTGGTTCGTCCACCGAAGAAAGTCCCGGTTATACCTATACGGATGCCGGAACCTACACGGTTGAATTGATTGGCTCAATTGAATCGGGTTGTGATGATACAATTTCAATTGAAGTTACAGTTGATCCTACTCCAGAGGCAAACTTTGAATTTGTAGTAGATGGGCTTTCTTCGCAAGATGGAAGCACTGGAGGCTGTATTGCAAGTACAGTTGAATTGAATGATTTATCGATCATTGCTGATCCGGGAGAAATAACTTCTTGGGATTGGGATTTTGGAGATGGCTCAGGTTCTGATGAGGAAAATCCAGATCATATTTATGGTACACCTGGCACCTATACAATAACACTCACTGTTGAAACCGAGAATGGTTGTTCATCTACTTTTGAGTTGGACATCATTATGACAGATGGACTGGTAATGGATATTATTTTTAATGAGCCTACTTGTCATGGCTTTACAGATGGATCAGTTACAGTAAATGTTGTAGGCGGAGCTGGAGATTTAATATTTGAAATTACTGATATTGACGATATTCTACTAAATGAAGACAATTCAAATACAGCTAATACTTTAGGCGAGGGCTGGTATTATATAAATGTAACTGATGGTACGGCTTGTTCTGGATTAGATTCAATTTATTTAACGCAACCAGGCGAAATTGACATTGACATTACTGTGGTTGATCCTTTATGTTTTGGATTTGAAACAGGAACAGCCGTTGTTACTGAGGTATTTAATTACACTGGAAGTGATGATATGATCAGCTATATCTGGAATCCAAATCCGGGAGGAAATAGCGGCCTTGGTGAAGATTCCACATGGGCAATGGGTGCGGGTGATTATACCGTAACAATTAATGATGAAAATGGCTGTTCAAAAGTGTTTGACTTTACAGTGAACCAACCAGATGAATTGATTTTTGCAGAATTTGGATTTGAACACGCCTATTGTCGTTTGCATGAATATCAAAGTGGTAATGGTGTTGTTTTTGGAGCCGCCACGGGTGGAACTCCAGATTATTCTTACTTATGGATTAATCTTGATAATGCCGACAATTCAATCACAAGTACCTGGGGTGGATTAAATCCTGGCAACTATGAATTGACTGCAATTGACGCGAACGGATGTATCTTAAAAGACACGCTCTACTTAGATTCGCTAAATCCTATTGCAGCGTTCACGGTTAACTCGGCGCAGTTAAATACAGATTGTCAAGGAACGGCAACGGTGCAAGTTGAATTTGAGAATAACTCAAACAACTTTGCGAATCCAAACAATCCGGGAGCTGACACAACCTTCTTTTGGAATTTAGACACCCCTTACGCCGATTGGCAAATCAGTCATGATGTTACGGAAACATTTGACACAACTTACGGACCAAAAGGCCAAACTTACTTTGTGGATGTTTGTTTAGTTGCCATTAACAAAAATGGATGTAAAGACACCGCCTGTAAAGTCATTACTATTTATGAACCTATTGATTTTGATGAGGTCAATATTTTCTCGCCAAATGGAGATGGTATTAATGATGAATTCACTTTTGAATTTAAATCTGCTTCAATCTCAGAATTTACTTGTGTCATTCTAAATCGCTGGGGCGTTGTAGTTGGAGAAATTAATGACATTAATGATGGCTGGGATGGAACCGATAAAAATGGTGATCCATGTACAAATGGCGTTTACTTCTATAAGTATGTTGCCAAGACTGATAATAGCACCGATATTGTTGGACAAGGAACCATACAACTTGTGGAATAAATTACAAATTGTTTAATTTCAGCTCAACAAGTAAGTATTTATACTGTTTTCTAATTTTATTATTCTCTCTACATTTACTTGCTATTCAGTCAAACAAATGCAGGAGGCCATGGAAAATCCTACAAGAGAGTACATTACATCTATAATCAAAACTTATAAAACAATTATTACTAGTATTAAGCCTATTCATTGGTGCGATCAGTTATTCGCAAGGCGTGTCCATTACCAATAATACAAATTATGTAAAATACGTCAGAGCGCATTTTACAATGCCCGATTGTTCTGCTAATACCACAAGCCCAAGTGGATGGATCGCATTAGCGCCAAATGCCACACTGAATATCGGCGGATCCCATGCGCAAGCAAGATTATTGCATGTTATGATCACAAGTAGTAGTCCTGGGTCAAGCGAGATAATTATTCTAGACAGCGCAATAAGCCCATGTGGAACAGAACCTTACACGGGCACAGGTATATTTACTGAGGTCGCAGGCACCACATGTATTGCTGACATTTCAAATGATGGATGGGATAATTATATAAATATCCATTATTAAATCATTTAAATTCGTAAAAAAAATAGGCTGTCCTAACCGACAGTCTATTTTTATTTCATAAAACGAGAACAGAAATCACTCATTAAACCTGACTTAAATCAGTTGATAGGACGTTCAAAACCTCTACTTTTTTAATATCTTTGCACCTTATTAGTAATTAAATTATTTATAGCATGCAACTGTATAATAAATTAAGTGCTGATGAAAGGGCGGCTTTAATTGACGAAGCCGGAGAAGATCGTTTAACGATTTCTTTCTATCAGTACCATCATATTGAAAATACTTCGATTTTTCGAGACCATTTATTTATAAGCTGGAATCCCATGGATGTCTTGGGAAGAATTTATGTAGCTGATGAAGGTATTAATGCGCAGCTTTCTGTTCCCGCGAAAAAATTTGATGTATTTAAAGCACATCTCGATAGCATTGATTTTTTAAAAGATGTTCGACTAAACATTGCTGTTGAGCAAGACAATAAGTCGTTCTTAAAACTGAAAATTAAAGTCCGCGAAAAAATTGTTGCAGATGGTTTGAACGACGATAGTTTTGACGTAACAGATATTGGTGTTCACCTTAAGGCTAAGGAGTTCAATGCTATCATTGAGCGAGACGACACCATTTTAATTGACATGCGAAATCACTACGAAAGTGAAATTGGGCATTTCAAAAATGCAGACACGCCAGATGTTGATACATTCAGAGATTCTTTACCTATTATAACTGATAGTATTAAAGGACATGAAGAAGATCGGAACATTGTGATGTATTGTACTGGAGGAATTCGTTGTGAAAAAGCCAGTGCCTATTTTAAACATCAAGGATTTAAAAATGTGTTCCAATTAGAAGGTGGAATTATTAATTATGCGCGCCAAATTGAGGCCGAGGGTCTTGAGAATAAATTCCAAGGTAAAAACTTTGTTTTTGATCACCGAAAAAGCGAGCGCATTAGTGAAGCTATTATTTCCAATTGTCATCAATGTGGTGAACCTTCAGACACGCATGTAAATTGTGCCAACCAAGCTTGCCATTTATTGTTTATTCAATGTGATAAGTGCAATACAAAAATGGATGAATGTTGTTCTGTTGAATGTAAGGATGTAAATGCACTATCAGCAGAGGAGCAGCAAGAATTAAGAAAAGGAAAACACGCTAGTAATAAGATATTCAAAAAGGGACGATCGGAAGTTTTGAAGTTTAAAAAATAACAATCCCTCGCGTAATATTTTTTAGCAAAATAGCAAAAAAAAACTCTTATAAAAAACGCTTATATTTGCGTAGTTAGAATTGTAAATTCTTCAGCATCTAGCGGATTAAGAAGAATTTAAGTTGAAAAAAAATGTAATATGGATAAATTCGAAAAAGCGTTTAACGATATTATTGAGAAAGACCTCAAGGTAGAACCAAGAGATTGGATGCCAGAAAAATATCGAAAAACACTCATACGCCAAGTTTCTCAACACGCACATTCTGAAATTATTGGAATGCAGCCAGAAGGAAACTGGTTATTACGCGCACCTTCATTAAGATCTAAGCAAGTTTTATTAGCTAAAATTCAAGATGAAGCTGGACATGGTTTATACCTTTATAGTGTAGCCGAAACTTTAGGAATTACGCGTCAAGAAATGAATGCTCAACTGCATTCTGGTAAGGCAAAATATTCAAGCATTTTTAATTACCCTACCCTTACTTGGGCAGATATGGGTGCTGTAGGTTGGTTGGTAGATGGAGCTGCGATTGTAAATCAAGTTTCACTGCAACGTACATCTTATGGTCCTTATTCTAGAGGAATGGTAAGAATTTGTAAGGAAGAGAGTTTTCACCAACGCCAAGGATATGAAATTATGGTTCAAATGGCATTTGGAACTCCTGAACAAAAAGAAATGGCTCAAGATGCTTTGAACCGATTTTGGGAACCCGCTTTAATGATGTTTGGACCTCATGACGCGGACTCTGCACATTCGAGTCAATCAATGGCTTGGAAAATCAAACGGGAATCAAATGACCATTTACGTCAACGATTTATTGATCGTACTGTACCACAGGCAGAGTTTTTAGGATTAACCGTTCCAGACGTAAACATTAAGTTGAATAAAGAAACGGGACATTATGATCACAGTCCTTTTAACTGGGATGAATTTTGGAATGTTGTGAATGGAAACGGTCCTTGTAATCAAGAGCGTTTAGATCATCATAAAAAAGCGCACCACGATAATACATGGGTGCGTGAAGCAGCTGCAGCTTTTGCGGCAAAAACAGAAACTATTGTAGCATAATTGAAATTATTTAGAAATGGAATCAGGAGATAAAGTTTGGGAAGTATTTATTCAAAAGAAACCAGGATTAGCATTTAAACATGCAGGTAGCTGTCATGGTTACGATAAAAAAATGGCAATTCAAAACGCGAGAGATTTATACACTCGTAGAGGTGAAGGTCGTGCTTTATGGGTAGTTCCATCTGAAGCAATTGTATCTGTTCCTTTAGATGATTCTGAAGCCTTTTTTGATCCAGGTGTTGACAAAGTATACAGACACGCAACTTTTTATAAAATTCCGGATGGGGTCGACCATCTTTAAAAAATATTATCATGGATTTAACGATTCAAAATAACGAGGCTAAATTCTTAATTCGTTTAGCAGATACTTCACTTATTCTCGGTCAACGCCTTGCAGAAATGTGTAGCAACGGACCTTTTTTAGAAGAAGACATTGCCCTATCAAATATCTCATTGGACTTGTTTGGCAGAGCAGAAGAAATGTACAAAATCATTTGCGAAATTGAGGGCAATGGATACACTCCTGACGACCTTGTTTTTAGACGTAATGAACGCGAATATTTCAACATTAAATTGGTGGAGCAACCTAACGAGGATTTTGCTTGGGTTATTGCACGTCAATTTTTACATGACATCTATTCGCAAGAAGTTTATAAGCAGCTATTAAATTCTGATAACTCTGAGGTAGTTGGATTAGCGCAAAAAGTTTTAAAAGAAATTCGATACAGCTATATCCATTCTAAAGATTGGATCGAAAGACTTGGTCTTGGAACGGAAGAAAGTAATGCGAGAATGCAAAAAGCAATCGATCATTTATTAAAATACGTAGAAGAGATTTTTGCCTTTGATGAATTGGATAAAACCTACTTATCTGATACGGATGGCGTAACAACTGTTTGGAATAATGATGTGAACGCGACTTTAGCAGCTTGTAATTTGCAGCGCAAAGAAATTATGCCGTTGACAATGCGTGATTATAGAGATGGATTTCACAGTGAGCATATTGGACATTTATTAAGCATTATGCAGTATTTGCCTCGTGCTTATCCAGATGCAAAGTGGTAGGCGAAATTCGCTGCTATTCACTTTTCAAACTAACCCCTGAATTCGCCTTATGCGAATCAAAATATACAATTGGAAACAAGACTTGAAAATAGCGACCTTTGGGAAATCTTAACACAAGTTCCCGACCCTGAAATTCCAGCAATTAATTTAGTGGAACTCGGTGTGGTGCGTATTGTTGAAAGGTTAGAAAATTACAAACTCCGCATCACTATTACACCAACCTATACAGGTTGCCCTGCTAAAAAACTTTTCGAAGATTTAATTCTTGAAGAATTGGCAAAACACAATTATAATGATGTTGAAATTGTTTCAAAATTAAACCCGGCTTGGACAACAGATTGGCTTTCAGATGAAACAAAGGATAAACTGATGAAGGAGGGCATTTCTCCTCCTACTATTGGTGATCGAATTATCATGTGTCCACAATGTCAATCAACCAACACCAAATTATTGAGCCAATTCGGATCAACTCCTTGCCAATCGCTTTATTCTTGCCAAGATTGTAAGGAACCATTTAACTATTTTAAGTGTCATTAGCCCGCCTCCGGTGGACAGTATTGAGTTATTATTAGTGAGTCTTGAGTCTCTGGTTGCGCTTTGATTTTACCAGCTGTTTTTTTTCGTCCAAATACTAATTACTATTGGCTATTTTCAAACCTTTCTTAAAGTGAGTTGTATGCAATAATAAAATTAACTTTATAGCAATGAAATTATTAGCCCTTTGTACCTCCATTCTTCTTTCGTCATTTGTGTTTGCACATCCTCATTCTAAAGACTCCATCTCTTTTGACTATACAATTGAAAAGAGTATAAATATGAAAGGTGTCTATTCAGTCAATGCAGCAATCACGAATAATTCAAGTGAGTCATTTTATTTTTTATCTGAAACCTGCAATGGCCTTGATTATTATATCACAGCAACATCACCTAAGGTAATTGTATATATCCTCATTAATTGCAATGGCAGTGCTCCCGTAAAGAACAGCATTGCACCAAAAGGAGTTTACGACTTTACATTTCGCATAAAAACGGCAGGTGATGTAAATCGCGTTGGATTAAACTTGGCGCTTGTTAAACTGTCAAAAGCCTACGT
>Ga0213861_10002266_pt1 | contig 16631 bp, 14 predicted proteins | sample PICome_4_FD_160110 | JGI IMG/M metagenome (GOLD analysis project Ga0213861, IMG submission 160110) | Coastal seawater microbial communities near Pivers Island, North Carolina, United States - PICO131 | ecosystem: Environmental > Aquatic > Marine > Coastal | place: USA: North Carolina... | reverse complement strand
CACGGTTCGCGTACTCCTCGAACTTGCGGTCGGACTCGACTTCTCGGATGCGCTGACTCATCACCTGTCGGAAGGTCACAGCCGCAATGCGACCCATCTCTTCTTTGCGCGGCGTGTCGTCTCGTTCGTTGACCCAGTTGCCATCTTCGTCAACGTCATAGGCGATGAAAGAAAACTCCATCGTCTCAGGGTTCACCTCGACGACCACTTCGTCGGCGGCATCGTCGCGACGCTTGTACGCCGAAGCGAGCGCGTCGACGAGCACGTGCAGCAATGCTTCTTCGGAGAGGCCCTTTTCTTGGGCCAACATTCCGATGGCTTCACTCATGTCCATGTTGGTCATGACGACTGCTTCTCCTTGTTCAATTGTGGAAGGTCTACTTCTGGCGGCGTCGGGTCAGCTTTCTTGGAGCGAGCCTGCTTTGATGCTACAGATTGCCTTGCATTGGGTTTCTTCGACTGCTGAGGCTTCTTGCCTGCGTTTTTGTTTGGCGTGTTGGGCTTGGGAGCCGGACCCCACTCAAAGACGGTTCGCGCTTTGTCGACACCGTCTAAGTCGAAGGTGGTCTCGGAGCCGTCGGCGAGCAACAACTTTGCAACAGTTTCGGTGGCTGAAATCAGCTGCCCGTCGACTCGCCGCGGATCTGCGTTGGAATCACGGAAACGCACGGTGATGTCTTTACCAATCTCACGCTGGAAATGAGCTGGGGTGCGGAGTTGACGTTCGAGTCCTGGGCTGGTGATTTCGAGCGTGAATCTGGTGCTTATCGGATCCTCGTGATCGATTTCGCGTGAAATAAGACGGGTGGCAAGCGACAGATTGTCGAGCGTAATGCCGCCGTCGGAGCCAGCGAAAGTGTCGAGCGTGATGCGCACGGTTGCCCCGCGTCGATCAATGTCGTACACGTCAAGGTCAAGGTCAGAGGCAATGGGCTCAACAATCTCTCGAACTCGCGCTAGCTCGTTGCTTTCGGTCATATCGATCTGCCTCCTCTCCGCTTCAATCTTCTATTTTGGCTTGCCACGTTCTGAGTCCGTTCAAGAAACAAGGCGTGAGGCTGAGCCCCACGCCTTGGTCACGAACCAAATTGCGAACTCGTATCGTAGCAGGCTCTGCTTGGTTTCGTGAGAGCGCCGACGTGCAGTCAACGCAGAGCCTCGGCGGGCACTGTCATTACGGGGACTGATCAATTCCGGCTGTTGGATCAACTCATTGCCGTAAGACGAGAACCGGGCCAGCTGGCCTCAAGCCGGTATCTTCGTCTCGTGCATCGGATGTCGAACTTGTTCCTGCGAACCTTACGTGACGATCCTTCGGACGCCGAAGTGCCAAGCCACCGTCTCCTTGTCCGGGCGGGTTACATCAGGCGGTCTGCTCCAGGTGGATTCAGCTGGCTGCCCCTTGGGTACGAGGTGTTCCGCAATGTCGAGCGCATCGTGCGCGAGGAGATGAACGCGGCGGGCTTTCAAGAAGTCCACTTCCCGGCCTTGTTGCCCATTGAGCCGTACCAGGCAACAAATCGTTATGAGGAATATGGGCCCAACCTGTTCCGACTGCAGGATCGACACGGCGCCGATTTTCTTTTGGCTCCGACCCACGAGGAAATGTTTGCCCTCACCGTCAAAGACTTATACAGCTCGTATCGAGATATGCCTCTGGTGATCTATCAAATCCAGACCAAGTTCCGCGACGAGGTACGTCCGCGCGCTGGCTTGCTACGGACCCGAGAGTTCTCGATGAAGGACTCCTACAGCTTCGATCTCAACGAGGCTGGCTTGCAGGCGTCATACGACGCTCACCGTGCGGCTTATATTAAATTGTTCGAACGGCTCGAGCTGCCGTACGTCATCGTTTCGGCACTGTCCGGCGCGATGGGAGGCTCAGCGTCAGAAGAATTCCTTGCTCCACTCCCGGTCGGCGAGGACACTTTTATTCGCTGCACGTCCTGCGATTTCGCTGCCAACGTCGAGGCTGTCCACACCCCTGTCCCGGAGGCCCAAGCGTTTAATGGCCTGCCTGTTGCCGCCGTTCACGACACGCCGAAGACCCCCACCATTTCGACCCTCGTCGACTACGTGAACGGTGATTCGGCATTGCGTCATCCTGACCGCGATTGGACAGCTGCCGATACGTTGAAAAACGTCGTCGTCAATATCAGGCACCCCGATGGGTCAGTTGAACCCCTTGCGATTGGCATTGAAGGGCACCGCGAGGTGGACATGAAACGCCTCGGAGCCCAAGTCGAGCCGGCAGAGGTTGAGCCGTTCAGCGAGGATGACTTCAAGAAATACCCGTCACTGAAGAAGGGTTACATCGGCCCAGGTGTCCTTGGGATCACCAACGAGTCCGGCATTCGATATCTCCTCGATCCGCGCATCGTCGATGGGACGCAGTGGATCACTGGCGCCGATAATTACAACCAGCACGTCCTGCATTTGACCGCTGGTCGCGATTTTGTGGGAGACGGAACAATCGAGGCTGCCGAAGTGCTTGATGGCGACAGTTGTCCGTCATGCGGGTCAGACGTCGAAATTGCGCGTGGCATCGAAATCGCGCATATTTTCCAGCTCGGTACCAAATATGCCGAGGCCCTTGGTCTGACCCTCCGTGACGAGAACGATCAGCCTGTCACTCCAACCATGGGCAGCTATGGGGTTGGTGTTTCGCGCTGTCTCGCAGCAATCGCTGAAGCCACCCTCGACGACAGCGGGCTCTGCTGGCCACGCGAGATTGCCCCCGCTGATATTCACGTCATCATTGCGGGCAAAGACGGAAGCCCTCAGGTTTCTGCCGCGGAGGACCTCGCCACGTCACTCGAAGTAGCTGGCTTGCGCGTGTTGCTCGATGATCGCGGCAAAGCGTCGCTCGGCGTGAAGTTCAAGGATGCTGAATTGATCGGTGTTCCGACGATCGTGGTCGTCGGTCGCGGCATTGCGGACGAAGAGAACCCGACCATCGAAGTCAAGGACCGCAGGTCTGGTGAACGCCAAGACATTGCACACGATCTAATTGTGGAACACCTCGTCGCCCTCTGCGGCTGAGTCGGTATTTCTCGCTGGGCTTCGAGTCGCCCTTAGGCGTGACGCAGGAGGCCTTGGTCGATGACAATGCGTTCTTGGCCGTCTGCTGACGAAGTTGCGCTGGTGGTGAACAGGGATTCACCGTCGCCGATCGACCACGTTCGGATCGTCAGTGATTCTCCAGGAATGACGGGGGAGGCAAAGCGTCCCTCGATGTGGTGGAAGTTTGCCGGATCGCTTTCGCAGATTGCGTGCAGCAGCGCGCGACCCGTGAACCCATAGGTGCAAAGCCCATGAAGGATCGGCGTGTCAAAGCCGCCTATTGCGGCGAAGGCCGGGTCGGTGTGCAGCGGGTTCCGGTCGCCGGACAGGCGGTAGACAAACGCTTGATCGCGGCCAGTCACGTAGGTGACTTCATGGTCCGCTGACCGCTCCGGTGGAACGTTCTTCGGCCCGGATGGCCCTCGGTCGCCACCCCAACCGCCCTCTCCGCGCATGAACGACGACCCGGTATTTGTGAAGAGCGGTTCGCCGTCCATCAGTGCCTTAGTCTCAGACACCACGACCGCTGCCTTGCCCTTGTCATAAACGCCAGTGATCTCACTCGTCAGCGTCACGGTTCCGGCGACAGGAATTGGGCGGTGAAGCGTCACCGACTGCTGACCGTGAACGAGCAGCGCGGGGTTGAAGGTGCCGATTGACCCCATCGCCGAACCGCGTCCCCACCCGACGACGACGGGAAAGGTCGGAAACACCCGTTGCCGGATGTCGTTGCTGTTCTCGGTGGTGAACGCAAGTTCGTCGTGGCCTGCTCCGATGCCGACTGCGTAGAGCAGCGCATCTTTTGATGTCCAACTCACTTCAACCGGCTCGCTCTTTGAGCCAACTGCGTCAGGATTCAACGGCATGGTGATGCTCCTTCATATGAATCAGATGACCCGTTCTTACTTCGGTTTCAGAAACAGGGCGTCACTGATGGGTCAGCGCTCAACAGTTTTGCCGTCCATGCCAGTGCGGCCACGGGCATCAGTCAGCAGTGACTGAACGATCTCGCCGAGTGCCTCTGGATCGTCAACCGGAGCTGTGCTCGGACCGCGAACCCATCCTTCGGCGATTGCGAGAAACTCCCCGGATGCCTCGAACACTCGACCGGTTACGCCAGCGGCTTCGTCTGAAACGAGCCATGTGACGATCGGTGCAATCCACTTCGGCGACCGCGCCTCGGCCTCATCAGACGTTTCTGGAGCTGGGCCGAGATCTTCGGTCATGCGAGTCAGAGCGACGGGTGCCACTGCGTTGACCGTGACGCCATAGCGAGCGAGTTCCATGGCCGTGATCTGTGTAAACGACGCGATACCCGCCTTTGCAGCGCCGTAGTTCGATTGGCCAACATTGCCGTAGATGCCTGACACCGAGGTCGTGTTGATGATGCGTCCTGCCACCTCGTCACCCGCTTTAGATTGCTCACGCCAGTGGGCAGCGGCGTGCCGAGCTGGAGCAAAGGTTCCCTTGAGGTGCACGTTGATGACGGCGTCCCACTCACCTTCAGTCATGTTGGCAAGCATCCGGTCGCGCAGAATGCCGGCGTTGTTGACAACTGCGTCGAGACCCCCGAAGGCTTCGATTGCGGTATCAATTATGCGCTTTGCGCCGTCCCAGTCGGCGACGTTGTCACTATTGACAACCGCCTCGCCACCGGCGGCGACAATTTCTTCGACGACTTGGTGGGCAGGAGAAACATCGTCGCCGGTTCCGTCTCGTGCGCCTCCTAAGTCGTTGACGACGACCTTCGCTCCGTGCCTCGCGAGGCTCAGTGCATGCTCACGCCCAATTCCACGGCCAGCGCCCGTGACGATTGCGATCTTGCCTTCACAGAGTCGTGCCATGTCCCCCAACGTACGAACATCAATGCGCTCGGTCCGAACCGGACTGTTTCTTTCCCGAGCAGCACCAGCTCACAGCTTAGGGCCTGGCCGTTTGAGGAAGTCTCGGTGCCAGCGGCTGGGTGTCAGCGCTATCGCGCGTGGTTCGTCTTCGAACATCCACCGGGCAAAGTTACGTTGGCCCCATGGCCCACTGGCTGCAACCACTCGGATCGCTGCGCGGGCGCCCCATGATTTCGCTAGCACCTTGCCAAGGGCGAACGACATTTTGTGGTCAGCACGGAGGTGGTGCTGAACTTCGCGTTCGTAAATGCCTGCTGCGACTTCAGGTTGCGTTGCACCCCCTGCGACGATCGCTTCGGCCGCAAGTCGGCCGGTGAGCAGCGCCTGCCCGATGCCTTCACCGGTCATCACGTCGGTCGCCATGGCAGCGTCTCCGGTAAAAATCACGCGGCCACAAGTGAGCACCGCCTCGTCAATCCGCGCAGGAATCGGCCAAGCCGTATGCCGGTCCTCGAGCTTGAAGCCGGCACCAAGCGCTTCAACCACGTGGGGCCGCTTGAGCAGATCAAGCCACAGTGGCTTCATGTCCTTGGTTTTGCGGTCGCCGTCGCGCAGTAGCCCAAAACCGATGTTCACCCGGCCGTTCGGAAGTGGGAATGACCATGCATAGCCAGGCAACAGATCTTCCTCGAACCACACATGCAGTTGAGTCGATGCGGTTCCGGTCACGCCGCTGGCGTACTGCCGGAATCCGTGCCACTCCCCTAAGTATCCGGATTCGTTCAGACCGAGTGACTTGCGGACCGGACTCCACATTCCATCAGCTGCGATGACGTACCGTGATCGGACGCTCAGGCCATCAGCAGCGACAACCACATGGTCGTCTTGTTGTTCGATCGATATAAAAGCGATGCCATCGTGCACCTGAACGCCGGCATTGCGGGCAAGATCGACGAGTGCGTTGTCGAGCTGCTGTCGCGGCGCTACTGCGGCGTATCGGCCGGGTCCAGTGAGGGGGACCTCAACCGAGCGGCCTGACGGGGATCGCAACGATGCGCCTGCGACGTCGAACCAGTCGATCACAGAGGCGGGGTTGAATTCGAGGTGTTGGAGTTCGCGTAATGCCAGTGTGGTTAGACCATCACCGCAGCATTTGTCTCGCGGGAACGTCGCCCGATCGATGAGCACAACTGACCGACCCGTCCGAGCAAGCTCAATGGCCGCAGCTGACCCCGCTGGCCCACCGCCGACGATCAGGACGTCAGTCGCAAGGTTTGCGATGTCGGCCGTACTGCTCACAGCGGCGAGGATACGAGCGGTCAAGCAAGTCGTGCATGACCGTGCGTCGTCAATAACGCTGGAATTGCCCGCCAGTCATTTATCGGAGTCGAGTGGTCCTTGCGCGGACTCAGGTCGTCTCGGAGTCAATGGCGCTGCGCGGCGGCGGCGCCCATACGTCGACGCCTCCCACAGTCACTTCGATGCCGTCAGTGTCGATGTCGCCAGGTTCATCAGGACTTTCTGCTACTTCAACGATGTCAGCGTCGAGAGGTGGCCCCTCGTAGATCTCCTGGACAGCGAACATTGCCCCTGCCATCGCCGCTCCAGCGATGCCGCCCTTGCGGCGACCTGCTTCGATCGTGGTGAGCCTCAATGTTGCAGCGCGCTCGGCTCGCTCGGCACGGTCAGTTGCGACCGCATCAAATTGATCATCGACGGACGGCACACCGTCTGGGTTGCTCTTCGTCATATGTTCAACGTATCTGCGGAGAGAGTCGGTGAGCAGGCGACGGGACGGATGCCTCGGTGCGGAGTAGTTTGCTCGTTGAATGAGTGACTCCGAAATGGCAGGCCAGGCGAGTTCGGGACCTCCCGCCGCTGAACAGATGAACCCGACCGGTGCTAACAGCATGCCGATGAACGATCTGGCCACAGCTGAGACGTTCGAGAAGATCTTCTTCGAACTACGCAAAGTGATCGTCGGCCAATCACGACTGCTTGAGCGTCTCCTCGTTGGGGTTCTGTGCCGCGGCCATTGTCTGCTTGAGTCAGTTCCGGGTCTAGCGAAAACATTGGCGGCAGAGACGTTGGCCAACGTCGTAGGCGGATCTTTCGCTCGCATCCAGTTCACCCCTGATCTGCTTCCGTCTGACATCGTCGGCACACGGATCTACCGAGCAGGTTCAGAGACCTTCGACGTGGAGCTCGGCCCAGTCTTCGTCAACTTTTTGTTGACTGACGAGATCAACCGAGCGCCAGCCAAAGTCCAATCTGCGTTGCTTGAGGTGATGGCTGAACAGCAGGTCACTATCGGCGGGATCACGCACCCCGTCGAGCCTCCGTTCTTCGTCGTCGCCACGCAGAACCCGATCGAGTCCGAGGGCGTGTACCAACTCCCCGACGCGCAGCGTGATCGTTTTATGATGAAGATCGTCCTTGATCACCCAACTGCTGACGACGAGATGGCCATCCTCAACCGAATGGCAGTCCCCTCAGCCGCTCCGATACCCGATCAGGTCATCAGTCTCGACGAGCTCATAGCGCTACAGGAGCGCGCCGACCAGGTGTTCGTCGATCGGTCCGTGATGCAGTACGCCGTCGATGTCGTGCAGTGCACCCGCTACCCAGACCGCTACAAGCTTGCTGATCTCGGACCGATGATCGGTCTCGGTGCGAGCCCACGGGCCTCACTGAACCTCGTCAAGGGAGCGCGGGCGATGGCGATGCTCCGTGGACGCACCTACGCCACGCCACAAGATGTCTTTGATTTGGCGCCGGAGGTTCTTGGCCACCGCTTGCTCCTGACCTATGACGCTCTAGCGCGCGATATTACTACCGATCACATCATTCAGCGCATTTTGGCCACCGTGCCGGCTAACTGGGTTTCGCCCAAGCCAAACGCCGTCTTTAACCGGAGCTGACATTGGCCGATTTTCCCGTCGATCGCAGCGACTCGCCGGTGCTGGGGTCGCATTGGACGCAAGGGCCGCCGGCCGACACGGTCACCGAGCTCCTCCGTACTCTTGAGCTCACGGTTAGCCGACGGCTCGATGGCGTTCTGCATGGCAATTATCAAGGACTGACACCGGGTCACGGGTCCGAACCCGGGGAGTCACGTCCCTACGCGCTCGGAGATGACGTTCGCCGGATCGACTGGAACGTCACGGCGAGAACCCGGGAGACCTATATCCGCGAGCAGATTGCTGACCGCGACCTCACAGCGTGGCTTGTGGTCGACGCGTCCGCAACAATGCAGTTTGGAACCGTCACTAACACCAAAGCCCAGACAGCATTGGCAGCAGCCGCAGCAGTTGGGTTCCTTACTGCCCGGAATGAGAACCGAGTCGGCGCTGTCATGGTAGCGGGCTCAGATATCCGCTCTGTTCCGCCCCGTTCCGGCAAAAATCAGATTCGCGCCGTTCTGTCGATGCTCGCCGCTCCCCCGGTTTCGGACGGCTACGGGAAGGCGGATTTATCAGGTGCGCTCAACCGTGTTGGGGCGTTGGCGAAACGTCGAGGGTTTATTGCGATTATCTCTGACTTTGCCGGATCAGATTGGACAGGAGCGCTCGGGCGATTGAGTCTCCGCCACGATCTTTTGGCGATCACCGTGCACGATCCGCGTGAATATGACGTTCCCCCGATTGGGCTGGTTCAAATGGTCGACCCAGCGTCGGGGCGCACTCGCGAGGTGCGAGTGACGGAGTCGGTGCAACGCAAGTTCATCACTGCTGCGGCCAAGCAACGAACGGCACGCCTCGATGAGTTAGGGCGGGCCGGTGCCGACACAATCGAGCTGACCACTGACGGAGACTGGCTCGGCAGCGTCGTCGCCCACGTTCAACGTCGCCGCACCCAAGCCGTCCGTGGCGGAGTGCTTACGCGATGAATCTTGACTTTCTCGAACCTGGTCGATTGTGGCTGCTGCTCATTGTCGCCACGTTGGCGGTCTTTTACGTGGCGGTGCTGCGCTGGCGAAGCACGGCTTCCATTCGTTTTACTCAAATAGATCTCCTCGACGAGATCGTGCCCGAACGCCCGAAGTGGCGACGCCATGTGGTCGCTGTGCTCCAGCTCGTCGGACTGGCAGCAGCAGTTATCGCTACCGCCCGTCCTGTGGATCGCGCTACCGAGCGGACTCAGAGCGAAGGACGAATCCTTGTTGCCTTCGACGTGTCGCTCTCCATGGATGCCGATGACGTCGATCCGAGTCGATTTGAATCGGCGCGGGTTGCCGCAAGAGAGTTCATCGAGGAGGTGGACAACAATGTTGAGGTCGGCCTGGTCTCGTTTTCGGGCGTGGTCGACGTTGCTGTCGATCCAACGCTGGATCGATCTGCGCTCAACCGCGGCCTTGACCGCTTGGAGCTCGATGAGTCAACAGCTATCGGAGATGCTTTGTCGGTGTCGACTCGCCTTCTCGTCAGTTCTGCTGACAATGAAGTTGATCAGCAAGACGATGATGTCGCTCCTGGTGTCATTGTGCTGCTCAGCGACGGTGAGACGACCGTCGGGCGCCTCACTTCTGAGGGCGCGCAGGAGGCAGCCGAGGCAGGAGTGCCTGTTTTTACCATTGCGTTCGGAACTGATGCGGGAGTCTTCACTGATCCAGTCAGCGGCGACGAAGTTCCGGTTCCCGTCCGTCCTGCTGACCTCGAGCTAGTCGCAGAGACCACGGGGGGCGCTGCGTTCGTGGCAGAGACCGGAGGTGAACTCGCTGCAGCGTACGGTCAAATTCAGATGGCGCTCGGAGAGACGCTAGGCGAAGAGATTGAGATCGTGAAGGAACTCACCTGGCGCTGGGTGCTGGGCGCGTTTTTTGTTCTTGCGTTTGCGTGGGCCCTCAGCCTCTGGTGGTTACGCGGGATGGTCTGACTTGCTTTCAGCTAGCAACGGTCACATCGTTTTGCCGTAGTCGACACTGAGCCACTGTTCTGGCCGAAGTCGAACTACGACTGAATCCGAGCTGGGCGGATTTTTCTTTGCGTACCAGGCGCCTATTTCTGGTCCGAGGTAACGGATCGCTAGTTCTGCGATATCGAAGTCTTCGTAGTTGACGGTTACCGGTCCTTCGACCATCACGTACTTGTAGGGAGGCTCTTCGCGCTGTGCGGTGAGCGTGGCTCTCCTGCGCTTGCGGAGCAGGTCCGCTTTCAGCGATGTCCCATTCATGGAGAGGATCACGTCGTCACCTCGGTACAGGTACCAGATCGGAAGTGCTAGTGGGCCTTTGTTCTGACGTGCGATCGGCAGCATCCCAACGTGTTTTGCAGCGAGCAACGTTTCGCGTTCCTCGACGGTCATGTCGGTGTCGGTCACGTGCTGCTCTGCTGTGTTGTGATGATGCGGTAGCGGCGGTCAGTCGAACAGTTCTTTGAGTTGCTCGATCGTGGCCGTGGCGTCAGCTCCGACGGGGTTAACTGAAAGGTGGGTCACACCGGCTTCCTTGTAGGCAGCGATGCGTTCTTTCACGTAGCTCGCAGGGCCGACAAGATTGGTGTTGGCCAGCATCTCGGCGGGCACCAACGATGCTGCTTTGTTCTTTTCCCCGGACAGATAGTTGTCCTGGATGCCGATCGCTTCGTCCACGTAGCCGTATTTTTGCATGATCGTGTTGTAAAAGTTTTTGTCGCGTGCGCACATGCCTCCGACGTAGAGCGCCACACTCGGGCGAGCCATGTCGAGAATGGCGTTGGCTTTATCTCCAACGAGGTCCTCGCCGATTGCCACCATGCCACCAGCTGAGATCTGGACAGGCCCCAGCGACGAGTCACGCTTGGCAGTCCCTTTCTTCAGTTCCTCGCCCCACACATTGTGGAACTTCTCGGGATCGAAGAAGATCGGCAGCCAACCGTCAGCGTGCTCGGCGGTGGCCGTGACCGACAGGCCCATCAAGCTGGCCCAAAAGATCGGGACATGTTCGCGCACAGGATGGTTGATGAGCTTAAGCGGCTTGCCGAGACCCGTTCCTTGGCCGTCGGGCAGCGGCACCTGGACTGTCGGTCCGTCGTAGACGACTTTCTCACGCTTGGTGACCATGCGACAAACGTTGATGTAGTCGCGAATGCGCGGCATCGGCTTTTCGTACGGAACGCCGTGGAAGCCTTCGACCACCTGCGGGCCGGAGGCACCGAGGCCGAGTACGAACCTGCCGCTCGACACGAAGTCAAGTCCTGCAGCCGTCTGACCCATGCACGTTGCGGTGCGTGAGTAGACGTTGAGAATGCCGGCACCAATTTCGATCGTGTCGGTCTTGGCTGCCAGGTATCCCATCTGTGAGACCGAGTCAAAGCTGTATGCCTCAGGTACCCACACGATGTCGAGGCCGGCCTTTTCGAGTTCTTGAACTTTGGCGACGTCGGCGTGGAAGTCGCCCGAGTAGCTGATCTGCATTGAGAGCTTCATGGCTGCTAACGATAGGTGAACAGTCACACGCCCGAACAATCAGCGCGTCGCAAATGGAGTGGTCTCTTCTGTGACGTTTTCAGCCGTTGAGGTTGCCGCTCCGAAATCCTTCGAGGTCAAGCGTCACGTAGCGATAGCCAGCAGCTTGGACGGCTGCGACCACCTCGTTTCGTTGGGCGATGACGCCTGCGAGGTCATCAGGTTCGACTTCGATCCGTGCTGTGTTGCCGTAGTGGCGTACTCGGACCTGGGCGAACCCGAGCCGGTGTAGCGCTGCTTCGGCTCGGTCGACTCCGCTGAGAATGCCGACTGACACCTCGGTGCCGTACGGGATGCGCGATGCAAGGCATGCTGCGGCCGGCTTATCCCAGGTCCGCAGCCCGAGGTGCTGCGACGCGGATCGCACGTCGGCTTTGGTAAAGCCAGCTTCGACTAGCGGAAACTGGGCACCGGCCTGCTTAGCTGCCTGCTGTCCAGGGCGGTGATCGCTGAGATCGTCGACATTCACACCCAGCACAACTGTCGCCTGGGCGATGCTTGCGACCGGCGTGACGACATCCATCAACTCGGCCTTGCAGTGGAAGCACCGGTCGATGTCGTTGATCCGGTAGGCAGCGCGTTCCATCTCGTGGGGGACGACTGATGTCCATCGCAGGCCCCACTCTTCAGCAAGAAGACGGCAGTCTTCGGCTTCGTCGCCGGCAAGTGACGGCGATACAGCGGTGATGCAGTGCGTACCTTTCGTTCCGAGTGCACGATGGGCAGCGGCTGCGAGAAACGCCGAGTCAGCTCCCCCGCTGAATGCGACGACGACGCTGCCGAGTTCCCTCAGTCGCGCGTTGAGCGCAGTGACCTTGTTCGCCAGCTCCGGGGGCATCCCCACTAGTTCTTCGAGCGCCTCTGCCACACCAGCAGTATGCCTTGTCTCTTCACGAACATTTAGTTTCGGTGAGCGGCGAGGGCTTGAGTTCAGGCTTTGGCTTCGGCTTCGGCTTTGAGTTCGTTGTTGACTTTTTTAGCTGCACGGGCGCGGATAGTGGGGTCGAGCTCTACTTTGCGGATGCGAATGTTGTGCGGGGTCACTTCAACGCATTCGTCAACGCTGATGAATTCGAGCGCACCTTCGAGCGACAGCAGTTTCGGCGGTGTGACTTTGACGGTTTCGTCGGACGACGATGCCCGAACGTTGGTCTGTTTTTTCTCACGGCAGATGTTGACGTCCATGTCGCCAGCGCGAGAGTTCTCTCCGATGATCATGCCCTCGTACACGTCGTCGCCAGCTTTTACCATCATGACTGAGCGGTCCTGGAGGTTGATCATTGCGTAGTTGGTTACAGGGCCGATGCGGTCACTGACGAGCACACCCTGTGCCCGGGCGCGGATCTCGCCGGCCCATTCCTCGTAGCCCTCAAAGATGTGGCTGATGATGCCCGTACCTCGGGTCTCGGTCATGAATTGGGTACGGAAGCCGATGAGACCGCGAGCCGGGACGAGGTAGTCGAGGCGAACCCAACCGGAGCCCCCCATGTTCTGCATTTGCCCTTTGCGCGTGGCGAGCAGCTGCGTTACTGCGCCGAGGTACTCGTCGGGGACGTCGATCGTGACTCGCTCCACAGGCTCGTGTACTTTGCCGTCGATTTCTTTGGTCAGCACGATCGGCTTGCCGACAGTCAGCTCGAAGCCTTCGCGTCGCATCTGCTCAACGAGGATCGCAAGCTGGAGTTCGCCGCGGGCTTGAACTTCCCAGGCGTCGGGACGTTCGGTGGGCAGCACGCGGATCGATACGTTGCCGATGAGTTCCTGGTCGAGGCGTGCTTTGACCAGGCGGGCGGTGAGCTTTTTGCCTTCACGGCCTGCGAGCGGCGAGGTGTTGATTCCGATAGTCATCGACAGTGCGGGCTCGTCGACGGTGATAAGGGGGAGCGCAACAGGGTTTTCGAGGTCGGCCAGGGTCTCGCCGATGAAGATGTCCTCGATGCCTGCGATTGCTGCAAGGTCGCCCTGGCGGGCGGAACTAACTGGCACACGTTCGAGGTGTTCAGTCAGGAAGAGCTCGGCGATCTTGGCGCGGCCAATTGTTCCGTCGACCTTGCACCAGGCAACTGACTGGCCTTTTTTGATCTCGCCTTCAATGATGCGCAGCAGCGCCAGGCGACCAAGGTACGGCGAGGAGTCGAGGTTGGTGACCCACGCCTGCAGGGGTGCTCCTTCGGTGTAGGTCGGCGCTGGGATGCTCTCGAGGAGGACGTCGACGAACGGCGTCAGATCCTTGCCGGTGATCTCGCCCTTGACGATCGCGTGAGCTTCATCAAGGTCCAGCGTTGCCCAGCCGTCGCGACCGGAGCAGTAGACGATTGGGAACTCCACTTGGTCTTCGCGGGCATCAAGATCGAAGAAAAGTTCGTAGACCTCGTCGACGACCTCGGCAGTGCGGGCGTCAGGGCGATCGATCTTGTTGATTGCCAGGATCACCGGCAGGTCGCGAGCAAGTGCCTTGCGGAGGACGAAGCGAGTCTGCGGCAGCGGGCCCTCAGCCGAGTCGACGAGCAGCACGATGCCGTCGACCATTGTCAGGGCACGCTCGACTTCGCCACCGAAGTCGGCGTGGCCCGGGGTGTCAACGATGTTGAGGGTGATCTTCTCGCCACTGGCCTTGTCATCCCAGACCAGTGACGTGTTTTTGGCGAGGATCGTGATGCCTTTTTCTTTTTCAAGGTCGCCGGAGTCCATGACCCGCTCGACGACTTCTTCATGTGCGCCAAAGGCTCCGGACTGCTGCAGCATGGCGTCAACAAGGGTGGTCTTGCCGTGGTCGACGTGCGCGACGATCGCGAGGTTTCTGATGTCGGTACGCGACGAGACGGCGCCCAAATCTGTGAGGGGGGTTTCGGTGGAAGACACGGCTGAACACGCTATCGACGTTTCACAACCGAACGATCGATGCGCCCGTGGTCACATGCGACCCTGAGACGTTTCTTGCTGTCCGCAAGGTTGGCGCCCACGACCCAGGCTCCGAGTTCAACCTCGAGCGGGGACACCCCTCAGGCTCATGCGACCGGCACATACGATGACGCTATGACAGACCACGTGTCTCGGCACAGCCGTGGTGAACGACATCGGCCTCGCAACACTTGGTTCGGGCCTTGCGTCCGGCGCATCGACGAGCGAGAGCACCGCAGTGGTCGAAGCGATTGAACGAGCCGCTGTCAGTTGCAGCATCGATCCCAGCGCGATCTTCTGATCGCAGGGCCGAACCCAATCAGCGAACGTCGTAGCCGAGCCGGAACGACTGGACAGCGCGAGCGAAGATGTTCGATTCGACGTCCGGCTCGGTGACCGCGGTCAAGTTCGTCACCTGCGCGCTGAGTTGACCGAACACCGCTGCCAACGTCGCACGGGCAACGTGTGTGCCGATGCAGAGGTGCGTGCCGAAACCGAACGCAACGTGACTGTTCGGACTCCGTTCGATGTCGAAACTGAACGCATCGTCGAACACGGCCTCGTCCCGATTCGCTGACGGGTACAACAGCACCAGTCGATCGCCGCGCTCGATCGTCTGGCCACCGACCACGGCGTCTTCACCGGCTCGTCGGAACATGTTGTTGAGCGGCGTCACCCACCGCAGCACTTCCTCGACCCCGCCGGCAACCAACGAGCTATCCGCTCCCATTGCATCCCATTGGTCGGGGTGATCGACAAACACCCGGAGGCCATGGCTGATCGCAGTCCGTGTGGTCTCCGCTCCACCGGAGATGAAGAGGCCGACTTCGTGCACGATCGCCTCAGGCGACATCGGCTCGCCGTCGATCGTCGAGTGCACCCACGCCGAGATCAGGTCGTCAGCAGGGTTCGCATACCGGTCCATCGCGACCCTCTGCAGCTCGTCGACGAACTCTATGTTCGCCGCAAAGAACTCGCGGAAGATCTTGCCGTCGCGTTCCCGCATGTCGGTTCGCATCAACCGTTCCGACCAGGACTTCACTTCGGGCCAGAGGTCTTCGGAGAAGCCAAGCAGGCGAGCTGTGAGTCGCGCCGGTAGTTGTCCGGACAGCGCATCGACGACTTCCATCTCGTCGCCTGCGGCAAGCGCGGTATCGATCAGCCCGCGCGTGAGCTCGTCGATCTCGGCGACGCGGTCGTCGACAGACTTTTTCGTGAAATTGGGCTGCACCAGCATTCGCTGCTGCCGGTGACGCGGGTCGTCCTGGGCGATCATGTTGATCTCGCTCGGTGACCAGAGCGCCCGGTATCCCTGACCAGAGAGGAACACCGTCGACCGGCGTTCGACGTCGAGGAGATCCGCGTGTCGCGTCACGCCCCACAGTCCATTGCGGTCGTCGCGGTACACCGGCTCGTTCGTACGCATCCACGCCCAGGCATCGTGTGGGTCGCTGCTGTAGAAGTCGGGGTCGAGCAGGTCGTAGACCCGCCGGCCGGTTGCGGTTTCCACGGTGGCCATCTCAGGAACCTGAGTAGTGAGGCGCACGCTTCTCGACAAACGCAGCCACCGCTTCAGCATGGTCGTCCGTATGAAAACAGGTCATCTCCAATGCCGTCGACACGTCGAAGCTCGTGAGCAACGCCTGTTTAATCTGTTGGTTGACGCTGATCTTCGTTCCTTGCACAGCAAGCGGGGGTTGCGCTGCCAAGTCGTCAGCCCACCGTCGGGCGCTCGTCGCAACATCAGCACGGTCGCACACCTCGGCAGCGATCCCGAAGCGGAGGGCTTCGTCGGCATTCAGCGGAAGCCCGAGCATCAGATGGCGCTTCGCTGCAAGCGGGCCGACGAGCAGCGGCCAGATTGCCGCCCCACCATCGCCTGCGACCAGTCCGACCTTCACGTGCGGATCGATCAGCGCTGCGGTATCGGCCATGACGATCACATCGCACATCAGTGCGATGGATGCACCCAGTCCGACCGCTGGACCGTTCAGCGCACAAACGACCGGTGGCTCGATATCGAGCTGATCCCAGATGATCTGCTTGCCTTCACGCCGCAGCCGATTGAGGCGATCGGGTGAACTGAGCTGTGGAAACCATGACATGTCGCCCCCAGCCGAGAACGCCGGGCCGTGACCTGTGAGCACGATGGCGCGCGCACCTGCGATGAGCTCGTCTTCACCAACGGCCAGGTAGCGGAACAGCTCTGCCAGCTCCCGGTGCAGCAGTTCGTCAACCGCGTTCATCGCCGATTTCGGATGGTCGATGGTGACGAGCACGACGTGTCCGTCGCGTTCGACGGTGATCGTTTCGAGGTCGACTCCCATGCCAGCGAACGTACCGTTGGTCACCCGGGCCACCCGCACCGGAGCGGGTGGT
>Ga0213861_10002263_pt1 | contig 16653 bp, 18 predicted proteins | sample PICome_4_FD_160110 | JGI IMG/M metagenome (GOLD analysis project Ga0213861, IMG submission 160110) | Coastal seawater microbial communities near Pivers Island, North Carolina, United States - PICO131 | ecosystem: Environmental > Aquatic > Marine > Coastal | place: USA: North Carolina... | reverse complement strand
ATCGGCTGCGCCGCGACCTGACTGAGGTCGTGCAGTTCGTCGGGGTCCATCCCTACACCCCAGACATGCTTATCGAGGTGTATCTCGACGATGAGAACGAACGTGTCAGTTTCGCATTGGCGGACTACTTCACGTCGCCGCTACGGCTGACTCCTGAGGAAGGCCTCAGCCTGGTGTCAGCCGGGCTCGGCCTGTTGGGGTCGTCTGCCGGCCAAGACAGCGCCCTGGAACGAGCACTACACAAAGTGGCGGAGCGGTTCGAGGTATCGATCGGTGATGAACTCGACGTGAGCTTGGGTGGGGCTGACCCGGTGGTCGTGGACCAGGCAATGGCTGCGGTGCAGAGCCAACACTGCGTGACGATCGATTACTACAGCCTGCATCGGGGTGAGAACACGTCACGAACGGTCGAACCTCATCGGGTGTTTAGCGAGCAGGGCGAGTGGTACATGCGCGGGTTCTGCCGGCTCGCAACCGAAGTGCGCACGTTTCGACTTGACCGAGTCATGGCACTGTCGATCGATGATCAAACCTTCGAACCAGTTGCCCAGACCGAAGCCGCCATGTTCGCGGCATCAGAGGATGATATTCGAGTCACACTCAAGCTTGCCCCAGAAGCCGCCTGGGTTGCCGAAGCCTTCCCGGTCGAAGAGGTCAAACGCACGGCCCGGACCTTGCGAGTGACCTTGGCTGTGTCGAGCCTGACATGGCTTGAGCGGCTGTTACTCCAGCTCGGCACGCATGCCGAAGTGGTTTCAGCGTCGCCGCCGTTGCCAGCTGATTTCGTGGCCGACGCCGCTCACCGGGTCCTCGCTCGGTACCTACCTTCGTGAGCGCGCCGGTCGACACCTCTGGAGACGAGGGTTCTGGAGACGACACCCCTGTAGAGGAGACCTCTGCAGACGAGGTTTCTGGTGCACGCCGGTTTCTGCGCCAGTGGGGACCTCTGGTGATGGGAACCCTCCTTATTGGACTGCTGTTGCGGTCGTCCGTGGTGCAGTCCTACGAGATCCCGTCGGAGTCCATGTTGCCGACTCTTGAAGATGGCAACCGGGTCGTCGTGAACCACCTGAGTTATCAGCTGGGAGAAGTCGAACGGGGCCAGGTTGTCGTGTTCGACCGGCCACCGTCGCTCGACGGCGAGAACGATCTCATTAAGCGAGTCATTGGGCTTCCAGGCGAGACCATCCGGCTGGTTGATACCAATGTCTATATCGAAGGCCTCCGAGTCATTGAGCCGTATCTGCTGGTGTCGGAGTCCACCCGTTCGAAGGGCCCAATTCCGGGTTGTGCACAACCGCTAGCTGATGCGAATCAATGTGTGATCCCTGAGGGCCATGTCTTCGTGATGGGTGACAATCGCAGGGGGTCTGCTGATAGCCGCGAGTTCGGCCCGGTAGGTATTGACACTATTGTCGGTCGGGCAGTCGGGATCGTGTGGCCCCCGACTGACCTGTCCCAGTTGTAGAACGCTGGCATCGCGGAACATGGGCGCGACCGAGGCCACGGCGACGCACGATAGTCTTTACAGGTGACTACCAGCGGCGAACCGCCTGTGGGCGACGGCGGCGTCGGTGAGCCTGACTGGATCGACCAGATCCTTGAGCGAGCAACGACCGAGACCGATGCTGTGTCCGCATCAGGGTCGGCCAGCCTCCCGATCGTGCCAGCCCCAGATCGCCCTGTTGTAAAGCGAGCGCCTGCAGCGCCCGATGGTCTTGCCGAGATCCGGTGGGTTGATTCTCCTCAAGTCACACCAGCCAGCACGCCGATTACCCAGCCGCCGGTCACCCCGGCTCAGAATGCAGTGGTGCCTCGTGCTCCTGTGTCCAGCTCTGCCGTGCTGACTCCCGAGGCGGTTGGCCGGTCGGCTTGGGACTCCGAGCTGGCATCGGTCGGCCAGAGCGACCCAGAGGGCTGGGACAAGTTGTCGTGGCAAGACCTTGATGAGAAACGGTCATCTGGTCACAGCCCGCTCCGAGAACAAACGAGTTTCGGTCGCTTGCTGCGCGAGTGGGGACCGGTTTTGTTTGCTGCCGTCGTGATTGCTTTGTTTGTGCGCCTCGTGTTGGTCCAGGCGTATCACATTCCGTCTGCGTCGATGGTCCCTACCCTTGATCAGGGTAACCGCGTGGTCGTCAACCGACTGAGTTTTCAGTTCGGAGAGGTGGAGCGTGGTCAGGTCGTCGTCTTTAAGAAGCCGCAAGGCTCCTCGGGACAGAACGACCTAATCAAGCGAATTATTGGACTTCCCGGCGAGACAATTCGGTTTGCTGACAATCAGGTATATGTCAATGGGCTTCGGCTCGAAGAGCCGTATTTGGCCGAACAAGACAGTACCCGGCCTCGATTAACTATCCCCGGGTGCGCTCAGGCCACGCCCGCACCGGACACGTGTGTGGTCCCGGAAGGCGCTATTTTCATGATGGGCGACAACCGGTTGGGCTCATCTGACAGCCGCGTATTTGGTCCGATCGAAATAGACAATGTGGTCGGCCGCGCCTTCTTGCGTGTTTGGCCCCTCAATAATCTGGGCGAACTCTAGCCGTAGACCCGTTCGTGGGCGTTCAACATGCGGTCGACGTGATCGCCGAATATGGCGTCACAACCCATGTTCAATAATTCCGAGGCGACTCGTTCGAGGTGGGCGTCCCACCCAAGGCAATAGACCCCGAAACGGTGGTAGAGGGTCGTCAGGCCACCTGACCAGTCCGGGGCGCGAAAGTTCACGGCATCGATCTGGCGATCGAATAATACCGATGCATGGCGTTCTGGGCCCCCTTCGACTTTGGCCAGTCGAGTGCTGTGTACCAAGCGGACATCGGACCAGCGTCGGCGCCACGATGTCACGAGCTCAAGGTCGGGATGGCAGAGCCATGTCCGCGCTACGAGGTCGTGCCCCGTTGCCTCGCTCATTGCCCGGACAGCATCCACGGTGGGGTCAATAGCGTCGGGTGTCTTGATATCGAGAGCCAGTTCGTAATCGGCGCCTATGGCATCGTAGAGATCTGTCAGTGTGGGCACAGCAGCCGGCAGATCTGCGGCCATTGTTTCGGCGACTTTGCGCCGACGCAGCCGACTGCCGAACGAGCCGTCGTGAATCAGGACTGCCTGGTTGTCCTTCGACAGCCACACGTCGCTTTCCAGTCCATTCGACCCAAGTTTGAGTCCGGTCCGGAATGCCTCAAGCGTGTTCTCCGGTGCGTGTGCGGCCCCACCCCGATGCGCAAAAAGGATGGGCTTATCGAGTTGAGGGGAGATCCACGGACTCACGAGCCCCATAATGCCCCCAAATTCAGAGAAAAAACACAAAACCCTCAACTCACAATGACCCGAGCCGATCAGAGGTGGGAAGGAGTTCTACGTTATGGCACGAGTTCGAGCAACATGTGATCACTGTGGTGAGACGGAACTATCGATCGAAGCGGTATCGGTTCGTATTTGTCGAGAGGACCACGACGGCACCTATACGTTCGCTTGCCCTGACTGTGACTCTCTGCACGAGAAGGAAGCAAGCCGCCGCACGCTTGATCTTCTGGTTGCATCGGGTGCGTCCGTTACCTTCTGGTCTGTGCCCGTGGAACGTTTGGTCGACCTCAGTGTTGGGCCCTTGACGCACGATCATCTCTTGGACTTCCATGACAGGCTGCAAGATGAGGGCACAATCGCCACCGCGCTTGGTGAACTCGTCGGCGAGTAGTGCGAGTAGGAATGAATCCTTTCCCAGGCGCAGCCGGAGCGCACCCGCATAGCGGTTAAGCTCTTGGGATGTTGAACATCGGCGGCGCCGAGCTGCTGATCATCCTTCTTGTCGCCCTTATCTTCTTGGGACCTCAGCGTCTGCCCGACGCCGCCCGACAGCTGGGGCAAGCCGTTTCCAGCCTGCGTTCGTTGGCGTCAGGCTTTCAAGCCGAGGTTGAGGCAGCTTCGAAGTCCGTTCGGGGGCCGTCCATGACACTTGATGGCCCCACTGATCAGAGCGAGGCCATCGCTGCTACCCAAGATCCTTTCGCCATCAAACAAGCGGCGCTTGATATGGACGTGGACCAAGCCGAAACGAAACCGGTTTCTGCGGGCGGTCCGACTGACCTGACAACGCCAGACCTGAAAACGTCGGATCCCACAGCGCCAAACCTGGCTGATGGCGACGAACAAGAATGAATGCCACTGCGAACAAGGCGGCCGGTTCGCACGGGACGATGAGTCTGATTGACCATCTGACCGAGCTGCGCAAACGGATCATCATCTCGGTTGTCGCCGTCGCGGTTGGTGCAGTGGTGGCCTACATCTTCTACAACCGGATCCTTGAATTCCTGCTAGAGCCTCATTGCCAGATCAATGGTGATGATGGGCTGCTCCAAGGATGTGGCTTATTGGCCCGCAGCCCGCTTGAAGGTTTCTCCGTTCGACTCATGGTGTCTACCTACACGGGAGTTGGCATAGCAATGCCGATCATCTTGTGGCAGCTCTGGAGCTTCGTGGCCCCGGGTCTGTACCCCCAGGAACGCAAGTACGGCCTGTCATTTGTTGTGCTGTCGTTCGTGCTCTTCGCCTTTGGTGCAGGCCTTGCGTATTGGAGCCTGCCGCGGGCGCTTGAGTTCTTGGTCGACGTCGGCGGTCCCAACCTCGAAAACGTCTATAGCCCGAAGGAATACATCGGTTTCGTCGTCAAGATGATGCTCGGTTTCGGTCTTGGGTTCGAGTTCCCCATCGCTCTCATCTTCATGCAACTTATTGGGTTGGTAGACAACAAGATGTTGCGTGCTGGGCGCAGATTCGCTTTGGTCGGCATCGTGGCTCTGGTCGCGGTGCTCACACCTAGCGGCGATCCGTACACACTTATGGTGCTGTCAGTACCTATGTATCTCTTCTACGAGATCTCGATTGTGTTTGGCTGGTGGCGAAGCCGGAAACAGTCAAAGAGCCAGAAACAGTCCGTCGAAGAGTCCCAGAGCAGCTGATCCAGCATGACTGATTTGGAACCCCGAGATTTCCCACTTGACCGGTTCCAGCGCGAGGCGATCGAAGCGTTTGACGATGGCGAAAGTGGGCTGGTCTCCGCGCCAACGGGTGCGGGCAAGACCGTGATCGCCGAGCATGCGATCGAGCGCATGCTTCAGGCTGGCCAGCGCATGTTCTATACCTCGCCGATCAAGGCGTTGGCTAACCAAAAGTTTCGCGACTTCGGTCGACGATACGGCACCGACAACGTCGGCTTGCTCACCGGCGATATCACCATCAGAGGTGACGCTCCGGTCGTGGTGATGACGACCGAAGTGCTGCGTAACATGCTGTACGAGGGCTCGGGGAGGATTCGTGACCTCGGCTGCGTCGTCCTCGACGAGGTTCACTATCTCCAGGACAAGCAGCGTGGCCCGGTGTGGGAAGAGGTTCTACTGAACCTGCCACGCGATGTTCGAACCGTGTCGTTATCGGCCACTGTTTCCAACGTTGGCGAATTCGTCGACTGGTTGACCACGGTGCGCGGTCCGACCAGGCTGGTCGAGGAGCGCACTCGGCCCGTTCCGTTGCGTCACTTGTTTGCCGCAACTCATAAAGAATCGCGGTACATCCATCGCGAACCGTTGCTTAAGGGCCGACGCCTTGCCGTGCAGTCTGAAAAGTTTCGGCCAGAACGTTCCCGGGCTAAATCATCTGATCGTCGTCGTCGTGGGGGCCGTGACAACCGGCCAACAAGCAAATGGGCTCCACCCCGCCGGTCGGAGTTGGTCGACGATCTGATTGCTGACGATCAGGGGCCTGTGATTTGGTTTATCTTCTCCCGAGCCGGTTGCGATGAAGCTGTTCAGCAGTGTCGCAAAGCCGGTCTGCGTTATACCAATGACGACGAAGCCGATGAACTTGCTGCAATTTTGCACGATGCCACTCGAGATATCGATGATGATGACTGGTATAGCCTTGGTCTGGATGCATGGCAAGAGTCGTTCGAGGCCGGTATTGCGAGCCACCACGCGGGGTTGATCCCAGCGGTCAAGGAAGCCGTCGAAAAGGCCTTTGTTCAAGGCCTTATTAGCGCAGTATTCGCCACCGAGACCCTGGCGCTCGGCGTGAACCTGCCTGCCCGCACGGTGGTTCTTGAAAAGCTTGTCAAATACAACGGCGAAACGCACGAACTCCTGACTCCGCTCCAATTCACCCAACTTGCTGGCCGGGCCGGAAGGCGTGGTCTTGACGACGAAGGCACCGTCGTCAGTTGCTGGTCACAACGAACCAAGGTCGACGACGTTGCTGAACTTGCGGCCAGCACCGACTTTCCGCTCCGTTCTGCGTTCGCCCCTAACTACAACATGGTCGCCAATCTGATCCGTCACGCAGATCGCGAGACGGCCCGCCGTTTCGTTACCCAATCGTTTGCTCAGTTTCAGCGAGACAAGGGCGTGGTTACTGCCGAAGCCCGTCAGATTGGCATCGTCGATCAGATCGAAGCGGCACAACGTGATGTTCACTGTGATCACGGCGACGTGGTGGCATGGCTTGCTGAGCAATCCAGCCAAACGTTGGCAGACGACGACGAACTCGGACAGCTGCGCCCAGGTTCGGTCATCGCCTATGGGGCGGGCGCGATTGTGGCCTCGGTGGCGCACCGCGGCGGTGGGGTAGTTGTGCGGACACTGGATGCCCAGGGGCGCACCGCGAGTTATGGCCAAGGCGACTTACCTTCGCCCATCTCGGTGCTGGGGTATGCGCAGCCACCACCAGGGCTGGCCCCGGCGAGTCACGAGGCAGCGGAATGGGCTATGCGGCAGCTGGCAGCGAATTGGACGATTGCTCAGACCGGCGGTGTCGATGCATGCGATCAACTTGACCGACACCTCGCTGGTGTCAAGGAGATTGAACGCCTAGAACTCAAACTGGCGAAACAACAAGCCCGTGCTGACCGCCGCCAGGGGGCGTTGGTAGCAGAGTTCGACGCGGTAGCAGACATCTTGCACGAGCAAGGATTCGCTGCGGACTGGCACCTGAATCGCAAGGGCCACATCCTCACCAATGTGCACGGCGAGGCAGAGGCCGTGCTCGCTGAGGCGTTGGAACACGGCGTCTTTAACGGCCTCGATGGACCTGAGTTGGCAGCGGTGCTGTCTGCCCTGGTCTACGAGACGCGGGGCGTCGGACGTGGCCCGTCGTTTCGTTGGCCGACAAGCCGCGTGCGTAAGACAACCGGTCGCCTGCAACAGATGGCGAATAGGTTGCGTAATCTTGAACAACTGCGCCTCGATGATTTCTTGACCCGAGAGCCAGATCCTGGTCTGGTCGAGACGGTGTATGGCTGGGCCATGGGGGAGCCGTTGGATGTCGTGCTCGACGAGGAGATGACAGGCGGCGACTTTGTGCGCTCGATGCGCATGGTGGTGGACATCTGCCGTCAGGTGGCCTCGGTCGCAGATGGCGAGCTCCGGGAAGCGGCCCGAGATGCGGTGTATGCAATCGATCGAGGCGTCGTCCGCGGCGCCAGCGATCTCGTGGCAACGGCTGACGAAGAAGAATAATCGGCCGCCGTGGCAATTGCGAAGGGTGAGCAGTGGGGGCGTCCAGGACTGCTGCCCCCGGGTGCGCCAATTGCATCCAGCGATGCCGACGCGGCCAGATACCTGCAGACGGCCAGCACCACGGGCAATGCAGCGCCCCGAACAATTGGACTCGAAGCGGGAGATCTGGCTCGCACCCTTGGTATTCGGGCGCTGTACGATCCGAAGTCACCGAAACATCTTGTGGCGGTCGACGCGCTCGAAGTTGAACTCGACGATGGGTCGGTGCACCACGGGGTAGCGCACGCTGTTATCGGTTCTGTGCGGTGGCGTCGAGGGGCCGTGGCCATCATGAACGCTGCCTTCATCGGCACACGTAATATTGCTCCTCGTGCTCATCCCGGTGATGGAAAGGTTGATGTGGTCCGTCTCGACCTGGACCTAAGTGATCGAATAAAGGCCTGGAAACGGATGGTCACTGGCACCCATGTGCCCCATCCGGACATCACGATTCGTCAACGCAGAGATGGTGCCATCGAACTCGATCGACCGGCGCGGGTGCGTGTCGATGGCCGCTCAGTGGGGACGAGCGCAACCGTGCGTTATCGGGTCATTTCTGGTGCTGTCGTGGTGGCAGTGTCGTGACCAAACACATTGCCAAGGCAACATGTCCGACTTGGTCTGAGATCCCGCCTAAGGTTTGCATCCTGTGAGCGCCTACATCGCCGAAGAATTCGACGACGCCGAAGCCGATGTGCTTCGTCGGTATTTCACCAATCTGGACCTTCCCGTCTTTGCGTTAGTGAACTTGCCCGAAGTTGTTAAGGGGGCGCTGTTTGCGCGCTACTCCCGATCTGCGAAATCGCTTCGTCGTTTGTTCCTTGATGAGTTTGTTGGAGACCTCGACATCGAGGGCGACGTCACCATCGATGCGACGGTTGGGCTGGAACGTGCCGAAGAGCTGTACACCCGAATCTTCTTCGAGTACGGCGACGACTCTGTCGCCCAACTCGGTGGTGTGCATCTGGCGTGTGAGCAGGCATCTAACCTGCTGACCAAAGTGCTCGAGTGGGGTCGGCTCATGTCGTACCTGGAGCAGAGCACCCGGTACATCGCGTACGACACCCGTTTGGGTGGTCGTTACCGGTACTACCGACCGCCTGCCGTGCTCAAGTCTGAACTCGCCACTCGATATGTGGCCGAGATGGACCGTATGTTCTCGGGTTATTCGGCGTTGATCCCGGGCCTAACCGAATTCTTCCGCACCCAAACACCGAAGCGCGAAGCCGACTCGGACTTCATCTATCGGCAAGCCATCAAGGCCAAAGCCCTGGATTCGATCCGGGGCATGTTGCCAGCGGCATCGATTTCGAACCTCGGTATCTATGGCACCGGCCAGGCCTACGAAGCGCTGTTGCTCCGTATGCGAACGCATCCGTTGCCCGAGGCGCAGGCCTATTCCGACATGATGCTGACGGAACTCCGCAAGGTCATTCCGTCGTTCCTACGTCGAGTAGATATCGAAGATCGTGGTATTGCAACAAGCACCTACTTCGAGACGAACCATGGTGCGATGTCAGATATTGCGTCGTCGATCTTTGGCGATACTGAACCAGAACCTGCTCCAGGTGTTCGGCTGTTGGACTTCGACCCCGAGGGTGAAGCCAAGGTGGTCGCTGCTGCGTTGTATCCGCACACCATGTTGCCGGAAGACCAGGTCATGCGACGAGTGCATGCCATGTCGGTCGAGGAACGGGTGGCAATCCTGCGGGCGTACTGTGGGGAACGCACGAATCGTCGCCACCGGCCCGGAAGGGCTCTCGAAAGGCCGTTCTACCGATTTGATGTACTCGCTGACTACGGCGCTTTCCGTGATCTACAGCGACACCGGATGATGACGATCGACTGGCAGACACTTCGACCGGATCATGGCTATGAGAAGCCCGAAGCGGTTGAACTCGCGGGTGTTACCGGCGAGTTCGAAGACGTTATGGAACGTTCAGCGGAACTGTTCGACACCCTGGTCGATCCGTTTCCGACCGAAGCGTCCTACGCCGTGTCGCTCGCCTACAAGCTGCGATTTGTGATCGACCTGAATGCACGGCAAGCCATGCATATGCTTGAGCTTCGGACCTCGCCTCAGGGCCACCCGGCCTATCGAGTCGTCTGCCAGGACATGCACCGATTGATAGCCGAAGAGGCCGGACACCATGCCATCGCCGAGATGATGCATTTCGTAGACCATTCCGAAGAACAACCCTTGGAACGGCTCGATGCCGAGCGGCGTGCCGAAGCAAAAAGGTCCGGGCTGTCCGGTTAGGTTGCCGTACGTGACAATGAACCTTGGGCCGGTGCGCCCACTTGGGCGCTGCGCTGTCTATAGTCCCGCGATACACAGATTTCGAATGGATACCCCCTGTGGCTGAAGACGAAGAAATAGTCGAAACCGAAGAGCTTGAATCTGCCGACACAGGCGACGATGGCGATGAGCTCGATGAAGACATCGAAGACGATGATTTCGAAGACGAGGTGTTCACCGCCGATGGTGAGTTCTCCGATGACGACGATGATGATGATGATGATGAAGAAGAAGACGATGCCAAAGCTGCTGCCAAACGGACTGCAGCCAAGGCCGACGAAGATGACGAAGACGAACCAGATCCCGATGATGTCGAAGAGGACCTTGACGTCATCCTGAAGGATCGTCTTGCTTCAGGTGATGACCTCGACGACGACGAGGAAGACGATGAAGATCAGGTCGTAGCACCGCCGATTACTGCGACCGAAGGCGACAAGGTTGCACCCAAACGTGAAGACGAGTGGACCTGCACCGGGTGTTTCCTGATTGTGTCGGCCCGCCAGTTCGGAAAACGTTCGACTGCGACCTGTCCGTCTGGGGTGTCGGACTGTCCTTCGCTCGAGAAGTTGTGAACCCGACAGGCGCCGATAAGTCAGCGATTGATCGGATTCTCGATGCGGGCGTGTTCGCCCCACTTGGGCTGCTGATCACTCGCGACCAGGTGCGCGACGACGTCGTCGCCGCTGGTCGCAAGCAGGTGGCATTTGCTCGATCACTTGGCAGGGCAGCGCTACAGGGGTTTACTCGTAGTGCTCCTGCTGCCCCAGCGACACCCAGCGCTCCCGTCGTGGTCGAGGTCCCGGGTTACGACACCATGTCTGCACGCGACGTTGTCACGCTGCTCAAGGCAGCCACGACCGCGCAGGCACAGTGGATCAAGGCGCACGAGTCAGCTGGCAAGGGGCGGGTGACTATCCTGCGCGCAGCCGACAGTGTTCTCGACTGACGTGACCGATCTTGTCTCTGCACGTCCGGCGACACCAGCCGACACCGAGATCACTGCAGCGCTCGCACAACAGGCGATGGTGACCGTTCGAGATGAACGAGGCGGACGTTGGCATCTCGACCACGACAGCGACGCCAAGGATCCTCAGACCCGCCATGTGCACGCTGTGCAAACAGCTGACCAACAGCTTGTGGTCGGATGTATCGAAGGTGTTGTTGTCGGCTACGGGATGGCATATCTGAGCCCTACGATCGATGGCCAACTCTGCATGATCGATGAACTGGTGGTGCACCCACGGGCTCAAGCAATCGGTGTTGGATCCGAAATCTTGGCTCAGGTGCGATCGTGGGCGATCGCCACGAGTTGTCAAGCCATCGAATCTCAGGTGTTGCCGGGCAACCGAGCAGCAAAGAACTTCTTCGAGCGAGTGGGTATGAAGACCCGCAAGATGCGAGTCAGCGCAGACCTCTAACGTGTACCTGCGTTAACGCCGGCCCTTGTTGTTGCGCTTGCGGGGTTTGACCTCGATGTCGAACAACGCCGCAATGCCGGGTAGCCGGTGAGCAAGGCGGTCAACAGTGTCGAGCAACTCGTCGTCGGTGTCGGCATCCTCAGGCTTGGCCTCAGGAGCGATTAAACGGCGGATAGGTGACCCAGCGAGTGCTTCGAGCACCATGGTCCACCGATGTGGTTCTTCGTCGGGGCTCAACGCCTCGGTGGTTGCAGCGCTGAGTTGTTCGACCAGGTCGAGTGGGAGTGGTACACCAGCCTTGACCGGACGCCCACTATTGCGAAGCGCACGTACGACACGTCCTTCAGCCAACGCTTCGCGGAGTTCACGAGACCAGGCACCCTGGTCCTTATCGATGCGAGCAGCAAGCTTACTTCGGAGCACGGCCTGGGTTTCCGCGATTGTTTTGTCGGTCGCATAGGCATCACCAGCGATCACGATCTTGCGAAGTTCCCGCACATCTGCGGTGTCCATCTCGGCAGCAGCGGCTTCGGCCTGATCTCGCCATTCGGCGATCGCCAATGCCGGCAAAAGATTGTCGGCGATTCGCATGATGGGGCCCACGTCGATGGCGTCGCGGCCCGCAGCGATTGCGGCCTTATTCTGACGTGCAAGTGCACCAGAGACGCCGTCGCGGCCTTCGTGAATGAGTTGCTCGGCGACAGGGCGCCGGCCTTCGGGCAACGAGGCAACCCATGCTTCGCGATGGGTTCGTTTGACGTTGAGTTGGTTTCGTCGGTTCTGGCCGCGACCGCCGCCATCGCGGTTGCCTCGGCCCTTGTTGTCGCCCCGGGGACCGCGTTCGTCTCGGCTATCACGTGGGCCGCCGCGTGCGCCATCGCGCCCACCACGGCCACCGCCGCGACCCTTCTTGGCGAGTTGGGTGGTGACAGCTTCGGTGTGCTGCTGGGTACCAATGACCTCGAGCCGCTCGACCAGGTTGGGTTTTGCACCCTTCGGCGCGGCGATCGAGATCAGCTCGGCGCCGTCCAAGGTGAACTCTGCTTCGGCTCGCAAGACGTCGCCGACTGCGCATCCTGCTGGCAACAAGGAAGCACTAAAGTCGCCCTTTGGTTGTTTCGCTCCGGCGGCACGCCACGTAAACGTGCCGTCGCCGCGATCGCTGGTGACCTCAATATCGATGCGTGTAGACATGACGATTGTCAAAGCTATCCGACAGCGAGGCATCTGAAACGCTTCTTTGTGAAGCAACAGTGATCTGGCGCAAACGATTCGCCGCAGTTTTGGCCTACGCTTGCCGTGGTGTTCACGACACGGGCGTTAATATAGATGCACAGTTGGCGCGCTGTAGTGGGCCGACGACATGTTCGGTCAGCAGCCAGTTGCATGCTGATGATCGCGTTTGTAGCCACAGCCTGTACTGGTTCTGATGCGGCAACGAGCCAGATAGCGACCAACGACGACAGTGTCGAAGTGGGTGGCACGTCGCCTGGTTCCACCATTCTGAATGCGACCGCTGTCGCCACGACAATCCCAGTGGCAGCTCCGACAACGGTGCCGCCGCCCACACCGATTTCACTTCCAACAGTGCTACCAGAATTTGGGCCGACGGGGAGACCAACGGCGGCTGGCGAGGTCCAGGTGCTCACGGCAAAGGCATCGGTCTCGCGTCCAGTCGTGTACGACGAACCCGAGGGCAAGCCAATACCAGTTACCTACGAGTACCTGAATGGAACCATCGACCCCACCTATGACTGGTTCGTGAACCCCACCTATTTTGGAAACGCACTCGCGGTGATGGTGCTCCAGGGCGAGCCGGGCGACGCATGGGCCGAAGTGCAGATTCCGACTCGACCAACCATGCGTGGGTGGGTCAACGCCGATGACTTCACCTGGTCCTCGTCGAACTACTACGTCCAGGTTGATGTCGGTACCAATCAGGTCAAGGTGTGGAACGGCGACGAAGTGGTCGTGGACCAGGTCGCTGTGGTGACCGGCGATGTCGGACGTGAAACGCCGGTGGCGTCGACCTACATCGATGAAATCATGCCTGGGCCGAGCGGCGCCTACGGTCCGTGGTTGCTGAGTCTGGGTGTCTTTAGCGAGGCCATTAATACGTTCGGTAGTGCAGGTGGTCTGCCAAAGGTCGCACTCCACGGCACCAACCGGCCCGACCTGCTTGGTCAGTACGCTTCGAACGGTTGTATCCGGCTCCCGAACGACGTGATCACGATGCTCGCAGCCGAGGTGCCGGTTGGTACTCGCGTCGATCTGATTCGCAGTAGCTGAGCCGTGAGGCCGTATCCTGGCGCACGTGAGCGCTGACCTGGAAGAACACCTCGAACTCTCACTGGATTTCGACAAACTGGCGAGCGTCGCTGCGACCGATCAGGCGGTGGTGCCTGTGGTGCTGCAACACGTCGACACCGGACAGGTGTTGTTCGTGGGTTACGCGAACGAACTTGCCTTGCAGACGAGTTTGCACGAGCGAATTGCGGTGTTGTGGTCAACGAGTCGCAATGAGCTGTGGCGCAAGGGAGCGACGTCAGGTGACACGTTGGCGTTGATCGATGTCCGGGTCAATTGCGAGCAAAACTCTTTGTTATACATGGTCAGACCGGTTAACTCTGGGGTCTGTCACACCGTTGGCAGCGACGGCACTACCCGGCCGAGTTGTTACTACCGGGCGATTACCGATGCCTCGTCACTTCGTTTCGTCGACGATGGCTGATTTCTCGCTCCTACCAGCCGGTCTACCCGATGATGCCGGGTTGTCGCGGCGCGAACTCGTTGCGATGTTCGCGGTGGCTGTAGCGGCAAGCATCGGCCTCGGCTTCGTGAGCTGGGGTGGCACCGTGATCTATCCGTTTCGGTTGTTTGCGACCTGGGCCCACGAAATGGGCCACGGCATTGGCGCACTCGTCACCGGCAATAGTTTCCAGGAACTCAACATCTACCGCTCGTTGGGAGGCCAGGCGCTCATCGGCGGTGCAGATGGGTTCTCCCAGGTCATCGTGTCGTCTTTTGGCCTGCTCGGTCCTGCAGTGCTGGGTGCCGCCGTACTTCTCGCTGGCAGCCGGGTTCGCACTGCGCCCTACGTGCTCGGTGCGCTGGGTAGCGCGGTCGTGCTGTCGGCCCTTGTCTGGATCCGTAACCCGTTCGGGTTTTTTGCCATGGTCGCGATAGCAGTTGTTCTTGTGCTGATCGCACGGTTTGCACCACCGATAGCAGGAGTGGCAGTGGCTCAGTTACTGGCGGTGCAGCTCACATTGGCAGCATGGTCGAGCCGTGACTATCTGTTCATCAAGGAATTCGAACGCAACGGACGGTCCTTCGATTCAGACACTCAGAACATCGCCGACGAATTGTTCCTGCCGTACTGGTTTTGGGGCAGTCTGGTCGGCATTATCTCCTTACTCGTCGTCGTTTGGGCCTTCTGGGTGGCCTGGCTTCGTCCACTCGCCAACCAGGAAGCATCATGAACTCGTCACAACTACGCGCATTGATCGTCGACGATCCAATCGAAGCATGGAACGCTGCTGGTTTCGCTGGCGAAGATGTCGTCACCATTGGGTCGACAACCATTGTGACCACGGCTGCGAGCGAGAATCGGGGCGACGGTCATCGCCATGGCATTGTTGGGGCGTCAATCGACGGCGTGGGTGAACTCGACGGGCTCCAACTTGGCACGTGGCGCGCTGCTGCCGCAGAGGTTGACACGATTGAGCACCCGAACGGCGTGGTGGCGATCGATCATGTGGTCGTCATGACTCCCGATTGTGACCGGACAACCGAGGCATTCGAGGCCCAGGGCATCGAAGCCCGTCGGGTGCGTAAAATAGAGTTGGCCGATGGTGATCGGCGTCAGACGTTCTTCTGGCTAGGCGACGTGATCTGCGAACTTGTTGGACCCGATACTGCTGACGGCGACGGCGCGGCTCAATGGTGGGGACTGGCGCTTACGGTGCGTGATCTCGAAGCGACCGCAGCGATGTTGGGTGACTTTGTCACACCAATCAAGCCTGCGGTGCAATCGGGGCGCTCCGTGTGCACCCTCCGTCGCGATGTTGGTCTGGGCGTGCCGATTCTTTTCATCTCTGAGCATGTGACGAGCGACGAACGAACGACACCGTGATGCACGACCTATCGCTCTACGAGGGCCTCACCACGACTCGAACCATCCGCCGTTATCAGGACATCGAGGTAACCGACGACCAACTGGCCACGGTGATGCACCTCGCGACCCGAGCTCCTTCCGGCTCAAATCGCCAACCATTTCGGTTTGTCGTGCTTCGAGATGGTCCACGAGCCCGCAACGTGCGTGCGCTCCTGGCGGAAGGAGCGGCCGAGGTTTGGGGCGAGAAACGAGCGCGCAGCGAGTTCTCCGACGGCGACCCATCTCCCGCAACTGTTCGGATGTTGGCATCGATGGAACAGTATGTCGCCACGTTCGCGGATGCTCCGGTGATCGTGCTTCCGTGCATGCTTCGTTACCGGGATCCCACGCCGAGCGAAGGTGCCTCGGTCTATCCGGCGGTGCAGAACTTATTGTTGGGTGCCCGTTCTGTTGGCCTCGGGGGAGCCCTCACCATGTTTCATCAGACCCGCGAGACCGCCATCCGTGCCGCGTTAGAACTCCCAGACGCGGCGTTCATTGCCGGCACGATCACACTTGGTGTCCCTGCAGGCCGTCATGGACCGGTCCGGCGTCGTCCGATGTCACAGCTTGTGTTTGAAGATCAGTGGGACGTGAGTCCCGAGTGGGCGGTGGATCCCGCAGGGACCCGATTTACCGGCGGCCCCAAGAATGCCTAGCAGCTGATGGCCAACGGTTAGCGACTAGCCGAGTACCTGCTCGAGCGCTGTCAGAAGATGATCGATGTCGGACTGCGAGGTGTAATGCACCCATGACACTCGGATGACACCATTGGCCACGTCGAGGCCGACTCCGTCGAGAACTCGCGGGGCATAGAAATCCCCAGCGCTTGCCATGATCCCGTGGTCGACAAGACCAGCTGCGACCTGTGCGCTTTGTTGACCTTCGGCCGCAAACGCAACCGTGGGACAGCGGTGCATTCCTGCCGATGCCTCGGTGGGGCCGACAACTCGGACATCGGAGCGGGCGTCGAGCCACCGCAAAACTGGCTGTAATAACGCTGTTTCGTGGCTCTGCCACGCGTCTTTTGCCGCTTCACACGCGCCCCTCAAGTCACCGTCGTATCCAGGGGTAGTTGCTTCGACATAGTCGAGCACGGCGCCGGCCGCAGCGACTTGTGCATGGTCGGGCCCGGCAGGCGCCATCCGTTTTCGAGGAGCGTCGGCGTTGAAGTGATGGCTCTGGTTGGGTAGCCATTCTGCGAGTTCATCCCGCAGCACCATCAGTCCTTGA
>Ga0213861_10002260_pt1 | contig 16660 bp, 17 predicted proteins | sample PICome_4_FD_160110 | JGI IMG/M metagenome (GOLD analysis project Ga0213861, IMG submission 160110) | Coastal seawater microbial communities near Pivers Island, North Carolina, United States - PICO131 | ecosystem: Environmental > Aquatic > Marine > Coastal | place: USA: North Carolina... | reverse complement strand
GTTAATTGTTCATCTGTTAGTGCTGTGTTATATACTTGTAGTTGTTTTACTTTGCCGAAGAAATGTGATGACCCAGTAAAATGAGTAAAATCTAAGTCAGTAAAAGTACCACTGCTAAAAGTTGTTGAAGATGTAAGTACAGGAACTCCATCTATATAAATAACAGAATCTCCACTCTTATATCTAACTGCAATTTTATAAAATTGATTAGCATTATTTGATACAGCGTTAGTACTATTAATAACTGTAACACCATTTACAACAGCCAAAATCCAAAAGTTTCCATTATTATTTCCAAAACCTATTTTAATGTAATTTTGAGAAGTACCATTATCTAACCCAAGAAGTCTATAATTTGATTCATCTTCAGTTCTTGATATCTCAGCAAACAAAACACCCTCACTATCATTAATCAAACTACCTATACCATCTCTTGTGAAGGTGTCTTGGTTTCTTGTTACTGTACTTCCTGATGTTGGAATGTATGATGTAGCGTAAGAACCTTCTTCTAATTGTGCGCCCCAAATATATACACTTTTATTTAAAGCATTAAACGATGGGTTTCTTGCATCTGTTAATGATTCTATAATTGAAAAAGTTGTTTGTCCAGTAGTTGTTGAACTATTTGCTTTTACTGAACATTTAAACCATCCATTTGAATAACTTTCTATATTAGCATCTAAAGTATTAAAGTTACCAACTACACCATTATCTAAATCAAAATTAGCATATAAGTTGCTAAATCCAGAACCAGTATTTATTTGAATGAAGTTACTTTCATTTTTTTTAGCAAATACACTATACGTATAATCATTACTCGCAACAACTGTATATGCGTTTAAAAATAATGTATGTGCCGTAACATCTGCAGTTCCACTAAATTTAGAACCACTTAAAAGACCATCTGGTGCAGTAGTTACGCTACTTGTTACTGTTGAATTATAATTTCCCCAAATCCCACTACTAAAATCTTCTGAATACGTTAAAAGATTAGTCCTCTGAGGCTCTGCTAATATATTTGGACAACCTCCTCCTGTGTAGTCTATACGAGGTACGTTATCTCTTGTAACTTCTTTTACTGATACGTTGTCTATACTTCCTACAAATGAAGCATCTGCATTAAATTGTGCGTATGGAAAAGTTGATACTAAAGCCGTTAAAGTTGCTGTATAAGTTCCATTTGCTGAATTGTAATCACCATATCCTGTATTCCCTAATTTAATTCTAATAGAACCTGCGCTATAATTAGATATTGTATATTTTACTACATATCTTACATTATTAACTAATCCATTAGAAACACTATTATTTAGATTTGATGTACCTGTTTGTGAGCCATCACAATTAGCACTTCCACCTGATATAGTCCATCCTGTTCCTTTACTCCAATCACTATCAGTAGCAAAATCTCCATTAGTAATTAATTCTGTATCAGAAACAACTTGAGCATAATTTACTAAACCATTTTCATCTACTCTTGTAGCAGCAGTTGCTCTAGTAACATCCATATCTGCGCCTGTAACTTCTTTTACTGATATGTTGTCAATTTGAAATTGTCCTACTGCATCATTACAAAATATTCTAATACTATCATTATTTGCTTGTGCAGTATAATAAACAGTATAATCAACAAAATTAGATGTTAAATTATCACTAAAAATTATATGAGATTGGTGGTTAATTCTAAGATTTAAACCACCACTAATATTTTTTGCTTTAAAAGTAACTTTGTACATAGTACCATTGACAAAACTAACATTTTGACTAATATTCTCAGCATACCAATTACCTGCATCAGGATTGTTTGAATTTAATGCACCACTAACAATAGTTGCATAACTACCTCCGTTTTCAGTCCAATCTGTTAATTCATTAGAAAAATCTCCATTTGTTATTTCTTCTGAACCTAATACATCAGTAGGCTTTACGGCAAACAAAGTTCCTGCCTTATATCCATTAGGAGTTACTACTATACTAACATCATCTAATAAACTCATTCTATATTATTTAAAGTTGTTAATTGTGCTTCTAAACAAGCCTTAGCCTCAAATACTCCACCATCAGCAATAACTCTTGCTTTAAAGTCACTAATCTGTTTTTGTACAGGTGTTAATCCTCCTTTATTACTAGAAGGTAAAGACATTCCTAGTGCTAATCTCATTATGAAATAGCGTCATAGTAACAAATAGCAATGCCACTTGTTAATTGTATATCAGTTACTGCAAGAAATAATGTAGTACCCGCTGCATAAGTCGTTTGTAGTCTAGTTGCTGATGAACCTGTAACTGCTTGCACATTAGTTGCAGTAATATCTGCTACTACACTTTCCACAGGAAAATATATAGCATAATAGTCTTTACCTGTCATTGCTGTTGTACCTATCACATCACATTTCTTTTTTCCTAGTTGCTCAGTTAAGAGTTGTTGTACGCTTTTTATCGTCATTTTTTAATTTTTTATTGTCCGTAATATATATAATTTGTTGATGAGCTTGGCTCATATTCATTGTATTGTACTTGTTGTGTTCCGTCTTTCTCTGCAACGTACATCTTGCCTTTGGTAACTAACCCTTGCACTATACCTTTAGTGTCAGCAGGAGGACTTAAAACATCATTCTCCGTTGCAGGAGCATTGTCTTCATCTATTACTACTGTACCTACCCAACTAACTTCGTAGACTTCATACTTCCAATATCCAGCTGGTAAGAATTTAATATCACCATTATAAACATCAGGAGTAGCATTGTATGTAAAAGTAAACTCTGTATATCTTGGAAATATAGTCTCAGTAGTTCCGTAAGCATATTGTATTGACTTATCCATATCATTTGTAAATTTTACTAAATGTCTTATTTGTGATGAAGCTACTGAAGTATTGATACGATTATCTTCAGTTTGTAAGAAAGTTGTTAGATTAGTCTCTGTTATTGCTTGTATCATACTATATAATAGAAATTAATTGAATTTATTTGCTTTAAAAAAGAAAAGAGTAACTATTAAGCTACTCTCCTCTAAGAAATATATGAAAACTACTAATTAAGCTGATGTTATGATTGTGCCTAAATTAAATGCTGCGTTATCAAATGGGTCTGTTGTATAGTCAGCAACCATTGGGAAAGGAATTGGCTCCATTCCGTCAAAGGTAAGAGTGTATCCGTTACGGTCTCCAAAAGCAGCTCCGCTATCAATAGTACCTGCATTTAAAGACATACCATTTGTAACTCCTAAACCGATTATTACATCATGTCCATTAGTTAATTGCTCATTTAATTGTGCAAAAATAACTACTTTAGTTTGTCCTAAAAGTTTTATTTGATTTTGGTCTTCTTTAGTTAATTTATTTAGTATTACATTAACAGTTGGTGCATAAAAAATTGTACCATTTTCTGTACTTCCTGTTATTGTTTCAGAAACAGAAGCAACTCCTAAAGGCATTGTGTACCTATATAGAGTATTTGTTCCCATTTCAATGTCAGTTATTTCACCTGCTGACTGAACTATTCCTGTTGTGTTTATTGGAGCATCAAATTCATCATAAACTCCGAAGTATATGTACTTAACTCCTCCACTGATTCTATTACAGTCTAGTCCCCTTCCGATAGTAAGTGCTGTGCAACTCATTGTTTATTATTTTTTAAGTTAAGGGAGAGTTTTTACACTCTCCCGTTATTTGTTTTATTACGATACCAATACAACGTCAGCACCAACTCCTACTTGTACACCTCCAGAGTATCTTGCTACCACTCTAATATTGTCTGAACCATCAAGGTTAGCCATGTCCATCATATTAATTCTTGTAGCATCTGAAACTAAGTCAGTACCGAAGAATAAGTTAGATTTTTGAGCTGCTACGATTTCGTCATCTGCCATTCCTTGACAAACTGCTAATTTAACACCTTCAAAGATTTTTGTGTAATCTTCTGACATATTTGCGAAAGGGAAATTAGTTAAAGCTGATATTGCAGTCATATATAATCTCCAAGACTTAGGACTTACGTATAAGTATAAATCTTCTTTTGCATATACTGCTGTTGGAACTGCTGCTACTGCTGCACCTAAATTAGCTATAATGTTAGCTGCTGTATAAGCTGTTCCTGCTCCACCTGCGTTTGCTACTGCTACTACATTTCCATCTACTACAAATGCTCCTGTTGTAGCTGTTAAGAATCCTTCGAATTGTCCTGCTGTTCCGTCAGCTCCTGTCCATATAGAAGTTTCTGTACCATCTGCAATAATCTCACCTAAGTAAGAAATTACATAGTCATCAAAAGATGCTGGAGGTGGTGCTCCTGCTCCTGCTCTCATTTGTAACGCTTCCCAAGAATCTAAAAGAGTAGACTTGCAAATGTCAGTATTGATTTGTAGGTTCTTAGGTGTAAGAATTTTTTCTGTTAAAGCAAGTGAACCTGCTTCGTCAAAGTTACACGTTGCATCTTGAACCATTGCTGATGCTGCCATTCTCTGTATGTTACTCTTGTACTTGATATTTTCTATCATAGTCAAAAACTCCATAGAATTTGATTGTCTTAAAGCTGCTGAGATATAAAATCCTGCTGCCTTTCCAGCGTAATTGCTAGTTGTTGATAATGCCATTTTATTTATTTTTTAATTATTAATTATGTAAGTTATATAAAAATCTTTCTCGTCTTGACATTTTGCTTAAATCTTGTTTTATAACATTTGTCTTTTCAGAGCTAAATTTATTTGTGTTAATTGGTGAATCAGCAGGTGATTTTGCTAATTCAGTTTTTAGTTTTTCGTTTTCAGACTTTAACTTCTCTAATTCTTCTTCTGCTGAAAATTCAACTACTTCAGTTGTTTTAATAGATTTAGGATTAGTAGATGGCTCTTCAACTTCTTCAGCTAATTCTTCAACCTCATCATCTCCTCCATCTTTATCTTCTTTTAGTCTTGCTACTGCATCTTCTAGGTTCTGTATTCTTTTCTCCATACCTTCCCAATCTCCTACATCTGCATATTTATCTTCATCTTCTGCCATTTCTTCTTTTTCTTCAGTAGCTTCTACTTCTTCTTCAGTCTCAGACTCCATAACTTCTGCTACTACACCTTCTTCCTCAACTCTAAAGCTAACTCCTTCAGCAGTCTTATAAGTACCAATAGGTAAAAGTATTGTAGTACCATCTTCAGTTAGTACAGAAATATCTACCCCTGCTTCTAACTCTTCTGCAGTTGATACAAAAATAGTGCCATCTTCTGACTTCGCTTGCCACTCTAATTTGATTGGTTCTTCACTTTTGTTTAAACCAAGTGCTACTAATATTTGTTCTTTAATGTCCATAGTTTCTTTTTTAATATAATAGATTTATTTTGACTTTATTTGATTTTCGTTAATTATTTCATTCAATGCTTCTAGTATTTCTTGGTCTGTAGGTTTTTGTTTTTGCATAGATTCAAATTTATCTGTAAAATATCCTTCAATGCTTAACCCTTTAAGTTCCCCTGCTTTTATCTTTTGCCAAAGTTCTTCGTTCTCTATCTTCATTTTAACAAACCAAGTACCATTAGGTAAGTCGTAACCATACATTTTAGACTTATCCATATCTCCTTCCTTAATCCAAGACTCAATAGTTAGTACTCCTGAAACTCTATCTTGATGTTGATATGTAGCTTTATGATGATTGTTATGTTTTAAATAAAGTTCACTAGCTTTTCTTACCGTATCAGGACTAAAATAAACATAGTAGTCTGAGTCTGTATTAGGGTCGTGTCTAAATATTTGCTTGTTAGGAATTAAAGCAGGTGAAACTAACATACGTTTCTCCTCATCTACTTTAGCAAATGTCAAGTTATTTTTATCCTTTCCAAAGAATACAAAGTCTTGTTCTATTGCAGGACTTGTAACCAAGCTTATAGCATCAATAGCTAATTCTTGATTGTCGTCTTGTATTATTAATTCTACTATCTTAGTTGTTTTCATATCTTCGTAGTAGTCTTTATTGGCTTCTTCACATTCAGCTACTGAATCATAAGTACAGCTTCCTGTCTTTCCCCATTTGTATTTTCCGTTATCACATTTTTCGCAAGGCATATTATATAATAGATTTTAAATTAATTTATTTGATTTTCAAATTGTAGCTCTACGTCTTATATTAGCTAATTGGTTTTGACTATTAGTCATTTCATCTGTAACTACATAAGCACGAGTAGGTTCAGGTGTCATTCCACCCCCTAATTCAAATGCTCCTGACATCATTTGAGGTGCAGGAGTTTGTGCTTCTATATTTGCAGTAGTATCAGTTCCACTTGTACTTGTATCTGCAGGTGTACCACTCATTATCTTGCCTATTTGTAATGCACTAAATGCTCCTGCTAATCCTGCTTGAACAAATGGATAAGCTGGAAATACTGATGTAATTGGAGATGCTGATGCTGTTGTAAAGGCATTTGTACACCCTGAACTCCTGATATTGTTGCTTGTGCTACTGCTGCTGCCTTAGCAACCTCTGTTCCTTCACCTGCAATTTCTGCAATTAATCCAAATGTCTGTCCTGCAATACCTAGTTTAGCATTTGCAACTGATTTATCTAATGCTTTTTCTTCATCTACTCTTTTTTGTGTAATTTCAAGTAATTTATTTTGGTATTTTTCATTAATAGCTAATTTCATTTCAGTAGCATTATCCATATTTTCAACACTAGCTAATTCTTTTTTTCTTTGAATTTCTAATTCTTCTGCTGCTAATGTGTTTAAATCTTCAATGTAAGATAATCTATTTTCATTCTGTATATCTAATAATTTATTTGCTTCATCTTTTTCTTTATCCTCAGCTATTTTTTTGTACTTATCTTTAACAGCTTGTGCATCTACTTCAAACTTTTCTTCAAGTGCTAAAATAGCTTCACTTTTCTTTTTACGACTTGCTTTAGATAGGTTAACATCTCTAATTGCTCTTTCTTTTATTGTATGGAGTTTTGCTCTTTCTCTTTTTTCTTCTGAATCTAATGAATCATAATAGAATTGTTGTTTAATTGCAATAGTTTGATTATGTAACTTTATATCAGCATCTGCTATTTCTTTTAATCTTTTTAATCTTGCATCTTCTCTTGCTTTTTCTTTTGCTCTTGCTTCAACTCTTAATGTTTCTAATGCTGTTGCTAATCTTTTTTGTGTCATAAAACTAGCAGTCTGCATATTAATAAACTTGGTTTGTTCAGCATTTAAAGCATCTAAATCTTCAGCTAAAGACTCACCCATTTCTACTTCTTGACGTTTAGTTTCTAATTTTTCTTTTTGTAAATCTAAAGCTTTTGCAGTAATTTCTAATTCAGCTTCATTTGCAATTTGTAAAGCTGCCATTCTTTCTTCAAGACTTTTAGTTTCATCTTCAGCATCTAATCTTGCTTTTGCTATAATCTTATTTGCATTGGCTCTTTCTACATTTAATTCTCTTTCTGAATCTGCTATTTGTTGAAATTTTCTTTCTAATTCTATTGCTAATTCTAATTCTCTTGCTATTTCATCACCAATTCCAACCATAGCACCTTTAACATCTTCAACTGCACCCTGAAAATCTCCTGAAAATACTTTAACTATTGCACCACCAATAGCACTTATTCTATCAGTTAATACAGCAACTGCTGCACCTATACCTGCAAATGCTCTTGATAATGCTTCAGCACCTACTTTTGTTTTAGTAAACCAAGTTACTAATGAACCTATTAAAACTACAAATGCTCCTATTCCTGTTGATATTAAACCTGCCTTAATTGAACCAAACATTGCTTTAGCAGTTGTTCCAACAGATACTAAACCTGCTTTAACACCGTTCAAAGATACTCCCATAACTTTAAATTCTGCAGCTGCATTAGATGCGTCTTTAGTTACATCACCAATATTTGATTTAACATTAAAAGTTGCTGTTTCTGTTTTGTTTGCCATATCTTTATTTTTAAAGTGCTACCCCTGTTTTAATTTGTGTGAATGTTATATTACTAGCCCATTCTATTATCATATCTGTTGCTCCTCTTACTGTCATTCTAAAATTAGTTCCTGATACATTAGCAGTTGGTCTCCAATTTGTATGATTACCAGAGCCTTTAATAGTATCTCTTTCTCTTTCTATACTTAACGTGCCTGACTTATTAATAACTACTCCTCTTTCTACCCAACTTAAAAAGTCTCCAGGATTACCTGTTCCTGTTCCACCTACTCTTACTGCTAAAACATCTGCGTGAAAATACATAGCAGTATTATCAGGAATAGTAAAATAGTTATCTGTAATGTTATTTAAGTATGAATCTACTGTACCACCTGCTGTTGTCTGTACTCCATACATTAATTGAATACTTTGTCTTTCAGCTAAATTGTCTGTTGGTGCATTACCCCCTAACACTATTGAGTTTGTCGCTGTAACCTCTCCTAAAGTGCCATAGACGTTAGCATTATTAACTCCATTAGCTATTTCATTGTTACTTCCTACTATAATGTTATTTCTTGACAAACCTTTTACAGTATTATTGTCACCCATTATGTAGGTATTATTGGTACCTCTTTCTGTGGTGTTTCCTGTACCTCTAGTTACATTATTTATGTTATTAAAGTTACTATCTAAATTAGTATTGTAATTAAAAGAAGTACAAGTACCTAAAATTTCATTAAATGTATATCCATAAGCTTCACATTGTTGTTGGTTAGGAACTATGTCATTAGTTCCATCAGTAAAGGTTACAATACCTGTTGTATCTACTGATACAGGTCTAACAGGATAATCTTTTAAAAATGGTATGTTTCTTATTTTTGACATTATATTATAAGGATAAATTCAACAGTTGCTAAATCATTTGGTTTGTAGTCTATTTTATTGACTCTAAATTCTCTGTTTTTAATAAAGACAGTATCATAAAATTCAAATCTATTAATATCTCCTGCATTTAAATTTACTTTTAAAGTCATAGTTCTAGTGTCAGGATTGTATAACTCATTAAAATAAGGTAACCAATAAAAATTAAATAAATTATTTGATGTTGTACTTCCCACAGGTTGTATGTATTGGCATTCTCCAAAATTAAAATCTATTGCAGATGAACTTGAAGGAATTTCTGTAAGGTGACTAAATTGTAAGAATTGATTCTCATTTAAAAAACCTGTTGAACCATTAGGTAGAGGAGCATCATAAGAATAAGTAGATATATTTTTAATACCATTATTAAACATTATTCTAGGACTATTATCAAACCCTTCAGATGTTCCACTATCTGCATTATGTGAATATATTGATGGAGTAATAAAATCAGCAAAAGTATCTTCTAATGGTTTAACTAATGTAGCTGCAAATGGTTCTGCTACTATTTCTTCTTCTCCTTGCAATATGGTAAAATTTGAAGCATCAAATTCTTTACTTCCATATAAAAAACCTGATAGTGCCTTTTTATATACACTAAAAGCATAGTCATCATCATCTTCTACAAATTTAAAAATAGTATTCTTGTTTAAATCAGTTAAAGGTGTAAGCTTCATTTCTGATACATCTATTTTATCAGTCCAATCTAATTTAGTAGAATTGTTATCAAAGAAGTTAGGATTAGCAGTGTCATTACTAGATAAAAAAGCATCACTATATGGTTCAATAAAAATATTATTAGGATTAGATTTGTCAGGTATAGAAACTAAATTAAACATTGTCATTATACCTTTTAAAAATTCCCATTGTCCTAATTCACCTCTTAATGAATTTAACATTGATTCAAAAGTATAAATAGAAGACAACCAACCTACATTATAATTAATTTGACTTATTACACCTGCAACACTTGCTTTAAATTGTAATTCTAAAGTATCTCCAATAGCTAAAGGTGGTACAGTTAAAGTTCCTGCGTATGTATATGATTGATTTGCAGCAAGAGTAATCACTCCTGAATAATCGAACACTTGTCCTGATGATAATATTCTAAATTCTACATCTCTATTTACTGTATCAGTATTTTTTACCTCATAAGAATAACTTATGGTATATTGATTATTCGCTGTGGTATTAGTTAATGTATTTGTAGTAGTATTATAATCAGGTGGTACAGGTGTAAAAAAATTTGTTTGGGTTGAATATATTGTTAAATTAGTAAAAGTGGTTCCTGCATAATAAGGTGTATTAGGATTAATATCTAAAGATGCTCCATAATATCCATTCAAATTAGAATTAGATGGTATATTATCTGAACCCCAATTAAAGTCCATAAATAGATTAAGAAAGTTTGCTTCATTAAAAAAACTACTTTCGTATGTAAAAGGTGTATCTTGAAATATTCTATCAATTAAATATTTAATATTTATAAAAGGTCTAAAAATATCAGCAATACTTGTAAAGTTTATATCATTACTACCACCTACCCAAAAGCTATGTGTCCAATCTACTAATGGATATTTAACTGTATTGTAACTATCTCTATAACCTGATGTACTTGCATTTGTATATGATATTCCTGTTGTCTGACTATTCCAACTATTTGTTATATTATCAACAGAATAGTTATGTTGTAATTCTAAAAAATTAATATCATTAAATGTTTTATCTTTTAAGACATCTGCTAAAGCAACTACTTCAGAATATAAATTAACATTGTAGCTTATCTCTCCTGCTTTATCTTGTATGTCTATAAGTTTTAAATATCCTTCAAATAAAATAAAGCCATCTTGTTTTAATTCACATTGAGTCTTTACATAAGGATTAAATACAAGTCCATTATCTGTTCTTGTTATCTCAAATATATTATCAAAAATTTGATTATTTCTTTTTGTTGCAGGTAAATTAAATGCTTTAGAATATGACTGTACTTGTTCAGCTACATTTTTAAAGTTATCTACACTTAGAGTCAATGGTATATCTTCATCTTCGTATAAATCACAAATGACTTGTCCATTACTTAAATCTTGTATAGCTCCACTAGGTAATTGTGTTGCACCTAATACTGAAATAGATGATACAATATTTGTACCACCTGAATATATAACAATAGTATCAGTAGATGAATTAGCAATAAATTGTAAACTATTTAAACCTAAATTTGATATTGGTAAATAAGTATGTATTGTAGTACCTGTGTATATTGCTAAAAATAAATTGCTAGGATTAGTAGATGTTGTAACATTTACACTATAATTTGCACCTGTTATAAGATTAGAAACTTTCTGCAATACTCCTTGTGTAGATGAAAATGTTATTTCACCTGCTGATTGAGTAGCTGAATTAGTATTTCCACTAAACCTGTACCAAGTATTAATAGCTATTGTCGGATTAAGCAAGTTAATTGCTGACTGATACACAGGAAATGCTAGTGATAATGATGTAGATGAAGAATTAATAGTGGTAAAATAAACACCATCTACAATAAATTCATCAGGTGTTCCTGTTATTGGATTGGTTCCGTCATAAGATTGAGGATATAATATAAGTTGTATGCTCATTATACTGATTGTGTTCTTAATGTTTTACTTTTCTCTACTTCAAAAGTGTACTGCATTAGCTTATCATTAGCTATTGTCTTTTTAGTAAAGCTTGATGTTAAAAGTCTTACAGGTGTTACATATTGATTAAGTGCAGATGTAGTTTCTACTATATTTTCATAACCTTTTAACATATAAACTTCAGGACTATTAATCAGCTCCTCAAAGACAACTGTATCTTCTTCAGTAACAAATTCTGTATTCATTCTTATTCTTTCTGTTGCATTTACTCTAAATGCTTTTTTACCACCTTTAAAACTATCTATTCTATACTTTCCTTCATTCCAAGTACCTTCTAATTGATTATATGTAGAACCTTGTGTTGATGTGCTTCTTATAGACTTCTGAGTAAATGTATAGTAATCCCATACACCCCATTGATTAAGCCAAGTAAGACGTATGCTTTCATAACCTTTTTGATTAGGACAGTTTACATATATTCTTTTCTTTTCTGTATATTGAACAACACCATCTAAATAAACATCATAGTATGCTACACTTCCTGCTGAAATATATCCTCTGAATGTTGCTGATGTATTTTGCCTATTGCCAGGATAACAACCAACGTGAAGAATTTGCTTTATAGAACTTGCACCCCATAAAGCATAAGCACCATTTGCATCATTAGCAATAACAGTCTCTGTACTTAATAATGAATCTGTTGAATCATAATAATCAAAAGTAATATTACTTAATAATGTATATGTTAATGCATTTTCAACTATAAAAGATAATGTACCATAATCATCACCATTAGCATATAAAGTATTAGGTGAATTAGTTAAGAACTTTCTAGTTGAATTACCTATTTTAAAATCTGTTAAATCATAACCGAAATTAGAATTTTGAATTGTTAATACATCTGTATAATTTAAGTACCCATTAAATACAACATAAGGGTCTGAATCTATTGAGGTTCCTACTGCTCTCCTTACTACATTGTCATCTTGGTCACCTGCTGCATTAGTAGCACCTAAATATTCTACAAAGAAACGTAGTTGCATATTTCTTACTACACTATGATTCTGAGAGAATTTATCTATTATATGTAATGGGTGCTTGACATTAGGAGTGGTTAGTGTTCCTTTGTATTCACTACCCCCATAAGCCATATTATCAGCTTTCACATAATTCTCTATAATACTTCTTAAATCAAACATACCTACACCTGCATTATTAGGAGTTGTTTTAAATGTTCCTATTAAATCATTTGATGTATTCATATTTATAGAAGCATAACTGATATGAACATCAACTCCAAACTTAACTTTAGTTTCTGTTGATACTGCTGTTGCATTAGATACTACATATATGATATCCTGTCCAACAGGTAAAAATTCATATAAAGGTGATTGTTCTATTATTGAGTTAGCCATTATTCTTTGGTGTTAATCCGTTAATTATATCTTCTTTTAAATTACTTAATAAATCTTTACTAAAATTTTTTAATCCTAATTCCATTGGTCTCTGAAAGAAACTTGTACTTTTAATTCCTTTTATTTTTATACTTCTAGCTATTAAAAATGATATGCTTTTTCTTGAAATAAATCTACCTTTTTCATCTCTTGGTGCTATACCCCTTCTAACTATCCATTTATCTAATAATTTACTTGGTGGTTGTTTAGTTGTATATTGATATGGACTTTTTTGTGTTTTACCTGTGTAATCTTTATATCTTCTAACTTGTTTATTTCCTGAAACTCCTTTATCTACAAAAGTTCCATAGTCTGCCATATAAAATTGTACTGAAAAACCTTTTGAATCAGCAACTACTTTAAAACTAATAGAATTATAAAGTGTATCACTAGCATTCTTTTTACCTTTAGTTAAATTAGTTCTTGATTGTTTGACTATATATTTGCCAAAACTATTTAAGTACCTTTCTATATTGTCAGTCTTCATTATTCTAACCCTACAAATACTTCTACTCTAGCATCTGATTCTCCAACAGGTTGTACTGTTACCTTAGAAAGATTTTCTAAAGTTCCAAAACTAGGAGTTGTATCTGCTTCTGCTAAAAGAACTGCTTCTGCTTGACTTAAAATGTGTGAATTGCCTGGAGTAATTAATACTTGGTATAATGTAGCACTACCTACAAAAGCTACTTCTATATTTGCTGTTGTACTCAAGTTAGTGATTCTAAAATACTTCGTTCTATCTACATCTAAAGCACCTGTAGAAGTGTAAGGATTTGCTGCAAAAGAACATACTGTTGTCTGTTGTGCCGTAGTACATAATACTATTCTTTCAAATACATCATTGATACCTGTCGTAGTTACTGAGTTTGTAGAACCCCTTAGTGAACCATTTAAGGTTACTGATTCTGATAATGTTGTTACTAAATCTGCCATATTTTATATTTTAATTGTTATTGTTGGTGGTATTATTTTTATTATTACTTTGCCTATCTTTATCTTATTTAATCTCTTTAGTATCTCAATCATTAGTAACCAGCACCTTGATTTAATACAGGTATATTACAAGTACTAAAGTCATTCATTACTTTAACTCCTATCTGAAACACCCAGCCACAACAAAGATTGTCAAACCTTTCTTGAAATGGTTCTATTGTAAATTGGTCTTCAGTAAAATATATTGGTGCATTAATATCATTGACTCCCTCTATTGATTGTCTTGAGCTGTGTCTAAGCATACCTATAAAGTCAGTACATATATCCAATGTCTGATTCCATACTTCTTGCTCATTTGTTTTAGTATTAACTAATTTAGTCAATGCTGTTTGTTGTGCAGTTGTCCAACTAGACTTTTCACTTACCATATCCATAATAAAGATTTGAAAGTTATATACTAATTCACTATCACCTGTTTCTACATTTAATGGGTTAATATGTAATAAAGGAAATTTTTCTAGCTTCTCTAAGTTAATGTCATAAATGTCTCCAACTGATACAGTAGATATTTGCTTGTGATACTCTCCTAATCTACATAAAGTATTAATTACGTTATTGTATGTCTTGTTATTTACCATGTCTTTGTACTTTATTTTGTGACTCTAAGTCTGTTTCATAACTCAACCAAGTAAATGCTTCTAATAGATTAAGTTTAGTTATTTGTTCTAGTTTTGATATGTCTGCATTACATAATCTATACATTACTCCAAAGTATCCCCATTTTTCTGCGAAGGACTCTGTTGCGACTGCTCCTTCATTTCCTTCAGCTGATGAATCATAGATGATTGCAAAATCAGTTGTAATTCTTTTCCTAAAAGATAAAAAAAAACCAGCGCACTTTGCACTTGTTCTGATGACATCTTCTTCATCTGTTCGGCTCGTATAGTTATATTACCATCATATCCTTCAATAGTATAAACTCCATTTTCTCCTTTATCTTTTATTGGTCTATAAAGAACAGCCATTATATCAGGAAGATGTTTTTCTAAACCATTTTTAATAAATGTTTCTATGTCAGCATATTCGCCTAATGTTATTGAATCTAAGTCAGGGTGAAAGCCATACTCCTTACCTTCTATTTCAATTATTTTTTTTAAATTACTATTTTGTTCTTGTTGTAGTTCAGCAATTTTGTTTAATATAACTGCTACATCATGTATTGCTAGTTGATTGATTAAATCTTTAGGAATATTAGATAAAGTAGATATTGTTTCTAAAGCTTCTGCACTTTTACTTTCAGTTTTGAAATTGACAAGTTTAGTCCAATTCTCTAATGTTACATCTTCCCAACTACTGATTAGTTTAAATTCTTTAGTTTTGTTTTCTTTGTTAATCTTTATTCGCATACTATATAATAGAAAATTAGTTAATTTAGTTTAAAATGTTATCTTTGCTAAGTTTTAGTTAATAATTAGGGTACGCTTTATGCTGCCCTTTTTTTATTGAACGTAATATCTGCCAAAGTTTTGGTCTATCTCATAATACATTCTCATAGCTAATGCATCTGAATAATCAGGAGACCTACCTAATATTGCTTTCACTGTATCTTTAGGAATTATTTGTAGTTTATTATCCTTGTCTGCGTCCTTAGTCCTTACCTGCTCACATTCTTCTATGATTTGATTCTTTACATTTACATCAGGACATACTATTCCTACCTGTCCTTTGTTTATTTTATCAGCTAATTTATAATAGCATTGCGTCTTTAGGTTTTGATAGTTTTCACTTTTTAAAGCTCTTGCATTATTTGTAAAACCTTGACATCTTAAAAAATCTTTAACACCACCACCAACACCATCTTCATCGACTATTATATTTCTTAAATTAACTTGATACTCTTTTTGTAACTGCCTAACAGCTTCCACAACGTCATTTACAGCCGATTTAAGCAACGTTCTTATATTTATGATATGTAACCCTTCCCACAACATTATAACTGTCTTATCAGCTCCAAATCTTGCAACATCACAACTTATGTATTTATCACCTGCTACACCTTTTTGGCTGAACATATTTAAAATAGCATCATATTCTATTAAACTATCTTTTGTTGAATCGTATTCCCAATTACCAAATAAAAGTCTTTGCTTACTTAATTCATCTAATGTTTCTAGTTGCGTCTTGTAATATTTAGATATGTATTCATTATCATCGACTAAACTCTGTATGAACTTTCTGTGAGGTTTTTGTGTACCATCTTTTGCAGGTCTGTAATATTGAGTATATACCCAATTCTTAGCAGGGTTACAAGTCATAAGCATCTTAGGTATTAATCCATAATCATCTAACTTATACCTCATTCTTGAAGCTACTATGTTCTTTGCTTTTTCTGTTATCTGATTTGCTTCATCTATAAATGCTCCTGTTATTTCAAGTGAACCTAAGTTATCAAAGTTTCTGTCTGATGGGTATAAGAATAAATCTTTAAGCATTACTTCTGACTTATTGTAAAATGTTAAGATATTTGAACCCCCATTAAAGTTGTAGTGCTTTCCTGCCTTTAATCCCCAAGTCTCACATACTTCAAAGAATGTATTTAGTGTAGTCTTTTTTAAAGCATCTAACTTTGACCTACCCATTAAGTATCTTGTCTTAGGATATTTAACGCACATTAAGACTAACCAAGAGCAACCTACCCAAGACTTACCACCACCTGCTGCTCCACCAAATAATACTTCTGTTGTAGTTTTGTCAAATAGATATTCTATTGCTTGTTCTTGCGTATGCGTAAAGTTAGCATCAATATTCAACTCCTTTTATATTTACATTAATCTTTATAGGTTCATCTCCTGA
>Ga0213861_10002259_pt1 | contig 16662 bp, 18 predicted proteins | sample PICome_4_FD_160110 | JGI IMG/M metagenome (GOLD analysis project Ga0213861, IMG submission 160110) | Coastal seawater microbial communities near Pivers Island, North Carolina, United States - PICO131 | ecosystem: Environmental > Aquatic > Marine > Coastal | place: USA: North Carolina... | reverse complement strand
TACGTGCTACTATTATGACAGCGTTTCCGCAGAACAATCAGGTAGAACAAAGTATATGCAGAACCAATCTGATACTACATCGCTCGGTAGTGATCTTTCAGGTCGCACCCTCGGAGGATACCGGCTTCTTCACAAACTTGGAAGTGGTGGTATGGCAGATGTGTACCTTGCGGAACAATTTTCGCTCAATCGTCGTGTTGCAGTGAAAGCGTTACGTCCTGCAACGTTGATGCATCCAGAGGCAGTAGACCGTTTTTCCCAAGAGGCTCGTGCAGCTGCAGCGCTTATCCATGGAAATATCGTGCAGATCCATGAGGTCGGCTGTATTGAAGGCATCCATTTTTTAGCAGAAGAGTTTGTCGCAGGTCCGTCGCTTCGCGCGTGGCTTAAAGAGCAGGGACCTTTGGGGCCTGATGCCGTGCTGAGTGTCTTGATGCAGGTGGCGGCAGCGTTGGACTGTGCGGAAGGCGGTGGTGTTGTTCACAGAGACATCAAGCCAGAGAACTTGTTATTAACACCACGGGGTGAAGTCAAAGTTGCTGACTTTGGATTAGCGAGAGTCCTTCATGATAATTTGGAACTGACACAGACTGGCATGGCGCTTGGCACGCCACTGTATATGAGCCCGGAGCAATCGCACGGTGGGAAAGTTGACGTTCGTAGTGACCTCTATTCCCTTGGTGCCACGGCCTACCATCTTGTGGCTGGTCAACCTCCTTTTCGTGGGACAACTGGTGTCGCTGTTGCGCTGGCTCATGCGAAGGAACCGTTGGAACCATTGGCACATGTTCGCCCGGATTTCCCAGTGCCAGTTGCTGATGTGATTGAACGATTACTTGAGAAAGACCAAGGCAAGCGATTTCAGAGTTCGAGTGAACTTCTTGATGCGGTGGAGCCCTTAATTGCGCAGAGAGCGCCTCCGTCTCGTACGGCTGCGTTGCCTCTTAGCTGGAACCCTGAGATAGCTTTTGGCAAAAAGTTTTCAAAAGACTATCTTGCGAAGTCAACTTTTTCTGCATCACAGATTCATTCAGGGATGAGCCAGACAGCAAGTACGGTTGCGTCCGCAACAGCAATGCTGAAGGCGTCAATTGACCGAGAAGAGATTGACAAGATTGTTTCACGACGAGTATGGGCAGTAACAGGTGCGCTTGCAGCATTTGGTTTTGGAGTTGGTTTTTTTCTTGGAAGGCGACGGCTGCCTCCGCCTGGCCGGCGGCCTCCTGCTCGTCCTCGGCCCGATGGAGAGTGATGTTTCAGGAACTTTCGGGCGTAAGTCTTGAAAAGGGCAGTGGTAGCCGGTACCGTCAGGCAGGTCTGCCACGCCCCCATCGTCTAGTGGCCTAGGACATCGGGTTCTCAGTCCGAAAACAGGGGTTCGACTCCCCTTGGGGGTACTAGTTTTTCCAGACTTATAGTGGAAAACTGCTAATTCGACAAAAATGTGTCGAAAATGTGTCGATTTGCTCTCGATTGACGCAAAATAATTCCAAAGATTGTATTTGACATTCTAAGTTAGTATGGTATAATTGGATTTATCAGCCAAGGGGCATTAAAGCTAAGATATAATAAAGCTAAGAATAAACTGAAGTTGACAACTTGGAATGGACGATACTAATAATAGGAACACGAAACAGGAAAAAGGACATATCATGCCAAACTGGTGCACTAACAAACTGACCGTGAAACATGCCGATTCAGCCGCCATTAGTGAGTTTCTCGAAGCGTACAAAACTGGGGTGTGTGAACACTATATTCCCTCGCCTGAGTTCCCAAAGGATGAGGAAACACTGAGGCACGAAAAGGAAGCCAACTGCCTGTTTGCGGGTGAGGGCGAAATTGAATGGAAGCACCAGAATTGGGGCACGAAGTGGGATTTCGACGGGAGCGACAAATCCAATAAATGTGAAGTGAAAAGTGACCACGAAGTAAGGCTGGAATTTTACACAGCGTGGGCACCACCAATCCAACTGTTCAGGCAACTGTACTTGCTGGGCTTCGACGTAAAAGCGTCGTACTACGAACTGGGATGTGATTTCTGTGGTCGGTTCGTCAATTATGTGGAAGCGAACTACGACTTGGAGGAAGTAGCGGAAGACCCAAATTTGATTGAGGCGTTGGACTTGGTTGCAGAGTTTAACGAGTGGCGTGAAATGATGGCAGACTGCGAGGACTGCTAAACAAATCTCTCCGTGGTGTGTTCGGGTAGCGGTTGGGTCGTACCATCCCAGCCGCTGCCCAAAAACCAAAGGAAAAACGATGGCAAAAGATAATTTTGAAGAGCGATTGAAGAAGTTGGATGAGATGGCTGGAACGATAGCCACAATCCGAATGGAGAACTTTAACCTAATCAACGCCTATCGGAAGGTTGAGCAGGAAATAAAGGAAGTAAAGAATAAAGCTGAAAAAGAATTTGGTGGCGAGATTGTAAGTGAAGAAGTGTTGGAGAAAAAAATCACGGAGTTTATGAACAATCTGGAACTAAGGAACAGTGCCAAACCAAAATCACTGCAAAAGAAAAGCAAGCGACTTACAGGAATAATGAAACTACAAGTATTGATAGCGATGCTTCACGATTTCGATGAACAGGGAGTCGACAAAGTAACGCTGGAAGACATATCGGATTGGACGAATCTGGCCGACAGGGGAGAGAAAAAAGAAATACTGAATGACATGGGAGTTGGAAGGGTTGAAGTAGCCTCAACACAATTTTTCCAAACGAAAATAAAAGGGAACGCACTCCGACTTTATCCAGATGGAGCATACGAATCGAAATCAGCTCCGTTCAAATCATATTTCGATGTGAAGAAATGGCTGAAGTGGTTGTTGGATAACCAAACAAATCTGGAAAGCGGCAAGCAAGGCAAAGGCGTAAAAAAGTAGCCGCCGCATAACGAATTGAGACTAATGACAGACGAGATATGCGCTGAGAGCAAACCATACGAATTTATTATGGACATTGGGATGAGGATGAAATGAACAAAACACAAATGAAACAACGTTGTTCTCACGAGGGTGGAACGGCAGGCAAAGACAAGTTGGAAACGTACCAAGTTTGTGACTATCTCGGTTGGGGCAGGACGACTTTGCACAACGTTCGGAAGACGGATGTGAGATTTCCTAAGCCAATTAAGCAAGGTGCGAGGAAGTTGTTGTGGGATCGAAAAGAGTTGGATGAGTATTTGGAAAGGGGAGTGTGAGATGCACAAAAAAATCGTGAAAAGGAAATCCAAAAAAGGGAACAAAGTAACGTACACGCTCAGGTTTTTCCTGAAGGTCGGAAAAGATACCGACAAACAACCATACAAATCAGCAAACTTTCTGTTGAAGGGGAAGAATGACCCACTCCATAAAAATCATCAGCATTTGACCGACCTTTTCGACGAAATCGAAAGGAATTCTCGATCAGGTGCGGAGTTGAGTGAAGCGAGTAAGGAGACCTTACGAGAGCTTGACCCATTTGATGTTGAGGGCTGGAGGAATGATGGATGGTTTCAGACTGTAACGAACTTCTCACTTGGTGACGCATTCGACGACTACATAGATCAGAGGAAGAAAACGAAGCAGTGGAAGTGGCGTACAGAGAACAACCATCTCGCAAGCAAGCGACTAATCGGAACCGTGTTGGATCTTGGTAAGTCCGTAAAAGTCTTTTCGGTAAGGGAAATCGTAGACGCATTTGCAAAGCTCCGTGACGACTTCGGACACAAATGGAGCACGGTTGAAAAGCCAATGAAGCACATGAAGGCAGTCTTCACGCACCTAATCAAGAACAACGACATCAGTGAAAATCCGTTTGTCCATATCGACATACAAGATTTCAGGCCAAAGAACCTCAAGAAGGGCACGACGGATGATTTCGTTCCGCTCTCCAGTTTGTGGGAGTTTCTTAACACTTTCTACGAACAAGAGTTGGAGCAGAAAACGTTGATGGCTTATTGGCGTTATATGGGTGCGAGGAAGTTTGATCCAGTTGAAGACTACTGGGACGACCTTACGCAGGATGAGAATGGTAACTGGTGGATGATGCGATGGTGCATCAAGAGTGAAGATAAGTTGCCCGAACTCTGTCCCGTTGACGAGGAGTTCGTTCCACTCTTGCTCCAATATCGTAAGGCGATGGAGGAACAGCATGGAAGCCTAAAGCGAGTACCAATGTTTCCTTGGTTAAGACGATGGCACAAATGGGAAGTAGAAAACAAAAAGAATGAACGACGAGTTGATGGCTATTACATGAAGAGAATGATGAGTCGCATGGGTTGTCAATTATGGAAGCCCGTCATTAAATCGCTCCGAAGTAGCAGATCGAGAGAGTATCGACGCATAACGAACGGTGCGTATCTCGAATCGATTTGGATTGGACACTCGCAACAAATAGCCGCCAGCAATTACGACTCGGTGATGCCCGGAGACGCCGACTTTATACACAACAAGAAAGGGTTGAAGGTTGTTGACGTTGAAGATGAAAGCACAGACGCAGCATGAAAGGAAATCCAAATGATCGTAGCTTTGTTAATAGTTTTTGTGTTCTTTGCTTTAGAAGGGTAGGTGGGCAATGTTTTTTGAGGACTTTATGGACGACATTGTTGAGTACGAAAGTGTGATGCCCGGTGTCGTATTTGGAACAGTTGATGTGATCTGTGATGGATGCGGTGAAGTACATACGTACAACGTAAATCCAGATGGATCAAACCAATATTGGTGCAGCCAATGTGAAACAGTGACAGAAATTTAGGAGAACAACACAAACACCACGGAGAGATTTTTATTTATTTCCTTTTAATAGAAACGATGGTGTTGTGTGTCGGAAGCAGAAAAATTTACTGAACAAGAATTGTATAAGAAAAACAACGAGTCTCTCGTTTTAACCCTTGCAGCAATTAGGATTCTGCACGGAGAAAGAGCAGTGACACATTCAGTGAAAGAGTTTTTGAAAAACGGCCAAGGGAATCATTCTCAGGAGTGGCTGGATAAAGCGGTGAGTGCCTTCGAGCATTGGGCTAAAGGAGTAGAGGAAGTGGCGGGGCAAAGATTTCCTGGCTTGGAATCCTTTGGTTTCGACGAGCTTTGTGACTTGCTGGCAGATGCTGACCCACCATTGTTTGAATTGGTGATAACGGATGAGAAGTGTGACATCTGTCGTAGCTAAACAATGAAGGTCGACTGAGATTATTAAACAAAGACAAAGAAAGGGATGAAGGGCAAAATGAAAAGGGAAAAGGATTCAACGGGAGAAATGAAGCATCCAACTCCTTTTGAAAAATCCAGAATGAGGCAAGAGGATACGGTTGATGAATTTAGAAAGTGTGGAAAGAAAAATCCTGACCATACGAAGAATTATGGTCGGAAAAAATTCACGAAAGATTGGTTGACTCCTAAAGAAGCTGCACAATGTATTCCTTGTTCTATGGAGTGGTTGGGAAGATTTATGCAAGGAAAAGGAATGATGACCTTGCACTGGGAGTGGGATTGTAAAAACGAAAAGACAGTAAAAATTCGTAGAGATGACTGCCAAGAGTATGCATTTTACCTGAGGAAGAGAGGGATCAAATACAAATAGCAATCTTATTAACATTCCATGCCTGCATAACAACCTAAATAAACTCAGCCGCAGTAGTGATAACAATTCTGTGATTGCATAACGGTTCTTATGAAAACATGAAACTTTTCGCAACAAGAAACATACCGACTCCAGCAATTCAGGAAGGGATTCGTCTGAGTTTGCGAGCTGCTATCCGTAAGGAAACATTCCACGCCTAATTCATAATACACCCAGAACTGAAAATTCAAACATTTTTCACATGCTTATTCAATCAACGGTGTAAATAATTTTAGGCAATCGTGCTTATGGAATAGTTCTTGTGAAAAACCTTCACACAAAAATGATAAGTGAGTTCGTTTGGAGCTACATTCGAAACGATACTGACAATCCGTTTAACGATGTTGAGCAAGTGGGAAAGTTTATTGATGAAAAGATAAGACGAATTAACCATCATGAAAAGTTGGTAATCGACCTGAACAATAAGAATTTTCCGATCCAAAAGGTTGACGGCTTTGACGATCTTACGACTATAAGTGTGGATGCCACTTTGATTGACTACCAAGCACTGGAGAACTACTTTCATGAAACGATTCGAAGAAAATTACCTCTGTAAAAGCGATTTGATCCGAGCTACTTGCGAAGCAATCCCATACGCAAGCAACAAACAAATTCGGGACATCATTAAACAAAACCATAATGTTGACGTTGGCTCCAATTTGATCATTAGTTGCGTTGGAACGCATAAAGCACGTAAAGAATTAGGGGCGAAGGCTGGGTTGATAGATGATGCAAAAGAGTTCCTGAAGAAGTTCACGAACGATATTGATCATGCTTTTTATTGGTTGAGAAGGGCTGCGAAGGCACAATGAAACAGCTCGGACCAAACTTATATCACGGAAATTACGACGACATTGTGGCGTTGAGAAATCTGACACGGTTAGCAGAGGATAAGAAGAGAGATGACCAAAGACGACTGAAATCGATGCTGCCCTCAGACAGATTTTTTAAGGTTGCAAGCGATACCTGGCGAAAGCCAATGGGTGCAACTTATCCATGGACTTATCAAGCTCAGGAATACGGACTGGTGGAATTTAGCCGTATTAAGCAAAAGAACTTTCCTGATATTGACCGGATTTCCGACTTTGTAATCCAACTGCGATCACTTTATATCGTTGATCTTTACCAAGGGCAGGGAATAGGGCGGAAAATAATCGAGACGATAAAGAATATTGCAGAGAAAACATCTTGTTGTGTTTGTTTGTTTGTTCATCCATTTGGTTTCACCAAGAGTGGAGATGTACCATCAGGATTTACGACATTTTCAGAACTGACCCATGCTGCCTTGGTTGAGGAATGGGAAATTTTCTATCATCCTGAATTTGATGCACAAGGAATTTCTGCATTTTATAAGGAGTGCGGATTAACGAACATTTGTTTGTATTCGGAAGAAGACCATGGAGAGAAAGCAGATGGACCGAACAAGTGGAATTTCCATTTCATCTACATTCCCGATTCATTGGATTACGACTATCGAAAGAGGCTCGACTATCGATTGAATCTTGAGGAGTGCAAATATTGCAAACCAGAATGACGCTTATTGTCTGCACAACTGCTTAGAAAACTGAATCAAGCTCGAAATTTAGCGTGTAAGGCTTTCATTTAGATTCACCCACATATTCCATTCAAGAATTGAATGAAGGGTTGAACGTTCTTATTTTGAGCCCACGTGCCCTGCTGGAAAGCATCATGGACACAATTCGTTTGGTGGATAAGGTCGGCAAAACCACCTTGTTTTCTGGTTTGTTTTTCACGCATTAGGTATGCGTGTTCTGGACACGTTGAACCTTGGAGCAAACTGCAGCAGCAAATCACCCAATGGCTCCATTCAACCGCGGAAGGCATTCAACAGACAGCTGCCTAAGGACCTGCTAGCGATTTGCAACTCCCACCACAAAGGCGCTACTACCTCGCGGATCGTGCGTGCGTTAGGGTCGGGTAAGTCGCCACTAAATGGTAGACTGGAAGGAACTGCCTCTGGGTACAGGCTCAAAGTCGAGTCCAATTCCGCACAAATGGACATAAACCGGGATGTCTTGACCACGTGCAGTCCGATATCTAGGATGAAGGTGTCAAAGTCAACCGTCACAAGCCCGCTGATGATATCGCGCAAACTCTTATCGACGCTGCAAATTACCCTAGTGGTACTGTGTCCCATCATTGATCTTGGGGACTGCTGCGGAGGCTGCGTGGAGCATTGCAAGCAAGTTTCTGTCGGCAGTGAGCACGATGCTGGCCCGTGCGAACGTCATGCTGCCGCTGAGCATGACGACGAATGCAAGCATGACGGGACAGAGTCGCCTTGCAGTCACAATTGCCCGCAAAGTGAGAACGATAGAGACTGTATCTGCAAAGGTGCGATTTCCACAGAGAGTGGAGCCCGCATTGAGGCTGATTCAAGCAAGCAAGTTTGCGGATACTTGCTACCTGATCTGGATTCCGCATCTGCGATTTTTCTCAACGCGCGGGATGTTAATGTCAATCAATCCGCCTCGGCCTTTGCGACACTTTCCGGGTGGGAAATCCGCGCGCTGATCGGGTCTTTGATAATCTGATTGCCACTCTGGCACGCGAGTCTGTGTTAGGACCAAGTTCGTCTTGGAACTAAGCCTCTTTCTCCACTGATACCAGCCGCGCGAATCTTGATCCGAGTCTGCGCGAAGCTTCCCAGCTAGGTTTAGAAAATCATGAGTCAGATTACTGCTAAGCAATCGGGTGATATCTCAGAAAATGCCTTGCGACGATCTTCAGATCCAGTGGTAAGGCCGTTGCATTGGTTGGGGGCTATTCTTAGGGCTCTGCCAACCGTTGTTGTTCTAGGGGCACTTGGAGGAATTGCCGCGTATGGGCATAGCACCGGTTGGAGACTACCGAGTTCAACAGGCTTGTTTGCTGACAAGACGCCTGAAGCGGACTGGTGTTCAGAGCACAGTGTTCCAGAGGCGGAATGTGTCGAGTGTATTCCAACCCTGCTGCCGGCAGCAACGGATTTTGGTTGGTGCAAGGAACATGGAGTGCATCAATGTCCCCATTGTCATCCTGAGGTAGCCCAGCTCAAACAACCACCGCAAGTTTCTAATTTGCAATCGAATTACATATCGAGAGCACTTGGAGCGAAAGACCGACAAGAGAACAACCTGGGATGCAATCTTTACAAAGCGCGTGTCCAATTTGCCTCGATCGACGCGGTTAGCAAGGCTGGAATCGATGTTGAACCCGCCGAAACACAGCGGATCTTCGAATCGGTCAGTGCGAACGGAGAACTCACGTACGATGAGACCCGTGTAGCACACATTTCTCCACGGTCCGAAGGGATTGTCTGGCGAGTCGACAAGAGTGTTGGCGACGAAGTGCGTCAGGGAGAGCTGTTGGCTCTGGTGGATTCGACGGATGTGGGTAACGCCAAGGCTGCGCTGCTGGATGCAATGGCGCAGGTCGACTATCAATCGCAGACGGTAGACCGTTTGTCCCCGTTAGTGGCCAGTCGAGCTATCTCCGGCGCACGCGTATTGGAAGAAGAGATGCTGCTCAAGCAGGCTCAGATTCAGCTAAATCGTGCTGCTCAAACGCTTGCAAACCTTGGCATGCCCGCTGGCGAGAGTGCGTTACGCCAACTGAGTGAGAAAGAACGCTGGGATGCCGTGCGGTTCTTGGGAATTCCAACTGCGTTGACTGAAGAGCTTGCAAGTTCGACAGCAACGAACAATTTGATCCCGGTCCTTGCTCCGATAGATGGCGTCATTACCGAGCTGCACATTGTTCAGGGCGAAGTCGTCTCCAAGTCGGACATGTTGTTTCAAGTCGTGGACACGAATGCTCTTTGGCTGAGATTATCGGTAGCCCTCGAGGATGCCAAGCACTTGCGGTTAGGGCAGCCAGTGCGGTTTCGCCCGGATGGGACGAAGCAAGATGTTCCAAGCCAAGTTGGTTGGATCAGCACGAATGTGGATTCGTCGACTCGAACCGTTGAAGTTCGTTGTGATGTTGCAAACACCAGCGGGGAATATCGCAATCAGACTTTTGGTTCAGGCGAAATCATCTTAAGGGAAGCCAGCCATGCAGTGGTGGTGCCAAAAGAGGCGGTCCAATGGGATGGTTCCTGTTTTGTAGTTTTCGTGAGGGACAAGAACTACTTCTCTGAAGACCATCCGAAGCTCTTTCATACCCGCTCTGTCAGGCCAGGAGTTACCAAGGACGGACAAACTGAGATTATCGCGGGCCTCTTGCCAGGTGAGGTCGTTGCGACCGAAGGCAGCAGTGTCCTAAGGGCTCAGATTCTCAAAAATAACCTGGGTGCGGGCTGCACGTGCGGTCACTAAACCAAACTGTCGAAGGAGCGATCGCATGTTGAATTGGATCATCGATGCTTCGTTGCGCCACAGGTTTGCGGTGATTGCATCTGTCGTCGTGGTGGCCCTTGCAGGCGTTGTGTCACTGCAGTATTTGGATATCGATGCCTTTCCAGATACGACGCCCGTGCAGGTGCAGGTCAACACGACGGCTCCAGCGTTGTTGCCCGAGGAAGTGGAACGCCAGATTACGTTTCCAATTGAGCAGGCGATTAGCGGACTGCCAGGACTGGATCAACTACGGTCTGTATCGAAATTCGGGTTTTCGCAGGTCACCGTTGTTTTTGACGATAGCACCGACATCTATTTTGCGCGGCAACTCATCAATGAACGGCTCGGCACCGTTGAGCTTCCGGCTGGCATTGAGCGACCAGAGATGGGGCCTGTCTCTTCCGGACTGGGAGAGGTGTTTCACTATGTCCTGACTTATGACGGCTACGATTTTTCGACGCTCGATCAGCAGGAGCGAATCAATAAGCTCACCGAGCTGCGAACGTTGCATGACTGGACGATCAAACCTCAGTTGAGAACGGTCTCCGGGACAGCAGAAGTCAACAGCTGGGGAGGTTATGAGAAGCAGTATCAAGTACGAGTGGATCCCGATCGACTAATTCGTCACGGCCTTACGTTCGATGAGGTCATCGAGGCCTTGCAGCAAAACAATCGCAGCGTGGGTGGTGGAAACATTGTTCGGTCGGGCGAGATGCTGCTCGTTCATGGCCAAGGGCGAACCACGACCCTTGGCCAGATCGCCGACATAGTCATCAAGTCAGTCGATGGCATTCCCATACGTATCGGCCAAGTTGCGGATGTGGAAATTGGCTATGAGATTCGACGTGGAGCCGTAACGGCAGATGGAAAAGGCGAGGCCGTTATGGGGCTCGGCTTCTGCCTGATGGGGGAAAACACGCACGAAGTGACCGAAGGGCTCAAGGCAAAGCTCGACAGCATCCGCAGTAATCTGCCGCCCGGTGTTCGAATCGTTTCGATGTACGACCGCACCGAGCTGGTCGACCAGGTCTTGGAGACGGTGCGTAAGAATCTGTTCGAAGGTGGTCTCTTTGTGATCGCAGTGCTATTCGTTTTTCTCGGAAACTTGCGAGCCGGTCTGATAGTTGCGCTCGCTATTCCGCTCTCCATGTTGTGTGCCTTTTCCGGAATGGTTCGATTTGGAATTTCCGCAAGTTTGCTGAGTCTGGGTGCCATCGACTTTGGTTTGGTCGTGGACAGTTCAGTCGTCATGATCGAAAACTGTACTCGACATTTGTCGCTAAATAGAGCGGGCAAAAATAAGCTCGAATTGATTCGGGACGCGGCCATTGAAGTTCGTAAGCCCACGCTGTTTGGCGAGTTGATCATCATGATCGTCTACCTGCCAATTCTCACGCTCGAAGGTATTGAAGGTAAACTCTTTCGGCCGATGGCGCTTACAGTCGTGTTCGCTCTGGCAGGCTCCATGCTGCTGTCCCTGACGTTGATGCCGGTATTGGCAAGTCTCCTTTTGCCTAAGCAGATGAAAGAACGTGAGCCCCTGCCAGTTCGGGTCGCGAAATGGATTTACCTCCCAATCTTGCATTTTACGATGCGGCATAAACTGGCGGTCATCGGTTTCGCATTGTGTGTTCTCGTCGTCTCTTTTGGGATGATTGCGCCCAATTTAGGCACGGAATTCGTCCCTCAATTGTCCGAAGGTGCAGTGGCTATTAACGTTGTGCGACTGGCCGGCACGAGTCTGGAGGAGTCCATACGCTACAACACGCAAATGGAACGAGCTGTCCTTGAGAACTTTCCCGATGAGGTAGCTCACGTCTGGAGTAGGATTGGTACGGCGGAGATTGCCACAGACCCTATGGGAGTAGAACTCACCGACCTATTCATCACTCTGCGACCACGACAGAGTTGGAAAAAGGCGACCACCCAGACCGGTCTCATGGCAGCTATTGAAAAAACGCTTCGCGATCTCCCCGGACAACGGCTGGCGTTCACGCAGCCCATCAAGCTTCGCATGGATGAAATCGCTACCGGTGTTCGTTCAGACGTAGCGGTGAAGTTGTTTGGTGACGATTTCGACCAGCTTGTGGATACGGCACAGAGTATTGAACGAGTCCTGACGCAGGTCGATGGCAGTGCGGATGTTAGTGCTGACCAAATCACAGGCCAACCTGTGCTGCAGATCCAAGTCAAACAAGACGAGATCGCGAGGTACGGCATTTCAGCAAGTTCCGTGCTCGACATTGTGGAGTCCATCGGTAGTTTGAATGTCGGTGAAGTTTATGAAGACCAGCTTCGATTCCCATTGGTCGTCCGCCTGCCGGAATCAAAACGAACCGATCCTGAAACGATTGGCAACATTCTTATAATGACTCCAGCCGGTGAACAAATCCCACTTTCCCGATTGGCGACAATCAAAACTGCGGAAGGTCCGTCGCAGATCGCCCGTGAATGGGCACAGCGCAGGATCAACATCTCAGCCAACGTCCGTGGTCGCGACCTGGGTGGCTTCGTCGCGGATGCTCAACGACAGATTGCCGAACAAGTCGACTTGCCCGAAGGCCGCTACCATATCGAATGGGGTGGACAGTTTGAGCACATGCAACGCGCCCGTAGCCGGCTCATGCTCGTTGTTCCGGTGGCACTCTGTTTAGTCTTTGCTCTGCTCTACATGACTTACAACAATGTCATCGATACGGTGCGAGTCTTTACGGGAATTCCTTTCGCTTGGACAGGCGGCATTTTCGCGCTCTGGATACGCGACATGCCGTTTTCGATATCAGCCGCTATCGGGTTTATCGCGCTGTCCGGAGTCGCCGTCTTGGATGACATGTTGCTCGTGTCCACTATTCGACAACTCCGCAGTCGCGGTGCCGCACTGGAGGCTGCCGTGGAAAGAGCCGCTATGACTCGTTTGCGACCCGTTCTGATGACGTCGCTCGTTGCAAGTTTGGGATTTCTACCGATGGCGTTTAGCACGGGGATGGGTGCGGAAGTTCAACGCCCCTTGGCAACCGTGGTCATTGGTGGTGTCATCAGCGCGACTGTCATGTCGCTGCTTGTACTGCGCGTGCTCTACATCGTATTCAAGGGTCCGACTGACAACAAACAGCCGCATCCTGAGATGATTACTGAATCACTTGACGAACCTATCACCGTTTAATTTCAATCCAGGGAGATGAATTGATGAAACGATCCAAGAAAGCGTTCACCTGTTTCGCGGCAGCGATGACGCTCACAGCTTTCTGTCTTTCCGGTTGCGGTTCACCGACGGAGAGCACAGCGTCACAAACCACGGAGGAATCGCCCGACAGTCACGAACACGCGGAGGGGGAGCACGAAACGGCCCATGACCATTCTGGTTGGTGGTGCAACGAGCATGGTGTACCGGAAGAAGAGTGCACGCGTTGTGACTCAAGTCTGATTGCTGAATTTCGAGCAAACGAGGACTGGTGCGATGAACATGATCGTCCAGACTCGCAGTGTTTTCTCTGCGATCCCGAGCTAGAGAGTAAGTTTGCCGCCCGCTACGAAGCCAAGTATGGTGAGCAACCACCCGTGCCGACGGATCCTTAGGATCGTATCAATAATAACTTCCGCAATTTCAAAGTAGCCATCAAGCTCCGCGTGATGATTGCCAAGAAAACAGGGAAGTTAATTTTGACTCATGCTTTAGCCGGCCCTGATTATTCGCCGTTATGTAGGCCGTAACGAGGAAGTTCGTTCACCAACGTTCAAACTTCCGCCAGCGTGCCGGTGCTATCGGCGAATGATTCGGTCTCAACGCCGAGCCGCTGAAGCAGAGTGAGATAAAGATTCGAAAGGGGTAATTCCTCGCGAGTTACTTCCTTCTGCCATGGTTCTCTGCCGCCCAGCCACGGTCCGCCAGCTGGATTGTCATCGCCATAGTTGAGGAACTGACCGTGCTTGAGCCCCATGTTTTTACCACCAGCCAGTAGCAAGGGATAGTTGCGCGATAGGTGGAAGGCGCTCGACGCGGAACCGAAAAGGAGGAGCGTATTGTCCAGCATGTTGCCTTCACCACCAACCTCGGGAGTAGATTTCAACTTGTCTGCGAAGCGCCCGAATTAAGGATAGGACGGTCAACGGCACTTTCGCAAGCATCTCGCCCGTCTGGAACAACCGATGAGGCGATTTCCGCTCCCTTTTCAGCCTAAGTCGCCGACTTGTACGCGTCGGGAACGGCAAAAAAAGTTGAGAAAGAGCGGGCTCACGGACAGAATTCTGCCCTCCGCGCAGACTGCTTCCGAATCGCACTCAATGCGGCTGCACGAACGCGTCGCGAAGGGTGGGGCAGCGACTGTTAACGGTGATGAATGTCGATCATGGGCAGGTCATCAGGTGATGCTTGCTCGAGTTCCCCATCACCAAACGACTGCACCAGGTCGCCCCAGTCGACCGGCGGCCCCCGGGGCAGCAGGCAACCAGAGGAGCAAGGACTATGAACCAGCAGAGTATTGATCGCAGAATTTCTAGATGCGAAAAGAAAATTACTGCTGCAGACGAAGAAGCTAAATTTTACGAAACAGCTATCAACCATCATATGAAGAGGGCTGAGCATCTCTTCCATATTGCCTCAAAAGTAGCCAATTATAAGAAAACTGCCGATCAGATGGCGGATCACCCTCTGGCGACAATTGTTCAAATAGATTTAACGCAATCATATTTGCAATCGCCAACATATTTCCGTGCCTGCCTCGGCCTTGCTCGAGATGAGACATCCAAAATGGCAAGATGGCATATTAGCCAGCAGGAAGGGGCCAAAAAACTAAAAACATTTTACGATAGAAAAATTAACTACCTCAAGGAAAAGTTTGCTGTGCTCAAAATACAGAAGGATTACGAGCAGCAACCCGTCGCATAAGGATCAAATTCAATCGCTGCCTAGATTTCATCCGTTCAATAAATCAGAAGAAAGATCATGCTGCCCACTTACGAAGAAATTCAACGACGCCTTGCGGTTTATGAAAAAAAATATCGGATGGCAATTAGAGCCTCGTGCGAATACCGTAATGATCTGCTGCATCAGGGTAGACTTGCTGACGCTTCATTCAACTTTACACAAAAGTCGCTTGCGCCATGTATTATCAAGCTAAACGAAATCCGAAAACGTCTATGCCCGAATGACTATAGTGCTCATGTGAATAATCGAATCTTACAAAAGCATTCTAGGGTTAGCTATGCGATTGACGCTGTAGAGATAATCATAAAAGACATGTCTCGCGACAGTTGGGAAGTAATTAATCGTCGAACAGACGCTTACTCATATGCTGCCATGCGTTTTGAGTTCTACCGCATAAAAATAGAGCGGATGAAGAAGAAAGTTGATGAACTACAAAATCGGTTAAGGGTAAAACAAGCATTCTCAAGAATAAAAGCAAAACGTAGACACGACAAGCAATATGCCACCAGGTTCTAAGGGCCAGCAACCCGTCGCGTAAGGCTCAAATTCAATCACAGCGGGCGCTACTACGGGATAGCATTAAAATGCTGATGTTATGAGTAGATACTATGAACAGCGAAGATTACTTTCTTTCTTATCAGACTCTCATTTAGATTCACTCACATATTCCATTCGATAATTGAATGATGGGTTGAACGTTCTTATTTTAAGCTCCGTGCTATTTCTACAACACCTAGCGACTTCCATGCCACAAAAATAAAATTGACAACTTTTAAAAAAATACCCCAAAGGTAAAAAACAGGGGATTAAAAGCCGCCAAGAATTATCCTAGGTGATGTGTCGAATATATGTCGATTTGATTGTGTTCAGGGTTGTTCATATTTGTTCATGATGAAACTTCTCGACTAAATTTATTGGGTGAGTGAACAATAAAGAACACTATTGAACTAAGATGAACGACTCATAAAATTAAGGGTGCGGCCTCCCTTGGGGGTACTAGAAATTTCAGTAATGGCAAAAGTCATAATGCTGGTGGCCTTTATTCATAGCCAGAGTGTTGAATGCTCCAAATTTGAAGCAGATGTTTTGAAAGGTGTGTTTACGTTTCACACATTTTTTTTGTAGAGCAATGAATCACTAGTTCAAAATGAGTGAACCCTTTTATTCGATCATCGGGTGGGCCATTCGGTTGATTCCGGTATTGTTGATGGGGGTGACTACCTTACTTTTTCACTACCGGTTGCCGAGGACTAAAAACAAGGTGTTGAGCGTTCTGGCCGTGGGCTATCTCAGTGGCGTGTTGTCAGTGTGGGCGTATTGGGACTTTGCCATTTCCTTTGCTCCTAATGACAACCTTGCAGGAGAGCTTCTTGCCAAAGATGGAGCTCCACAGTTATTCGCACCATTTGTGATGCCATTTTTTGTAGCTGTCTATTTTCTGCTGATGTTGCCAATCACTTGGCTGGTAACCAAGATTTGGAAGAGGTAGGGTTCGAAGTGATCTGCTTTGGGGAATATTAAGTAACGTTTGTTACAGAGTGAATTTTGCGTAGACAAACGGTAGACATGAAAAGGGAAGGGGGGACGTACGTTCTTGCTCCACGTACTTTCAGTAATAAGCTGAAGGAAAAAATGACAAAAAGTTGGTAGAATTTGAGATGTGTTTTCAACGAGAAACTCAACGGTTGCACAGCCCTTGGGGTGTCTTTGCGCGGCTATCTCTCGAGTGTGTGGCAGATAGTAAGAATTGTTTCTTTGGTGACGGTTCGTGATGGTGCCTGGTTACACTGCATTGTCCC
>Ga0213861_10002255_pt1 | contig 16671 bp, 18 predicted proteins | sample PICome_4_FD_160110 | JGI IMG/M metagenome (GOLD analysis project Ga0213861, IMG submission 160110) | Coastal seawater microbial communities near Pivers Island, North Carolina, United States - PICO131 | ecosystem: Environmental > Aquatic > Marine > Coastal | place: USA: North Carolina... | reverse complement strand
CACGGCACCCTGGCTTTCGCTTTTGATGCAGAAATATGGCCGTAAAGCTGGATTTTTTATTGGAGCGATTGCCGGCGCGCTGGGGGCTGCGGTGTCAGCCTATGGGCTCTATGTCGCCTCCTTTGCGATATTCCTTCTCGGCTCCTATATCTCAGGCATATACATGTCGGCGCAAGGATTTTATCGCTTTGCCGCTACCGACACCGCTTCTGACAGCTTCCGCCCAAAAGCCATTTCCTTTGTTATGGCTGGCGGATTGATCTCAGCCATATTCGGGCCGCAGCTGAACAAATTGTTACAGGATGCGTCCGTCGTTCCGTTTCTCGGCAGTTACATGGCGATCATCGCACTTAATTTGGTGGGCATGTTTCTGTTTTTGCTACTACGCCTGCCCAATGGCACCGCCAAAGCACCCAACACCCAGGCGACACGCGCACCGCGCAGCCGCATGCAGCTGCTGCGTGATCCTTCAATCTTGGTCGCTATTGCCTGCGGTATGGTGGCCTATTCCTTGATGAATTTGGTGATGACCTCTACGCCTTTGGCTGTTGTTGGCTGTGGTTTAACCAAGAACAACGCCAATGATATTGTCTCGGCCCATGTGATCGCAATGTTCCTCCCATCGTTCTTTACCGGCCATCTTATCAGCCGGTTTGGTGTGGAAAAAATCATGGGCATCGGCCTGCTGATTTTAGGATCTGCTGGGCTTGTCGGCCTGAGCGGTATGGAGCTGGAAAATTTTTATGTCGCGCTCATCCTCCTTGGGGTGGGCTGGAACTTCGGGTTCATCGGCGCCACCACCCTGCTGACTCGCTCCCACGCCCCGCATGAAATAGGTCGGGTGCAGGGTATGAATGATGCCATCGTTTTTGGCTGCGTGACCATCGCCTCCATTGCCTCGGGTGGGCTCATGAACTGCAGCGGCGGCTCTGTGGTCAAGGGTTGGGCCGCGGTCAATTACGCGATGGTGCCGTTCCTTTTATTGGCCGGTTCGGCCTTGCTGTGGCTGATCATGACGCAGAAACGCGGCGTGTAAACAGATTTTATCCGCAGCGCCAGGCGAGCCACCCCCGTGCGAGGGTCGCGCCAATGCGAAACTCCGGAATTGCCCCGACCTCCACGGCCCCCGGATTTTTTCGGACGAACTCTAACGTCCTGCGACAATAAGCGGTTTCGATCAACGCCGGTGAGCGGATAAAATCGCCCGTCATTTCGAGCGCCTGGGTACAGAGATCTCGGTAAATTTGGATCTTTTGATCTTCGGCCCAAACTGGAGTTTTGCGCTCAATCAACGCGGGAATCCCGCGCAAAAATCGCGCCAGGCCCAGCTGGGTCGCATGCGCGTGCAGTGCCCAGAGATCCTCCGGCAGATGATCCAAGGCTTCAAGTGCCGCGAGCATCGGTCCCGATGTGATTGTCTGTACATGGGCCAACACATCCACTGCGGTGTTAAAACCTTCTTTATAGATGTCCCAACGGCGTGCCAAAACCATCGCATCGAGCGCCGCGGCCCCCTTGGGCCCTAAGACTGGCGCCAAAGCATCGACAACCTCATGTTTGCGCGGCCGGCCAGTCTCTATCTCTTCAAATACATCACGCCACCATTGCAGGCGCATTTCTGCAATCATAGGCTCCTGCGTCAACCAAGGTGCCCGCGCCACCTCGATAGAGGCGGCATAGACCGGTAAAAGCACCGCACGCGCCGCAATGGGTGCCGCCATGGCAGCGGCGAAGCGTTCGGGATCCGCGCGCGCAACGAGATTGGCACAAGCCTGGAGACTCATCCGAGCAAATCCGGGTTGAAGGCCTCAGTGATCACCGCCTCAGACAGGCCACCGGGCTTGTCCACGACTTCGACGCCCGCGGCGCTTAACCGCGCGCGGATCGCATCTGCCACCGCAAAATCGCGCACGGCCTTGGCTTGCCTGCGCGCCTCGATCAGCGCCTCCACCTGCAAAGCCGCGCCGCCACCGGCTTGTTTGGGACGCCACCAAGTCTCATCCGCGCCCAACAGGCCCAAAAATTGACCGGCTGCCAGAAGTGCCGCAACATCACCGCTTTTGGCCAATTCATGCAACCTTACTAAAGCCCCCGGTGTATTTAGATCATTGGCCACATTGGCAAGAACATCAAAATCCAAACTCGCAGGCTCTGCCTCTTGAACGAGTTCGTGCCATTTGCGCAAAGTGTTGGAAGCCTCATCCGCCTTCTTTTGGGTCCAATCCATCGGCTTGCCATAATGGGTCGACAGCAGAACAAAGCGGATTACCTCTCCAGGGATATCCTGATCGAGCAAATCGCGCACAGTGAAAAAGTTGCCCACAGATTTGGACATTTTCTTACCCTCGACCTGCAACATTTCGTTATGCATCCAGATCTGCGCAAAACTGCCCTCGGGATTCGCACAGCAGCTTTGCGCGATCTCATTTTCATGATGCGGAAACAATAGGTCATTTCCGCCACCATGAATATCAAAACTATGGCCAAAAAGCTCGTAAGACATAGCCGAACATTCGATATGCCAACCGGGGCGACCACGACCCCAAGGGCTTGGCCAGCCTGGGGTTTGCGCATCAGAGGGTTTCCACAGCACAAAATCCATGGGATCGCGCTTGTAGGGCGCCACCTCTACCCTTGCGCCTGCAATCATGTCATCCACGCTGCGCCCCGAAAGCGCGCCATAATCAGGGCAGCTGTTCACGTCAAACAACACATGCCCGTCGGCCGCATAGGCATGTCCCTTGGCGATGAGATCCTCAGACATAGAAATCATTTGCGCAATATAATCAGTGGCACGCGGCATCACCGTAGGTTCAAGAGCCGCCAAGGCACCCATATCTGCCAAATACCAACCAATGGTTTCTTCCGTGATCTGCCAAATGTCACGGCCGGTTTCAGCCGATTTTGCGTTAATTTTATCATCAATATCGGTAAAATTGCGCGCATAGATGACATGTTTGGCGCCGTAGATTTCACGCAGCAAGCGAAACAGGCTATCAAACACGACCACCGCGCGGGCGTTGCCCAAATGCGCACGATCATACACCGTTGGCCCGCAAACATAAATGCGCAGATTTTTTGGATCTAAAGGCACCAAAGTCTCTTTGCGGCGGGTTTTGCTATTGTGCAGTTTGACTTGGGTCATCGGGCATGTCCTAAAGTTACGGAAGGCACGGAAAGGAAGTGGCGGGCCGCCAAGATCAAGCGCGCTGCACCGCGGCGGTCATATTATGGTCAACAACGCCAAATCATGAGGTTCATATACCGCTGTGAACCCCGTGTTTCAATTGCTCAAAACCAATTTGACGAATCTTTCGGCTTCAGGCCAAGTCGCGGGATGGAACTCGCACACCGAATGACCGCCCTAACCGGCGATGGATCCGATGGCTGGGATGTTTTTTACAAGGCGCGGGCTTTGAAAAAGCAAGGGCATCCGATCATTGAGTTGACCATCGGCGAACATGACATTCGCACCCACATGGATATTTTGGCCGCAATGGGTCGGTCCGCGAGAGGGGGTCACACGGGCTATGCAGCTGTGCCAGGCACAGAGGATTTGCGCACCGCCGTTTCCCGTCGCATTGAGGCGCAGAGCGGCGTTCCAACAACACAGGAAAATATTTTGATCACACCCGGCGGGCAATCGGCACTTTTTGCCGCCCATATGGCAGTGCTCAACCCGGGAGATGTAGCGCTTTATTGTGACCCCTATTACGCCACCTACCCCGGTACGATCCGCGGTACGGGCGCTTTGGATCGTGCGATCCAATGCGATCCAGCTTTTGATTTTCAGCCGCAGGCCACCGATCTGGAAGCCGCAGCCCGAGGGGCGCGGTCTTTGTTGGTCAATTCGCCCAACAATCCAACAGGCGTGGTCTATGACCGTGCCACATGGGAGGCCATTGCCCAAACCTGTATCGCCCATGATCTATGGCTCATCTCCGACGAGGTTTATGACACTCAAGTCTGGCAGGGCTCGCACATAAGTCCCCGCAGTCTGCGGGGGATGCAAGACCGCACCTTGGTGATTGGGTCGATGTCGAAAAGCCATGCCATGACGGGAAGCCGTATCGGTTGGATCTGTGGGCCGCTCGTTGTCATTGAACATCTGACCAATTTTGCCACCCATACCACCTATGGGGTGCCAGGTTTTATCCAAGATGCTGCAAAATACGCTCTCTCCCAAGGCCAAGCGTTAGAGGATGAAGTGGCTGCACCCTTCCAGCGGCGGCGGCGCATCGCTCTTGATCTCATAGCGCAGCAAAATCTGGTGCGCGCAGTGCCTTGCTCGGGCGCGATGTATCTGATGCTAGATATTCGCGCCACCGGGCTGAGCGGAGAGGCTTTTGCCCATGCTTTACTCGATGCCCATCAGATTGCCGTCATGCCTGGTGAAAGTTTTGGTCAGGCCGCGGCCGGTCACATCCGCGTGGCGATGACCGTTGCCGATGATCAATTTTTCAGGGCACTCACGGTTTTATTGTCCTTTGCCACTGAGTTTGACGAAAACAAAAGACGTTTTTGAACCATAAGTCGCAAACGGAAAAGATTGTCGTTTTAGAGTTTTCCAATCTAAGGCATGATTTTCAGATTTAAGACAGTTGGCTGGGTCTTCACCCTCACGGTGCGCACAATCGGGGCGAACCGAGGACGCGCGGCACGCGGACGGCCCCTACCCTAAGCCGGCCCTCCTTTTTCACTGTGAACACCACTCTTAGGATTTCTCCATGACAGATACCCAAAACCGCCGCGCTGGTGGCCGGGCGGCGCGTAAAGCCGCCAGAGCTGCCCCCCTAGCCGAAGCAATGCGTCCCGTCCGCCCCGGCATGCAAGGCGGCACTTATAAACCACTGAGCCAATTAGATATGGACCGTATCAACGAGGCGGCGCTCTGCGCCCTTGAAGAGATCGGTCTGGCCGATGCGCCGCAATCCGGCATCGATATTATGGTCGGCGCCGGGGCCATTCTGGGGGATGATGGGCGGTTGCGTTACCCGCGTGCTTTGATCGAAGATATGCTGGCCAAAGCCCGTCGAGGAATCACGCTTTGCGCGCGCAATCCGAAACACGATCTGCACCTCAGCGAGAAGAAGGTCCATTACGGCACCGCTGGGGCAGCGGTGCATATGGTTGATGTGAAAAGCCGCAGTTACCGAGAATCCACTGTCCGCGACTTGCACAATGCTGCGCGGATTGTGGAACATTTGGACAATATCCATTTCGTGCAAAGACCGATGGTATGCCGCGATATTCTCGACAATCGAGAGATGGATCTCAACACAATATATGCTTGCACCACCGGCACTGAAAAACACATTGGCACCTCCTTTACGGAACCTGATTTTGTCGATGATGCGCTTGAAATGCTGCATATGATTGCAGGCGGTGAAGATAAATGGCGCGAGCGCCCCTTTGTGTCCAATTCCAATTGCTTTGTCGTGCCTCCCATGAAATTCGCGACGGAAAGCTGTCAGGTCATGGAAAAATGCATCGCTGGCGGCATGCCTATTTTGCTTCTCAGCGCTGGGCAGGCAGGCGCCACGGCCCCTGCGCCAATCGCCAGCGCGATTGTGCAGGCGGTTGCTGAATGTCTGGCAGGATTGGTCTATGTGAATGCAATCAAGCCCGGTCATCCGGCGATATTCGGAACTTGGCCCTTTGTCTCGGATCTGCGCACGGGCGCAATGTCCGGCGGATCTGGCGAACAAGCCCTGCTCACTGCGGGCTGCGCTCAGATGCACCATTACTACGGCCTACCTGGCGGCGCGGCAGCCGGCATAGCGGATGCGAAGCTGCCCGATATGCAAGCGGGATGGGAGCAGGCCATGTCAAACGTCATGGCTGGGTTAACCGGATTGAATATGGTCTATGAAGCCGCTGGCATGCATGCTTCTCTTCTAGGGTTTTGTCACGAAACCTTGATCTTAGGAGATGATTTGCTTGGACAGGCCATGCGCTGCGTGCGCGGAATTGAGGTCAGTGAAGACACAGTTAGCCTTGAGACCATGCGCGCCACCTGTCTGGGCGGCCCGGGCCATTATCTCGGCTCTGATCAGACCCTGTCCCTGATGCAAACTGAATATATCTACCCGGTTTTGGCAGATCGCAGTTCCCCCAAGGAGTGGCAAGAGAAAGATCGGCCTGATCTCATCGAACAGGCCGTGGCCCGAAAAGAATCTCTAATCGCCGCTCCTACCCCGGCTGCATTGCCTCCGGAGGTGGACGCACAGATCCGCCAACGCTTCAAAATCCATCTGAATTGAGCGCCAGTCAGCGGGCGGTTTATCCGCTCGCTTTTTCTTCCAACCCAAGCCATTGCGCCTCAGCCATCGCCAAAGCCTCCTGCCGCTCGATCAATAGCGCGGTGGCTTTATGGAATTTCACCGGCTCTTCAGTGAAAAGGTTCGGCTGGCCGAGCAATTTTTCTAATTTACCAATCTCAGCTTCAATTCGGGCGATTTCAGCTGGCAAAGCCTCCAAACGATGCTTTTCTGTGAAAGACAGCGTCGATTTCACTTCTGAGGTTTTCACCTCTGGCGTTGGCACCTTGGCGCTGGCTGCGCTTTGTTTTATCGCTTGATTACTGGCTTTTTTGCCCCTAAGACTAGGTTTCTGTGCTTGATAATCGCTCCAGCCTCCCGCATAGACGGTGGCCTGGCCACCGGGCTCTAACGCAATTGTTGTCGTGGCAACACGATTTAGAAAATCACGATCATGACTCACAAGCAAAACAGTCCCATCATAGTCACCCAAGACGTCCTGAAGTAAATCAAGGGTTTCAATGTCGAGATCATTGGTCGGCTCATCCAAAATCAATAGATTACTTTCTTGCGCCATCAAACGCGCCAGCAAAAGCCGCGCTTTTTCACCCCCCGACAGCGCCCGAACGGGCGCGCGCATTTGCTCTTCGGCAAATAGAAAATCTTTAAGATACCCCACCACATGTTTCGGTGTTCCCCGGACCATGATTTGATCGGAACTGCCCGAGACCGCCATGGTCGGATCGCTGGTCAGCGCTTGCCACAGGCTCAAATTGGGATCCAGTCGCGTGCGGCTTTGGTCAAATACGGCAATTTGCAGGTTGGTGCCCAGCTTAACGCTGCCCCGGTCAGGAGCCTGCTCTCCCAAAAGAGTTTTGATCAATGTTGTTTTACCAACTCCATTCGGGCCAACAAGCGCTACGCGATCTTTGCGTTGAACGGTCAGAGAAAAATCTTTCAAAATCTCCAGTTCGCCGAAGGCCAGATCCAAGTTTTTAGCCTCAATGACCTTAGCCCCAGATTTTTGACCCGAATCAAATGCCATGGCGGCCGTAGATTGCCGGTTGATTTGCGCAGCCCGTTCGGCACGCAACTCACCCAAAGCCCGCACGCGCCCTTGATTGCGTTTGCGCCGCGCAGAAATACCCTCCACCGCCCAACGTGCTTCCGCTTTGATTTTGCGATTGAGCTTGTGCCGCTGTTGATCTTCTTCTTCCCAGGTTTTGTCACGCCAGGCTTCGAAGCTTCCGAACCCTTGCTCTAGACGTCGAACCGAACCTCGGTCGATCCACAGGGTGGCGCGCGTTAACGCTGTCAAGAACGCCCGGTCGTGGGAAATCACAACAAAACTGTTTCGACTTTCACGCAAAGTGGTCTCTAGCCAGGAAATCGCTTCAATATCAAGATGGTTGGTCGGCTCATCCAACAGCATCAGCTCTGGATCTTCGGCCATTAACTTTGCCAAAGCGGCCCGTCGTCGCTCGCCGCCGGATGCGGTTTTGACCGGACGATCTGGATCAAATTTTAGCCCCTCTGCAGCTATTTCCACCTTATAGTGCTCCGAAACATCAAGTACCGAGAGGGCAAAATCCCCGAGGGTTTCGAACTCTGATAAGTCAGGATCTTGCTCCATATAGCCAACACTGACGCCGGGTGGGATCACCCGATGTCCAGTATCGGCCTCTACCAACCCAGCCATAACCTTCATCAAAGTGGATTTACCCGATCCATTTCGCCCCACCAAGGAGAGACGATCGCCCGTCTGAACGACAAAGCCGAGATCAGAAAAGATTGGGTTACCGCCAAAGGTCAGCGATATATCGGAGAGTTGGATCAAAGGTGAGCGTGCCATACGCAGCAGCTAGGCGCTCACGGCCGCGGCGTCAATGCGCGGAGAGGATTGCCCGCAAACACTGTGCTCTTTTTTTGCGGAACGTGTGCCACGCCCACCCCAGTAAAGAGCAATGTGGTTACCAGATCCGGATCAATAGCTTCGTGATCGCTGACTTGGCCGCCAAGAGCCAAATACGCCCAAAACAAAGGCGCCAAATCAGTCATCATACCATTCTAGAAATCGTCCAATGCCGGCGCCAATCGATAACCGCGGCGAAAAACCGTGCGCCAACTGTCCAGTGCAATATGGTTGAGACGGCAAAGATAGCGAAAGGCTGCAGTATGCGCTTGAGGCCGCCTGCCTGCAAATGAACTGCATCCAAGCAGAAACGACACACTGTTTTGATAAACCAGCTGCGTAACAACGCCCCAGGCTAAGCGAAAACTATAAGAATTTCCCTTTAGTGGATCAATGGCAAAAGGCCTCAATTCCAGAACAGGTCGGACAAAATAAAGACAGCGGCGCCAGTTCAAAACATTGTGCCGAATACCCATGTACGGCTGCCGTGCCATTTAGAATGAGACGAAGCAGAAACGCCAAAAATTAATTTTTTATCAATGAATTTAATGCAAAAGTTTAAGTAAGTTTTATCCCAAATATCATCATCATGCCCCTGCATGACACCGCGAAAAATCGCACTGCAAAACCACCAAAACTGCTCCAGGCTCTGATCAGATTGGCACAGCTTTACCTTGAGGTTGCCGCGAGTAAAATTTTCTAAGTAAAGCTCTGCGCGCACCTTTATTTAAAATAATCCATTTGTAAAAGGGTACCATATTGCCCAATGCGCTGGTACGCTACTCTTAAATCCGTATCATGCGGCGACACTATTCGGAGGCTTTATGTCTATAATCGAAAAAACGGATCGAGAGTGGCAGGAAATTCTTTCCCCGCTGGCATATAAGGTCACGCGTAAACATGGCACCGAGCGCGCCTTTAGCCACGACGACTTTCCAAAAGACGCGGGTTATTTCGCCTGTGTTTGCTGCGAAACGCCCCTGTTTTTAACAGATGACAAATTCGACAGCGGCACGGGATGGCCGTCTTTTACGCAGCCCATGGTCGGAGCTCCAATTGGTGAAAGCATTGACAATTCGTGGTTTTCCGCCCGGACAGAGGTGCACTGCAACGCCTGCGCGGCGCATTTGGGCCATGTCTTTCCGGATGGGCCCGCGCCAACGGGCTTGCGGTATTGTATGAACGGCGTTGCGCTCAAGTTTCATAGCGACGCGGCAGATTAAGGTTCATTCAAAATATCGCTGGCGTCGATGCGGCCGATACTGCCTAGTAACTGCTGCAGGAAGGTAATCTCTTCTGTGCCACCGTCAGTCACGCGTCGCGTAAGAGCTACAATTTCACCATCCTCAAGACCGTAACGGCTAACATTTGTCACAACCTCGGACGAGTCCAACGCGACAGCCACAATATTGCGCGAAATAGGCTTGGGCGGGTTAATTCCATAATGCCGCCAGCGACTTGAAATGTAATAAAGGCGGCCCGTTTCCGCGTCAGAAATCATGGGCGGGCCCAGAGTTTCCTCTGCTGTTGTGCGCGTATCCACGCCAACCACCAAATTTGCCAGCTGCGCATCGGACGGCGTGTAGCCATGATTGCGGAAGACCGGTGTGCACGATATGACTGCGAAAAGACAGAACCCAATCGCAGTCGTCTTTGTTTTATTAAGCATGAGTGTCCCTGTTGTCTTGCGAGAGTCGCACTCGCCAATTATGTATACGCTAGCGAAGCCTAAATATGAATTCAAGAATGGAGCGCAAATGCGGCCGAACCATGCTCACCCGAGTCTCGAGTTGAAACACCTGTTGCAAAACAGAGGCGTTGACTTCGATCTGACACTTTCCGAGGCGGATATTTCAGAGATTACCGAGCAATTGGACCTGTTGAGCCTGCGGAAAATAAAATTTTCAGGAACAATTTTGCCAATCGGCAAGGGCGACTGGGAGCTTTTGGGAGAATTAGGCGCCACGGTGGAGCAGGCTTGCAGCCTGACCCTGGCCCCAGTGCACTGCCGCATCGACACGCCGGTTATCCGCAGGTTTCGCAAATCTCCAATCGCCTTAAATCATTCAGGCCCTGAGCATGAAATCCCGGAGGATGACAGTGAGGAACAATTGGAAGACGTCATTGATCTGGGGCGTGTAGTTAGTGAAGCCCTGTCGCTTGCACTGCCAGATTATCCCCGCGCAGAGGGGGCAGAGCTCAAAAGTGCCGAATTTGCCCCACCCGGTGTGACGCCGCTGACCGATGACGCGGCAAGACCGTTTTCCGTACTGGCAGGGCTGAAGGATAAACTCCAGTAACTACGGAATGAAACAGAGGTTTGCGCAGATTTTTTAAAAAATCGCAGGAAATATATAAAATAGGAGCGGTTTGGGGCTTGAAATAATACTCAATCCAAGTATTCAAGCGCAAATTAAGGTGCCGAGCTGGGCTCTGTGCTTTGTTTTGGCAACAATGCGCCAAATTCAGTATTAACAGGGCGTAAAGCCCCTAGCTCGAGGTTGTGACATGGCTGTCCCAAAAAGTAAGATTACACGGAGCCGTCGCGGCATGCGACGATCACATGACGCACTTGTTGCGGCGAACCCAAATGAGTGTACAAACTGCGGTGAGCTTAAGCGCCCGCACCACGTTTGCGCATCGTGTGGTCACTATGATGATCGCGAAGTGATTGCGACGACTGAGGAAGTAGATCTCGACGAAGACGCGGCATAGGCGCCCGTATTCAAAGGGATTACATTTCAATGTCGAACACCCAAACCATTGCTAGCGGACCCAACAAAAATGTTGTCGTATCCGTCGATGCAATGGGGGGAGATAACGGGCCCGGCGAGGTAATCGGCGGGCTTTTGCTTGCAGTGAACATGTATTCTAATATCCGTTTTTTGGTGCACGGCCCGGAAGCAGTGCTGTCTCCTTTGATTGATAAGTACAATCTCGAAGACTTCTGCACCATTGTGCACGCTGATCGCACCGTTTCCATGGATGATAAGCCCAGCCAAGTTATGCGCTACGGCAAGGACACCTCAATGTGGTCGGCCGTGACCTCTGTAAAACAACAAGAAGCTGACGCGTGTGTCTCTTGCGGCAATACGGGTGCTTTGATGGCTGTTTCGATGGTACGCCTACGCAAAATAGCCAGGATCAACCGTCCTGCTATTGCGATTCTTTGGCCGTCTTTTGGGCCAAACGGTAGCAATGTCATGCTCGATGTGGGCGCAGATGTGCGGGCCGATGAAAACGATTTGTTACAATTTGCCTTAATGGGCGCGTCTTATTCACGCAATGGTTTTGCTGTGAAACGGCCCAAGGTTGGCCTGCTGAACGTTGGTACCGAAGAGCATAAGGGCCGCGCCGAGTTGAAGGCTGCATATGACCTAATCAAAGAGGCGGCGGAAACTGGGCAGTTCGAATTCGTTGGCTTTGTAGAAGGTGGAGATATCCCATCAGACCGAGTCGATGTGATTGTTACCGATGGATTTACCGGAAATGTTGCGCTGAAAACCGCCGAAGGCACCGCAAGCTTTATCGGCACAGCCCTGCGTCAGTCCTTTAAACATAATGTGCTCGCTAAACTCTCGGCAATCCTAGCTTATGCTCCACTCAGCCGGCTCAAACGCACCACAGACCCGCGCCGGGTTAATGGCGGGGTCTTCTTGGGTCTCAATGGTACGGTGGTGAAATCCCATGGTGCGGCAGACGCAACAGGAGTTGCCGCGGCGGTTGGCCTGGCCTATCGTCTAGGTTCAGCAAAGTTTAGCACCAAGCTCGCCGCGCGCGTAGCTTCGGTCAACGGGTTCGCAGAGGACCGCGAAGAAGACGGGAACTAACGATGCGCAGAGCAGTTGTTGAATCCATTGGCCACTATCTGCCCGAACGTGTGGTGGAAAATTCCGAGTTTGAAGCAACACTGGACACTAATGATGCCTGGATCCGAAGTCGCACGGGCATCGAACGCCGCCACTTCGCCGCCGAGGGGGAAACTACCTCCGATATGGGAATTAAGGCTGCTCAAGCGGCTTTGGCCAATGCAGGATGTAATGTCGCGGACGTGGATGCAATTATCCTGGCGACCTCAACCGCCGATCTCACTTTTCCGTCAGCCGCCACGATGGTGCAGAATGGGCTTGGCATGACCCACGGATTCGCCTTTGACGTTCAAGCCGTTTGCGCCGGGTTTTTATTTGCTTTGAACACTGCAACTTCCATGATCGTCAGCGGCCAGGCCAATCGTATTTTGGTCATCGGCGCGGAGACGTTTTCAAAATTGATGGATTGGACCGATCGAGGAACCTGCGTCTTATTTGGCGATGGAGCCGGCGCCATGCTAATTGCCGCGCAGCAGGATGAAACCTTGGATCGCGGGATTCTAGCCACAGCATTGCGCTCTGATGGCCGCTACAAGGATATTCTTTACGTCGATGGCGGTGTATCCATGCAAACCACTGGACATCTGCGGATGCAGGGCAAAGAGGTTTTTCGTCATGCGGTCGAAAAGCTCTCGAACACGGCGCTCGAGGCCATTGAAGCGGCTGGTCTGACCACAAATGATGTGGATTGGATTGTGCCACATCAGGCGAACCAACGAATTTTGGAAGGAATGTCCAAACGCCTTAAAGTGCCAATGGACCGGGTCGTGATGACCGTAAACAACCATGGCAATACTTCGGCTGCGTCTATTCCTCTTGCGATGGCGGTGGCCGCCCAGGATAAACGCATCAAACAAGGCGATATTGTCGTCACAGGCGCAATTGGCGGAGGTCTGGCGTGGGGAACTGCGGTTATTCGCTGGTAATTGGCCTCATATCAGGACTTTTAGTTGCCAAGCTTCATTATCTATTTATAATTACAGTATAGTAATAGGGGGAACGTTAATGGCATCGAACACACTTACAAGAATGGATCTCAGTGAAGCAGTTTTCCGCGAAGTTGGATTGTCGCGCAATGAGTCAGCTGATCTGGTTGAATCTGTTTTGAAGCATGTTTCTGACGCATTGGTCGCTGGCGAATCTGTAAAAATTTCATCATTCGGCACGTTCGGTATTCGCGATAAATCAGCGCGGATTGGCCGCAACCCAAAAACTGGTAAAGAAGCCCCGATTACTCCGCGCCGGGTTCTGACCTTTCGCCCCTCGCATTTGATGAAAGACCGGGTTGCCAAAGGCAATAAAGGCTAGTCATCGTGGCCAAATCGCCGGATGCGTTCAGAACCATAAGCGAAGTTGCGACATGGCTTGGAACACAGGCGCATGTACTGCGATTTTGGGAAAGCAAATTTGACGCCGTCGCCCCCGTGCAACGGGCAGGCGGGCGGCGCTACTATCGGATGGCAGATATACTTCTGCTGGGGGGGATTAAATTCTTGCTCCATGAACAGGGTATGACGATCAAAGCCGTGCAAAACCTGTTGAAGGAAAATGGCGTGGCGCATGTGCAAAGCTTCTCGCCCGCCATTGAGAGCGAGACACAACAGATAGACCCAACACCAGACGCCAACCATCCAAAAGCCCCCGCATTAGTGGAAAATTTGGTTGATCTACAATTTGATCCTGCGAAGCTGAGCCAATCTGTTATGCTGAGCAAACGCGGTAAGCGGGATGATGATGACACTCAGCTGCTGTTGTTTCCAGAATTGGCGGGTGAGGTGCCACTGGCGGATACAAAAGTAACGTCGATACAGCCCAATCCCGCCACCGTCATTGCCTTGGGCACAGATTTACCAACTGAGGATCCAGATCTTACCAGTTTCCCGCGTACTGCAGGTCTGATGACACGGGTGTTTCATATGCCTGCCGACACACGCCACGCCGCCCTTCGATCGTCTCCGGAGATTGTTGTCAAATTACGCGCCTTGCAGGCAAAGATGAGCGTATAAGTGAATTTCAAGCTCATAATGGGCTTGCTCCCGTCGCCGGGATTGATATACGGCCTCCATGTTCGGGCTATGGCGCAGCCTGGTAGCGCGTCCGTCTGGGGGACGGAAGGTCGCAGGTTCGAGTCCTGCTAGCCCGACCAATAAACAACCGCCCTGCCCCGTGGTACGGGCGGTTTTTTGAACTTAAGAGGACCTCTATGCCCCAAGGTGTCATTCCAAGTCAAATGATTGAAACTATGGTTATTCAGGGCCAAATTTCGATTTCTGAACCGCTGCAAGACGATCAAGTGCAGCCCGCCTCGCTGGATTTGCGTTTGGGCCACACTGCCTACCGGGTCAGGGCCTCCTTTCTCGCAGGACAGATGTCCACAGTAGCAGAACGGTTGCGCGAATTTGAAATGCACCGAATAGACTTGTCGGAGGGCGCCGTCTTGGAAAAAGGCTGTGTTTACCTCGTCCCGTTGATGGAAGCGCTCGATTTGCCGCCAGAAATAGAGGCCATTGCAAATGCAAAATCTTCAACCGGCCGCTTGGATCTTTTAACCCGAACCATCACAGATAACGGCAAAGAATTTGACCGTATTGTCAAAGGCTATAGCGGGCCACTCTATGCCGAAATTTGCCCCCGCTCCTTTTCGGTTCTGGTCCGGCCCGGCATGCGCCTCAATCAAATTCGCTTTCGCATAGGTCATGCCATGTTAGACGATGGTGCGCTCACAGATTTGCACGCGCAAACACCATTGGTCTCGGGCGAGGCTGTGATCAAAGACGGGCTCGGTTTTTCTGTTGACCTCAGCGCCAGTCGCAACGGCTTGGTTGGCTATCGTGCCAAACCGCATACGGGCGTGATCGACCTTGGCAAAATTAGCGCTTATGATCCAGCAGATTTTTGGGAAGAAATTCGCACACATAATCAAAAAATTATCTTGGATCCGGGCGCATTCTATATTCTTGTAAGCGAGGAGGCTGTGACGATACCGCCGGAATATGCCGCGGAAATGGCCCCTTATTTGGCCATGGTTGGTGAATTTCGCGTGCATTACGCAGGTTTCTTTGACCCTGGATTCGGCCATGCTGCCGCGAATGGTCAGGGCAGCAGAGGCGTTCTCGAAGTCCGCTGCCATGAGGCACCCTTTGTATTGGAACATGGGCAAGTTGTTGGTCGTTTGGTCTATGAGGCGATGCTTGAGACACCCAGTCAGCTTTACGGTCGGGAAATTGCATCCAACTACCAAGGGCAAGGCCTGAAACTGTCAAAACATTTTAAATAGCTAGCGTCTACGTCTTGCTTGGCAGAGCGCAATCAGGATCTCCGCGTGCGCTTGTCAATATTCGCACTGTCTCTCAAGCGTTCCTTATAATGGGGAGAGATGTCTTGCTTTGGTCTTTTTGCGCCCCTTCGTAGCAGCATTAATGCCTTGGTTAATAGCAAGCGTCATCAAACAACGAATGACAATGTATGTGAACAAATTAATATAACGTTCCATCCTCGGGCTCCTCAATTACGTCATCAAATAAATTTTCTTGTAAATCTGCATCCGAATACGGCTCAGGTAAAGCCTCAGTGCCTGGCGCGGGGCGATTTTCAAGCAATCCAGCCGCCCGTAGTTCTTTAAGACCAGGCAAATCACGGGCGCTTTCCAATCCAAAATGATCGAGAAAGGACTCTGTCACCACAAATGTGACGGGACGACCGGGCGTCTGGCGCCGGCGGCCGATTTTGATCCACTCCAATTCGATCAGCTGATCCACCGTACCGCGGCTCACAGCAACCCCCCGAATCTCTTCAATTTCTGCGCGGGTCACCGGTTGATGATAGGCAACAATGGCCAAAGTTTCGATTGCGGCCCGCGATAGTCTTCGTGTTTCCACAGTTTCGCGCTGCATCAAAAAACCAAGATCAGGCGCAGTGCGAATGGCCCAGGCATCCTGAACCTTCACAGTACAGACACCGCGGCCTTCATAGCGCTTTTGTATATTCTGAACGGCTATGAGCGGGTCACATCCATGAGGCATCCGCCCGACCATTTCACGCAATGAGACAGGCTCTGCGGATGCAAATAGAATGGCCTCGACCATGCGCTCTTGTTCGGCCATAGGCGGCGCTTCGAACAGGCTCTCTTCTTGCAGGTCATCCATCGCGATCAGCCTTTTTAATCTGAATAGGTGAGAAAATTTCGTCCTGCCGTATGACGATTTTTCCTTCTTTGGCCAGCTCCAAAGAGGCCGCGAAAGTTGACGCCGTGGCGGATCGCCGTTTTTTAGGATCATCAGTCCAGCCATCCGGCAGATAGGAGAGAATATCCGTCCAATGGTCCAAAAAGCCAATCAGTCCCTGCATGCGCTGTAGGGCTTGTTCCATGGTAAACACAGAATCGCGGTCCATCACAAAGGGACGGAAATCGTCACGCGTGCGAATGCGCGCATAGCCCTGCATCAAATCCAATAAATTGGCCGAGTAATTGACAGTCTTTCGGCGTGTCACATCTTCCGTCAGCCCGCGTACAAAACGATCGCGCCCTAAACGATCCTGCGCCATTAATTTTGCGGCAGCATCGCGCATCGCTTGCAGCCGCTCAAGTTGAAAGGCCAAATGCGCTGCCAACTCATCCCCCGTTGGGCCG
>Ga0213861_10002254_pt1 | contig 16681 bp, 12 predicted proteins | sample PICome_4_FD_160110 | JGI IMG/M metagenome (GOLD analysis project Ga0213861, IMG submission 160110) | Coastal seawater microbial communities near Pivers Island, North Carolina, United States - PICO131 | ecosystem: Environmental > Aquatic > Marine > Coastal | place: USA: North Carolina... | reverse complement strand
AAGCGGGTCAGAGTGACCCTCGAATGCACCGAGTGCAAAGAGCGCAACTACATCACGATGAAGTCCAAGGTCAACGATCGGGAGCGTCTAGAGATGAAGAAGTATTGCTCGCGTCAGCGGGCCCACACGGTCCACAAGGAGACGCGCTGAAAAACAGGTAAGGCAGCGAGCGCAGCACGATTCTCGGCATCCACCGCAGAGTTTGGCCGCACTCGCCCTCTTGGAAAGCGCTGGTACCCTAGCGTTTCCTTCCGAGGGCAGTAGCTCAGCTGGTAGAGCATCGGTCTCCAAAACCGACGGTCGGGGGTTCGAGTCCCTCCTGCCCTGCCCAACCCGTACGTCCCAACCGGACTGCACGATTTGAACTTTCCCGCCCAACCATCAGCCGAACACGAGAGAACGCAGCAACAACGTGTCAATGGACGATCTCAACCGAGAACAGAAGCGTCAGCTTCGAAAAATGGGTGCCCTCGATGACGAGGGTAAAGCCACGCGCGCTCCTCGGCCTCAAAAGCGCACGCAAGACCGCGTTGGACCCCGCCAGTACCTTCGCGAGGTTCGCGAGGAAATGCGCAAGGTCGCGTGGCCGCAACGCCCTGAGGTCACCCGGTACTCCATTGTCGTTGTCATCACCGTTGTGTTTTACACGGCACTCGTAGGTGGTTCCGACTACATATTCGGCCTGTGGTCCGAATGGTTCTATTCAGCATCGTGAGCAACGACATGACAGACGAGACCACCCCAACTGACGCCGAGACTGGCACTGACGCATTGGCTGAACTCGGTGCCGAACTTGATTCGGTACTTGAAGCAGCGGACAGTAGTACTGCCGATCTAGAAGATGCCGCTACCGAGTTGGCGTTCGACGCAGATTCATCGAACGCACCGGCCGACCTTCTTCCCTCTGGCGACACCAATGTGCTCGCCGGCGTGGATTCTGAAGCCTCGGTTGGCGACACGGTGAGCGCCGATGCGGTACTGCCATCAGGCGACACCAACGTGCTTGCACTCAACACGGATGCCGATTCCTCCAGCGAGGTTGAATCAACCGAAAGTGCTGCCGATGGCGCGGGCATCAGCGACGAGTCAGACGTCGATCCCGATGTGGCTGAGAGTGCCGAGGAGTCGCCAGTCGAAGAAGAGCCCGAACCGTACGATGACCCGAACCTGCGCCCTGGCAGGTGGTTCGTGGTGCACACACAGTCCGGTTATGAAAAGAAGGTCACGGCGAACCTCAACGCCCGGATCCAGTCAATGAACATGGAAGACAAGATTTACGAAATTGTCATTCCGATGGAAGAAGTCGACGAGTTTAAGAACGGTAAGAAGCAGACCGTCATGAAGAAAGTCTTCCCGGGCTACCTGCTTGTTCGCTGCCAGATGGACGACGAGACCTGGTACTGCGTGCGCAACACTCCAGGCATCACGGGCTTCGTTGGACAAGCTGTGAAGGGCCAAAAGCCCACGCCGCTCTCGCGCCGAGAGGTCAAAACCTTTCTGTCGCCGAAGACCGCAGCGCAGGCTGATGCGCCTCGCCGCAAGGCCAAACTGGACTACGAAGAAGGCGAAAGCGTACGCGTGAAGGAAGGCCCGTTCGCCGACTTCACCGGCGAGATCGCCGAAATCAACGCCGATCACCTCAAGTTGAAGGTCCTCGTCAACATCTTCGGTCGCGAGACCCTGGTCGAGATGGACTTCAGCCAGGTCGCCAAGCTCTGATCAGCGCCACGCTGAATCAATACACCCAACCCGGCTATCACAATCGCTGAACAGAAGAAACACGGAAGAAGCAGCCTCATGGCAAAGAAAAAAGTTATTACCGTCGTCAAAATCCAGATCGAAGCAGGAAAGGCCAGCCCGGCACCGCCGGTCGGTACGGCACTTGGCCCGCACGGCATCGCGATCATGGACTTCGTCAAGGCGTACAATGCTAAGACGGAGGCCCAGGCTGGCACGGTTGTGCCGACTGAGATCACGATCTACGAGGATCGCACCTTCGACTTCATATTAAAGACGCCGCCGACGTCGACGTTGATCCGCGAAAGAGCAGGCCTTCAGAAGGCTGCCAACAATCCGGGTTCAGAAGTTGCCGGCAACATTACCGAGGCGCAGGTTGAAGAGATTGCGACGATTAAGATGCCTGATCTCAATGCAAACGACATAGCGGCTGCAAAACTTCAAGTCCGTGGCACAGCGCGCAGCATGGGCATCACCGTCAGCTGAAATCATCACCCATGGGGCAAGACCCCGTTTGTGACCTTTGAAGACAATCAATCACGACCAACAGTCTCGACCAGCACCACCTCGGCTGGCGGACTTACTACTGAGGGAGACACCACATGTCAGGCAAGAAATTCAACGACGCAACTAAGAAGTTCGACCGGGAGATGCTCTACATCCCCGCCGATGCCGTCCGGCTCGCCAAGGACACCGCAACCGCCAAGTTCGACGAAGCAATCGACGTCTCGTTCCGGCTCGGTATTGACCCTCGTAAAGCGGACCAGATGGTGCGCGGTACCGTCGCACTTCCGCAGGGAACCGGTAAGGACGTTCGCGTCGCCGTCTTTGCTTCGGGCGAAGCTGCAGACGCAGCCCGTGAGGCCGGTGCCGACCTCGTTGGTGCCGACGATCTTTTTGAGCAGGTCGAGGGTGGCATGCTCGATTTTGATCTAGTGATCGCCGCACCGGACATGATGCCCCTCGTCGGCCGTCTCGGCCGTTCGCTCGGCCCACGCGGTCTGATGCCCAATCCAAAGACCGGCACAGTGACGCCCGACGTCGCCAAGGCCGTCGGCGAGTTCAAGGGAGGTAAGGTCGAGTATCGCACCGACCGGTATGGCAACGTCCAGCTCACTGTCGGCAAGGCCAGCTTCACCCCCGAAGCGCTGACTGAGAACTTCTTTGCCGTCATTGACGAGATCCAGCGTGCCAAGCCAGCTTCGGCAAAAGGTCGCTATATCCAAAAGATCACCGTGTCTGCCACGATGGGGCCCGGAATCAAGGTCGACATTCAGCGGCTTAAGCAAAATTCCGACGCCTGATGTAGTGGGGCGCTTCGCGTGGAAGTCGCCAGCGGTGTCCGTAACATCGTGTCAGTCAATCATAGGTCGCTCGCCAAAGACCGTTGGTCCGGGAATCCCGGGTAATGCCTTCTCCAATCATTGCGGGGGGACGCCAGCCGAGGTGTATGCCAAACGAACCAAGCCCTTCGGCTCCTCGTGCGGTGTTCGCTGAACAAGCGAGCACCCCGAGTTGTAGCGAGAGGAGGAAAACATATGACAGAAGCAAATGCACCGCGGCCCGACAAGGCCGAAACGGTCAAGGAAATCACTGCCAAGCTGACCGCAGCAAACGCAGTGTTCGTCACCGAGTACCGAGGGATGTCGGTTGGCCAGCTGGCCGACCTCCGGTCCCCACTGCGCGCTGTTGGTGCCGAGCACAAGGTGTACAAAAATACCCTGGCCAAGCTCGCCGCCGTTAGCGCCGGTCTTGACGGCCTCACGGAACACCTAACCGGTCCGACTGCGCTGACCTTCGCCGCCGACGATTCGGTTGGCGCAGCCAAGGCGTTGGTTGATACGGCCAAGGCCAATCCGATGCTGGTCATCAAGGGTGGAATGCTCGGCGAAGTGCCGATGTCTGCCGACGATGTCAAAGCACTGGCAAGCCTGCCATCGCGAGAAGAGTTGTTGGCGAGTTTCGCCGGAGCGCTCGAAGCACCGCTGGCCAAGACCGCACGGCTACTCAACGCAATGCCGAACAAACTCGCATTCGGACTCTCTGCTCTCATCGAGAAGCAGGAAGCCGCAGCCTGAACACATCACGTTAGGGGTCGATCGGCCCCGCACTGAACACTGAATCGAAAGAGAGAACAACATGTCACAGGAAGAAATCCTCGACGCAATTTCCGCACTAACCGTCATTGAGCTCAAAGAGCTCCTCGACGCCTTCGAAGAGAAGTTCGATGTCACCGCAGCTGCCCCGGTGGCAGCGGTAGCAGCCGCTCCCGCAGGCGGAGATGCTGGCGGCGAAGATAGCCAGACCGAGTTCGACGTCATCCTCAATGGCGCCGGCGCCCAGAAGATCCAGGTCGTCAAGGTTGTCAAAGACCTCCTCGGCGTTGGCCTCAAGGATGCCAAAGACTTGGTCGATGGCGCCCCAAAGCCGCTGATGGAGAAGGTGGCGAAGGCCGATGCAGACGCGGCCAAAGCCAAACTCGAAGAGGTTGGTGCCGACGTCGAAGTCAAGTGATCAATCGCAGCGCCTTGCGCTGCTGATTTGAACCTCGACTCAAATTAAGCGAAGCCCGGCTCCCTCCCTTTTCTAAGGGAGGAGGTCGGGCTTTGCCGCGTTCCAAGAGACAAAGCAATGGTCGTAATAGAGGAGAACACCTGGTCACATCCCGATTTAGCGGCTCAGGTCGCTGGGTGCTTGACATTAGAGCGATGCTTCTTTAGCTTGTCCCACAATTCGTTCGTGAAAAAGAATCATTGGCGATTCAGATAAATTGTCCGCGAGCAGCGAATTAACGTTGCTTGCGGTTGACGTTGCTCGTCCGACGTGGATAGCCTGACCTGCTGCCGAGCGTCCCCTGTCCCCTCACCCATCCAATGGTGTGGTTCAGCGCGCCCTGCTGCCTGGCAACAATCAACATCAACTCTTTGGAGAGTGATCGTGGCGACTCGTCCCGTGTCTCGTGAACGTTATTCGTTCGGCAACCTGAAGGAGCCGCTAGAGCTCCCCGACCTCATTGCCGTACAGCGTGAGAGCTTCCAGTGGTTCCTCGATGAAGGGCTTGCGAATACCTTCCGCGACATTAGCCCCATTAAGGACTTCTCGGAATCGCTCCAGCTTGAGCTTGAATTCGACCCGTTCGATGAAGACTTGCGCCCGCCGCCAAAATTCACGGTGGAGGAGTGCAAGGAAAAGGACATGACCTACAGCGCGCCGGTATTCGTTCGCGCGCGGTTCATGAATCGCAATACAGGCGAGATTAAAGAACAGACCGTGTTCATGGGTGACTTCCCAATCATGACCGACAAGGGAACGTTCATCGTTAACGGCACCGAGCGTGTCGTAGTTAGCCAGCTCGTCCGCAGCCCTGGAGTGATCTTCGAGCCGGGTGAGCGCTTCCGCCTTCGCAACCTCACCAAGCACCAGCTCGTCAAGGGCACCATTCATCCCTACCGCGGCGAATGGATGGAGTTCGATGTAGAGCACAAGCCAGGCAAGGATGTCACCGCCGGCACCCGCGTGGCCCGCAAACGCCGCCTTGGAATCTTCACCATGCTGCGTGCGCTCGGCTACGACGAAGAGAACGCTCCCGGTTTCCTGGACCGCTTCGTTTCGCACTTCGACTTCCTCGAAGGTCAGTGGGACAAGGAGCGCGATGTAGCGCCAACCCAGGACGAAGCTCTCGTCGAAATTTACAAACGTGCCCGCCCCGGAGAGCCACCGACGGTTGAGTCCGCCAAGGCGTACTTCCGAAACGCGTTTTTTGAGAGCCGTCGTTACGACCTCAGCCGCGTGGGCCGATACAAGATCAATCGTAAACTTGGCGAAGAGATCAGCCAGCTCGGAGCTCTTTTCGGCCTGGAAGGTGCCGTCAACGGCGAAGGCGAGCCATTGCTCGACTACCCTGAAGATGACCAGAATGTATTGAGTCGCTGTGAAGTGCTTGCGACGATCACGTACATGTTGCACTTGGTTAAGCAGGAGCCGGGCTACCGCCTGGATGACCAGGACCACTTTGCTAACCGCCGGATACGCAGCGTCGGTGAACTGATCCAAAATCAGGTTCGCATCGGCCTCAGCCGTATGGAACGCGTCGTCCGTGAACGGATGACAACTCAGGACGTCGAGGCGATCACGCCGCAGACGCTGATCAATATTCGTCCGGTCGTCGCAGCGATCAAGGAGTTCTTCGGAACTTCGCAGCTCTCGCAGTTCATGGATCAAGTCAATCCGCTGTCGGGTCTGACCCACCGGCGTCGCCTTTCGGCACTTGGCCCGGGTGGCCTGTCGCGTGAGCGTGCTGGCTTCGAAGTCCGCGACGTTCACTTCAGCCACTACGGTCGAATGTGTCCGATTGAGACCCCAGAAGGCCCGAACATTGGCCTGATCGGTGGCCTTTCTTGCTACGCACGGGTCAACGAATTCGGCTTCATCGAATCTCCATATCGCCAGGTCAAGAACGGCAAGGTCACCGGTGACATCGTCTACATGGCCGCCGATGAGGAAGAGAACTACGTCGTAGCGCAGGCCAATACGCCTTTGAAGGACGATGGGGCCCTCGCCGACGAGCGTGTGCTCGTGCGTCGTTCGCCGCAGGCGGCCAGCCTTGAGGATTTACGCAAGATGCTCGAAGCCGAGAGCTTCTTCGGTGCCACCACCGATATTGGTTACGTGCCTCCGGCCGAAGTTGACTTCATCGATGTGAGTCCGAAGCAGATCGTATCGGTGGCCACGGCGCTCATTCCGTTCCTTGAGCACGACGACGCCAACCGTGCGCTCATGGGCGCCAACATGCAGCGCCAGGCTGTGCCGTTGCTTCGCGCCGAGGCACCGTATATCGGTACGGGTATCGAAAATCGTGCGGCACGCGATGCTGCCGACCTGATCCAGGCCGACGACGATGGCGATGTCACCGATGTTTCCGGCGATGCGATCACCCTGCAGTACAAGACGCTCGGCAAGAAGGTGTATCGCCTTGCCAAGTTCCGTCGCTCAAACCAGGACACCTGCATCAACCAGCGGGTGCGTGTCAAGGAAGGCGACAAGGTCCTAAAGGGCTCGATAATTGCTGACGGTCCATCGACCGACCATGGTGAACTTGCTCTCGGAAAGAACTTGCTTGTGGCATTTATGCCATGGGAGGGCTACAACTTTGAGGACGCGATCATTCTCTCCGAGCGCCTAGTCAAGGACGACGTGCTCACGTCAATCCATATCAAGGAGCACGAAGTCGACGCTCGTGACACGAAACTCGGCCCGGAAGAGATCAGCCGTGATATTCCGAACTTGAGCGACGAGATCCTCGCCGATCTCGACGATCGTGGCATCATCCGCGTTGGTGCCGAAGTCGGACCGGGCGACGTCCTCGTGGGCAAGGTCACGCCAAAGGGCGAGACCGAACTAACCCCTGAAGAGCGCCTCCTGCGGGCAATTTTCGGTGAGAAGGCTCGCGAAGTCCGGGACACTAGCCTCAAGGTGCCTCACGGCGAGGTCGGCAAGGTCATTGACGTCAAGGTGTTTAATCGCGACGACGGCGATGAGTTGCCCCCGGGTGTCAACCAACTCGTGCGTGTTTATGTGGCTCAGAAACGCAAGATCTCGGTGGGCGACAAGCTCGCTGGTCGGCACGGCAACAAGGGCGTTATCTCCAAGATCCTTCCGATTGAGGACATGCCGTACAACGCCGATGGTCAACCCGTGGACATCATTTTGAATCCGTTGGGCGTCCCGTCCCGGATGAATGTGGGTCAGGTGCTCGAAGCGCACCTCGGCTACTGCGCTCGCTGGGGATGGACCAATCCTGATGGCACCCAGATCGGCGACGATCCGATCCGTGGGACTGAGACCAAGACCCGCCCGAACACTAAGCCGGCAACCTTCGTGGCCACCCCGGTCTTCGACGGAGCAAAGTGGGACGAAGAGGAGAAGGCGGGTAAGCACCCGGTCATCCAGAACATCCTCGAGAACCTCAACGTCGAGTCTGCGTCGGGCGCCCGCCTGGTCGGTACCAACGGCAAGATGCAGTTGTTCAACGGCCGCACTGGCGAGCCATATGACAACGGCATCACCTGCGGTTACATGTACGTCTTAAAGCTGGCCCACTTGGTCGACGACAAGATCCACGCCCGTTCCACTGGCCCGTACTCCATGATCACCCAGCAGCCGCTGGGTGGTAAGGCCCAATTCGGCGGCCAGCGCTTCGGTGAGATGGAGGTGTGGGCTCTAGAGGCCTACGGAGCCGCCTACTGCTTGCAGGAACTCCTCACGATCAAGTCCGACGATGTGCTCGGCCGTGTCCGGGTGTACGAGTCGATTGTTAAGGGCGACAATATCCCCGAGCCTGGAGTGCCCGAGTCGTTCAAGGTGCTTATGAAGGAGATGCAGGCACTCTGCATCAACGTCGAAGTGCTCACCGAAGACGGCCAAGAGATCGAGATGCGGGACCTTGACGACGAGGTTTTCCGTGCTGCTGAGGAACTCGGTATCGACATCTCTCGTCCGGAGCGGGGTACCGACGAAGACGACGCTCGCCGTGAACGCGAAAAAGCAGAGCGCGCAGGCAACTTCCGCTGACTTGTTCCACCTGGTGTCAGGCACCAGGTGGAACGTTCTGCAGACCTCCGTGTCGCTCCTATAGCGGCTCGATGAACCCGAACACCCAGAGCAACCGACAAAAGGGAAACCACATGCTCGACGTCAATATGTTCGACCAACTGAAGATCGGCCTCGCTGAGGCAGATCAGATTCGTAACTGGAGCCACGGCGAAGTCAAAAAGCCGGAGACAATCAATTACCGCACGCTGCGTCCAGAAAAGGATGGCTTGTTTTGCGAGAAGATCTTCGGACCTACTCGCGACTGGGAGTGCTACTGCGGTAAGTACAAGCGCGTTCGTTTCAAGGGCATCATTTGCGAGCGCTGTGGCGTCGAGGTCACTCGTTCGAAGGTGCGTCGTGATCGCATGGGCCACATTGAGTTGGCAGCCCCGGCCGTCCACATTTGGTACCTCCGTGGCACACGGTCATGGCTTGCCTATCTTCTTGCTGGAATCGAGCCTAAGGAAGAGCTCAAGGCCAAAATGCTCGAAAAGGTCATCTACTTTGCCGCCCATCTCGTCAGCTGGGTCGATGAAGATGGCCGTCACGAAGCGCTTGCCAACCTTGAAGCTGAGTATCTCGAAGAGGTTGACGCCATCAACAAAGAACTCGAGATCGCTATCGATCGCCGGTTCAAGGACCTCGAAGAAGCGGTCAAGGCTGCTGAGAAAGACGGCGCCAAGCCTGCTGATTTGAAGAAGCTTCAGAAGGAAGGCGACAAAGAAGTCGAAGCTATCCGCGAGCGCTATGACATTGAGCTTGATCTCGTGGCGCGGACCTGGGCTGAGTTCAAGACACTGCACTCCCGCAAGATCATCGAAGACGAGATGTTGTGGCGTGAGATGCGCGACAAATACGGCGAGTATTTCGAGGGTGGCACGGGTGCCGAGGCCATCAAGCAGCTTATTAATCGCATCGACTTCGACGAGGAAGAGATTAAGCTTCGCGAGGCCATCGACGTTGGTGACTCAGGACGTAAGCCCCTCAGCGCTCAGCGCAAGCAAAAGGCGATCAAGCGCCTCAAGATTGTTGCGTCGTTCAACCGTCGCGATGATAACGGCCGTCGTGAGAACGATCCCATGGCCATGATCCTTGACGTGGTCCCGGTCATCCCGCCGGAACTGCGTCCGATGGTCCAGCTTGACGGTGGTCGTTTTGCCACCTCAGACCTCAACGACCTCTACCGCCGTGTGATCAACCGCAACAACCGTCTTGAGCGCCTACTCAACCTCGGGGCGCCAGAGATCATTGTCAATAACGAAAAGCGGATGCTGCAAGAGGCTGTTGATGCGCTCTTTGATAATGGCCGTCGCGGCCGCCCTGTCACTGGCCCGGGTAACCGCCCGTTGAAGTCGCTGTCCGACATGTTGAAGGGTAAGCAGGGCCGCTTCCGTCAAAACCTTCTCGGAAAGCGCGTCGACTACTCTGGTCGTTCGGTTATCGTGGCCGGACCGACTCTTCGTTTGCACCAGTGCGGCCTGCCGAAGTTGATGGCGCTTGAGCTATTCAAGCCGTTCGTCATGAAGCGTCTCGTTGATCTTGAGTTGGCACAGAACATCAAGACCGCCAAGCGCATGGTCGAGCGTCGTCGCCCGCAAGTGTGGGACGTTCTCGAAGATGTCATCCAAGAACATCCAGTGATGCTTAACCGTGCGCCTACGCTGCACCGTCTCGGCATCCAGGCCTTCGAGCCAGTGCTGGTTGAGGGCAAAGCGCTTCAGATTCATCCGTTGGTCTGCACAGCTTTCAACGCCGACTTTGACGGTGACCAGATGGCCATCCACGTGCCGCTGTCGGCCGAAGCTCGTGCCGAGGCGCGCGTGCTGATGCTTAGCGCCAACAACATCTTGTCGCCAGCATCGGGTCGTCCGATCGTGACCCCGAGCCAGGACCTCATCATCGGTGGCTACTACCTGACTGAGCAGATTACGGGTGCCCGCGGCGAGGGCCGCGCTTTCCGTCATCTGTGGGACGTCCTTCGGGCCTACGACGAAAAGACGCTTGACCTGCACGCGATCATCAAGATTCGTGTGCCGGGCGAAGAGGAGTTCGATAGCACCGCTGGTCGTCTGCTCCTCGAAGAGGCACTTCCGCAACGCCACCTTGACGCAACAGGCAACGTGGTCCAGGAGAGCTACTCGGACAAGTTCGGTCACATCGACTACCTCGTCACGAAGAAGGAAATGGGTGTCATCGTTGAGCACCTCTCCGACAACTACTCCAAGGCCGAAATTGCCAAGGCCCTCGACAACGTCAAGGACCTTTGCTACCGCTTTGCAACGCAATCCGGTATCACGGTGTCGATTGACGACGTGCGGACTCCGAAAGCCAAGAAAGGCATGATGGAGGAGTACGAGAGTCAGGCCGACAAGGTCGAGACGCAGTTCCGCCGCGGCATTATCACCGATGGCGAGCGCCGCCAGCAGGAGGTGCGCATCTGGACAGATGCCACCGCTGAAGTGCAAGCGGAGATGGAGCGCGAGTTCAAAGAGGCCCAGTTCAACCCGATTGACATGATGGTCGGCTCAGGGGCCCGAGGCAATATGACGCAGATGCGTCAGATCGCTGGTATGCGTGGCCTCGTCGCCAACCCCCGTGGTGACATGATTCCTCGTCCGATCAAGTCAAACTTCCGTGAAGGCTTAGAGACCCTCGAGTACTTCATCGCCACGCCGGGTGCCCGCAAGGGTCTCGTTGACACGGCGTTGCGTACTGCTGATTCGGGTTACTTGACGCGTCGTCTTGTTGACGTCGCCCAGGAGCTCATCGTCCGCGAAGAGGACTGCGGCGCGACGCTTGGCGTTTGGATCGAAAATGTTGCACCAGACACGGCCAATATTCGGTCTTACATTGAGACCAAGCTCTACGGTCGTGCTCTGCTGCAGGACACCGAGCTCGCCAAGGCGATGGAAGACGGGCGCAAAACTTTGCCGCGCAACACCATTATTGGCGATGAGGAGATGGAAGCGCTTCGCGAAGATAAGGACATCAGCCGTCTGCGTGTTCGGTCCGTCCTCACCTGCGACGCTGAGCTCGGCGTTTGCGCTATGTGCTACGGACGTTCGTTGGCTACCGGCAAGATGATTGAGCTCGGTGAGGCCGTTGGCGTCATTGCAGCACAGTCGATCGGCGAGCCCGGTACTCAGCTGACCATGCGTACCTTCCACACCGGTGGTGTTGCTGGTAAGGACATCGCTGGCGGTCTGCCTCGCGTCGTCGAACTCTTTGAAGCTCGCACGCCGAAGGGTTCAGCTCGCCTTGCCAAGGCGACCGGTGTTCTGCATCTCCGTGAGGACGAAGGCAAGGGCATCCCGGTCGTGGTCATCGACGACGCCGGCGAAGAGCACGAAGTGGTTCTGCCACTTGGCGCCCGTCCGATTGTCGAAGACGGACAGTCGGTCAAGGCCGGCGACCCGCTCGTCGATGGCCCCTTCGATCCGAAGGAGATCATGGAGATCAAGGGCATCCGCGAGACTCAGCTTTATCTAGTTGAGGAAGTGCAGCGTGTGTACCGCGACCAGGGCGTGTCGATCCATGACAAGCACATCGAGTTGATCGTCCGTCAGATGACGCGTCGCATCGGTGTCCAAGAGCCCGGTGGATCTGGTTTCTTGCCAGGCGAACGCGTCGACTCCAAACGCTTCCGAGACACGAACCGTCGCATGGTCGAAGAGTCACTGCGTCCCGCTGAAGGCCGCCCAGAACTGATGGGCATCACCAAGGCATCGCTCGCTACTGAGTCATGGCTGTCGGCTGCGTCCTTTCAGGAAACGACTCGGGTGCTCACCGAGGCCGCCATCGACGGTCGCGCCGACAACCTCATCGGCCTCAAAGAAAACATCATTCTCGGCAAGCTCATCCCTGCTGGAACGGGGATGCCGAAGTACCGCGAGTTCGGTATCGAGGCGCCAGACTACGAACCGATGACGTTCTATTCGAGCGACGATGGAGTCGAAGATCCTGCAGCTTTCCTTGCCAATCTGCATGGATCGTACGATTCCAATAAGACGACTGAGCCAATCGGCTAACGACGACTTGGTGCGGGACACCAACGAATCCTAAAACGGCCCGGGTTGCGCTTATCGCGAGCGTTGCCCGGGTTGTTACCTGTCGGGAACTCATCCGTGAGCCCAGTCTGCAGAACTGCGGAATGGGCTCCTCCGGCGTTGCGCGATTGGCAGGTCGCTCCTAACATTGCCCAGTCCTCTCATCGGCTGTCACCAGGCAACCGGTGTACGGCGGCCGACCACGCCCGTGGCATTGGCCAACTCACCCCATGCTGCGTTCTGCAACATGAACCAGCCAGTCCAGACGAACGAGGTTTCATTCGTGCCAACAATTCAACAGCTCGTCCGTCAGGGCCGCAGCTCCAAGGTCACAAAGTCGAAGACGCCGGCGCTCAAGGGCTCCCCGCAGCGTCGCGGTGTGTGTACCCGCGTTTACACCACCACCCCGAAAAAGCCGAACTCGGCGCTTCGTAAGGTTGCCCGTGTACGCCTTAACTCCGGTATTGAGGTCACGGCCTACATTCCGGGCGAAGGCCATAACCTGCAGGAGCACTCGATTGTGCTCGTGCGTGGCGGCCGTGTTCGCGACCTCCCCGGTGTTCGCTACAAGATCATCCGCGGCGCTCTCGACGCCGTCGGCGTTAAGAACCGCAAGCAGGCTCGTTCCCGCTATGGCGCCAAGAAAGAGAAGTGAGCTGAGATATGCCTCGTAAAGGTCCTGCACCCCGTCGCGAACTCGTCGCGGACCCTATCTACAAGAGCGTCGTCGTCACGCAGCTGATCAACAAGGTCATGCTTCACGGTAAGCGAACCATTGCTGAAAAGATCGTTTATGACGCGATGGAAATCGTCCAGAGTCGGCTTGAAGGCGACGAACTAGCGATTGACAGCCTGAAGCGTGCGGTCGACAATCTAAAGCCCCCGCTTGAAGTGCGCAGCCGCCGCGTCGGTGGTGCGACTTATCAGGTGCCAGTCGAGGTCCGTCCTCGTCGTGCCACGACGCTGTCCATTCGGTGGCTCGTCGACTACTCACGGGCTCGTCGCGAAAAGACAATGGCAGAATGTCTTGCCAATGAGGTCATGGACGCGTCCACTGGGCTTGGTGCGGCGATGAAACGTCGTGACGACATCCAGAAGATGGCCGAGTCGAACAAGGCATTTGCTCATTATCGCTGGTGATCTGAACGCAAAATGACGAAAGCCCCGGACTCTGCTCCGGGGCTTTCGTCATTTTCGAGGACAGGACATTGGGCCTGCTGTGTTCACAAGTGCACTATCGTGGTAGTTGGGGACATATCAGAAGGGACACATTGATGAATGTGCAATCCATCCTGGCCACCAAGGGCAATGCCGTTGCCACGATCAAGGCCACTTCGACACTGAGCGAGGCTGTGGTCGCTTTGCGCAATCACGGCGTCGGCGCGCTGGTGGTCAGCGCTGATGGGAACACCATCGAGGGCATTCTCTCAGAGCGCGACGTCGTCCGCTTGATTGCTAGCCATGGTGACGACACAATGAATTTGACTGTCGGCGTGGCGATGTCGAGCAATGTCATCACGTGTGCGCCTGCGGACTCGATCGATTCTTTGATGGAGATGATGACCGAGCGGCGCATTAGGCACCTTCCTGTGCTCGCTGCCAGCGGCGTGATCGCAGGCATCATCAGTATTGGTGACGTGGTTAAGTACCGGCTCGTCGAACTGGAGAGTGAGAACAGCCAGCTGCACGATTACATCGATGGCCGAAGCTAAGATTCCAAACCGAATGAACTGGTTTTCACTGTTTGGTCACCAGACGGCGGCTGGTCTCGGCTTGCCACCATCCTGACGAGTCGGTTTCGTAGTTGTGAGTTGTCTGCAAACTGTTGCGACTCGGCGTTGCAGTGGGATTCTCGCCGGTAGGATTGGAGCCCTTGTGCACGCTTGCACAAGAACGAGTCCCCCAAGACGCAGCCCAAAACATCGGCTCGCTGCGTGATGACGCCCTTTGAGATGGAAGTGAAGTAGAAGATGGCCAAGCGAGAGTTTCCCCTGGAGCGCACCCGGAATATTGGGATTATGGCGCACATCGACGCCGGCAAGACGACCACGACCGAGCGAATCCTCTACTACACCGGCAAGAGCTACAAGATCGGTGAAGTGCACGACGGCGCAGCAACCATGGATCACATGGCCCAGGAGCAAGAGCGTGGCATCACCATTACCTCGGCTGCTACCACTTGTGTGTGGGACGATCATCGCATCAACATCATCGACACCCCGGGTCACGTTGACTTCACCATTGAGGTGGAGCGCTCACTCCGTGTGCTTGACGGCGCCGTCACTGTGTTCGACTCGGTTGCCGGTGTAGAACCGCAGACCGAGACCGTGTGGCGCCAAGCAAATACCTACAACGTGCCGCGGATGTGTTTCGTAAACAAGATGGACCGCATTGGCGCCGACTTCTATCGCACCGTGGACATGGTCGTCGAGCGCCTCGAGGCTAACCCGCTCGTCATCCAGCTTCCGATCGGTGCTGGTGGCCCTGAGGCCGTGAAGGCCTACGCCGGCCTCGTTGACATCGTGAAAATGAAGGCCCTGATTTGGGACAACGAAGAGCTCGGAGCCACGTGGCAAGAGACCGACATCCCAGAGGACATGGTTGAGCAGGCCGCCGAGTACCGCGAAGCGATGATGGAAACCATTGCCACGCAGGATGAGGCTCTCATGGACGCCTACCTCGACGGTCAAGAAATCTCTGAAGACACGATCAAGGCCGCTATCCGCAAGGGTACGTTGGCCTTCGACTTCGTTCCGATCCTCTGTGGCTCGGCGTTTAAGAACAAGGGTGTTCAGCCCATGCTTGACGCCGTTGTCGACTTCATGCCCAGCCCGCTGGACATCCCCCCGGCGCAAGGCACCATCACTAAGGGCGGCGAAGAAATCGACGTCTACCGCAAGGCCGACGTCAATGAGCCCTTTTCAGCGCTCGCCTTCAAGATCGTTGCGGACCCGTTCGGTAAGCTCACCTACTTCCGTGTGTACTCCGGTGAGATCGCCAAGGGCGAAGAGGTTTACAACTCGGTCAAGGAGGACCGCGAACGCCTCGGCCGCATCTTGCTGATGCACGCCAACCAGCGCGAGGACCTTGAGGTTGCTATGGCCGGCGATATTGTTGCCGGTCTCGGCTTCAAGAACGTCACCACTGGTGACACGCTCTGTGACCGCTCCGACCCGGTTGTCCTCGAACGCATGGAATTCCCCGAGCCCGTAATCCACGTGGCGATCGAGCCGAAGACGAAGTCTGATCAGGAAAAGTTGGGCAAGGCGCTTAAGTCCCTGTCCGACGAGGACCCAACCTTCCGAATCCGCTCCGACCACGAGACTGGCCAGACCGTCATTTCCGGCATGGGTGAGCTGCACCTTGAGGTGCTTGTCGACCGCATGATGCGCGAGTTCAGCGTCGAGGCGACAGTCGGTAAGCCCCAGGTCGCCTACCGCGAGACAATCACTAAGGAAGTGACCAACGTCGAGTACCGCCACATCAAGCAGTCCGGCGGTACCGGCCAGTACGCCGTGGTCAAGATCAACATGGTGCCGAACCCGGGCGGTGGCTTCGAATTCGAAGACAAGATCACGGGCGGCAGGATCCCCCGCGAGTACATCAACCCAACCGCACAGGGCCTTGAAGCAGCAATGGATAACGGAGTGCTTGCCGGATACAACACCGTTGACGTCAAGGTTTCCTTGGTTGATGGCTCGGCGCACGACGTTGACTCCTCGGAGATGGCGTTCAAGATTGCCGGCCAGCAGGCCTTCCGAAAGGCCGCGGAGATGGCCAAGCCGGTGCTCATGGAGCCAATCATGAAAGTTGAAGTTGTGACTCCCGAGGACTACATGGGCGACGTCATGGGCGACCTCAGTTCACGTCGTGGTCGTATCGGTCAGATGGAAGCTCGCGGTAACACTCAGGTCGTGAATTCGACGGTGCCGCTGTCCGAGATGTTCGGTTACAGTACAGATTTGCGTTCACGCACCCAGGGGCGTGCGACGTACACCATGCAGTTCGAGGAGTACCAACAGGTGCCCGCCGCAATTGCAGACGAAATCATCAAGCGCGTTCGCGGCGAGTAATTTATTCATACGTGACCGACAAGTCACAGAGCACCGGCTGCCTGGGCCGATAGTGCTCACGTTCTTTGACAACCCACGATTACCGAGATTAAGAGAAGAGATATTGCAATGAGCAAGGAAAAGTTCGAGCGGAATAAGCCGCACGTGAATATTGGCACCATGGGTCATATTGACCATGGGAAGACGACGTTGACTGCTGCTATCTCAAAGACGCTGTCGGAGCGTGGGATGGCT